>ENA-UPXC01002950-UPXC01002950.1-human-gut-metagenome-genome-assembly--contig:-NODE-2950-length-18640-cov-5.365458_pt1 | contig 18640 bp, 13 predicted proteins | sample MGYA00250047_ERZ773371 | MGnify/ENA primary metagenome ERZ773371 (study PRJEB29103, sample SAMN06111975) | human gut metagenome | biome: human gut; feature: ankylosing spondylitis patient; material... | reverse complement strand
GTCCAGACCCTCGTACTTCTTGGTGACCTTGTTCAGGTCGATGTACAGGCCGTCGGCCAGCTCACCGATGGCAACGGCACGCCGGTGAGAGCTCCCCAGGGGGGCTCCTGGCCCAGGAGGGTCACTCCTGCCCGGTAGAAAGCCATCTTCAGTCCGTGCTGGAGGGTATGATACACCTTTTCCGCCGGCTCGTCCAGCTTCTCTCTGGGAAAACGTGCCTGGCCCCGTGCCTGGCCGCCGCTGCGCGCCACCTGGGCGGTAACGGTGACCCATTTTGCTCCGGGAGTGACCGCAAAGCGGGCCCAGTCCTCCCCTTCTCCGGCAGGTTCTTCGGGATACTCGGGCCGCTCTCCGGGGAAGAGGGTGAGCATCATCTGCTCTACCGAGTACTTATACCGTTCCGGCTGCCAATCGTAGTCTCCCCGGTTCCAATACAGCTTCATCGCGCGCCCATGGCCTCCAGCAGGAAGGGATTATACTTCCGCTCCCGCTCCAGGGTGGAGGTGCGGTCGTGGCCGGGGCAGACGTGGAAGTCCCCCTCCAGCTCGCCCAGCCGCTTGAGGGACTCCATGATCTCCTCGTAGCTGCCCCCCCGCAGGTCGGTGCGGCCGCAGGAGCCGCAGAACAGGGTGTCGCCGGTAAAGAGCACATCTCCCACTTTCAAGGTAACCGAGCCCTTGGAGTGGCCGGGGGTGTGGAGCACCTCAATGGTCAGGGAACCCAGGGTGAGGGTGTCCCCCTCGTCATAGTTATTGAGGTCCTTCACCTGGGCGGCCAGGGGGAAGAGCTGGGAGCCCGCCCCGTTGGCGTCGGCCTGGTGGATGTAGACCTGCACGCCGGGCAGGGCCTTCACCAGGTCGGGCACGGCAGTGGTGTGGTCGTAGTGGCCGTGGGTGAGGAGGATGTACTTCACCTCGCCCTCCGCCTTCTTCACCTGTTGGAGGATGCGCTCCCAGTCGTCGCCGGGATCGATGATAGCCAGCAGGCCGCTCTCCTCATCCTGGAGAAAATAGCAGTTGGTGCCGATGGGGCCCACCTGCATGACAGATACCTTCATGGGTCGTTCCTCCTTATCCCTGTTCCGTGTCAAAGAGAATGGTAACGGGGCCGTCGTTCACCGAGGCCACCTTCATATCCGCGCCAAACTCCCCGTGCTCCACCCGGAACCCCTTCTGGCGGCACTGGTCCAGAAAGCGCTCATAGAGGGGGATGGCCACGTCGGGCTTGGCGGCCCCGGTAAAGCCGGGGCGGCGGCTCTTGGTGTCGGCGTAGAGGGTAAACTGGCTGATAACCAGCAAAGACCCGCCCACCTGTTCCAAATTCCAGTTCATTTTGCCGTTTTCGTCCTCAAAGACCCGCAGATTGCAGATCTTTTCGGCCAGCTTATCGCAAACGGCCTCATTATCCTGGGGGCCTACCCCCAGCAGGACCAGATAGCCCTGATCAATGGCGCCCCGCACAGTTCCGTCGATGGTGACGGAGGCGGAGGACACCCGGGTAACAACAGCTCGCATAATATTCGACTCCGTTTAACTTAAATAATATCGCTTTTATCTGATTGCCAAGACGATCAGAGAAACCATTCCGCCCAAAATCACACTCAGAGATACCGAAGCCCACACACCGGGCCATAGGGCGGGGTTTTTCTCCATGTCATCCGGCGCTTGGACTGCCTGTTTGATGGCCGAAATCAGGCTGAAGACAAACACAAAGGACCAAATCGGCCAGGTCCAGCCGAACAGAACCCCTAAAAATTGAAATACCATGCTGTCCTCCTGACCCTATCATTTTCCAGACGCTCTGGCCACATGGTACACGCCCTGGATGTTGTTGAGCTTGTTGATGACGGTGGCCAGCTCCTCTTTGTCCTTGACCTCCACCACGATGTTGATGCTGGCGTGGCCGTCGGGCAGAGACCGGGCGGTGAGGGCGTTCACCTTCACCTTGGCCGCCGACAGGGCCATAGCCACATCCAGGGTCAGGCCGTCCCGGTCCTTGGAGGAGAGCTCCAGGGCGGTCTTGTAATTGGGCAGGCTGCTCTCCACCCAGGACACCTTCACCCAGCGGTCGGCCTCCTCCGGCTTGCGCTTTTCGGGGGCGGCATTGGGGCAGTCGGCCCGGTGGACAGAAACACCGTAGCCCCGGGTGATAAAGCCGATGACGGGGTCGCCGGGGACGGGGGTACAGCACTTTGCAAACTTCACCAGGCAGTTGCCCAGTCCCTCCACGATGATGCCCGAGTCGGAGTGCTTGGGCTTCACCTGGCCGGAGGTGGGCGTCTGGGCAGTGGAGCCGGGGACGATGACGCTCTCGGCGGTGGTCTTGGCGGCGGCGGCCGCCTTCTCCGCCTGGAGACGGCCCAGGCGGGCCAGCTCGTCTTTGATGCGGGCCACGCTCTTCACCGCTGTGGTGCCGCCGTAGCCGATGGAGGCGTACAGCTCGTCCAGGGTGCCGAAGCGCACCTTGTGCAGAATGTGGGGCAGCACGTCCTCGGCGGTAATGGCCGTCATGGGGATCTTCATGTGCTTGAGCTCCGCCTCAAACAGGGCCCGGCCGGTGGCGATGTTCTCCTCCCGGCGCTCCCGCTTGAACCACTGGCGGATCTTGTTGCGGGCCTCGTTGCTCTTGGCAATCTTCAGCCAGTCCCGGCTGGGGCCCTTGGCGTTCTTGGAGGTGATGACCTCCACGATGTCGCCGTTTTTCAGGGGGGTATCGTAGGGCACCATACGGCCGTTAACCTTGGCGCCCACCATGCCGTTGCCCACGGCGGAGTGAATGTTATAGGCAAAGTCGATGGGGGTGGCTCCGGCGGGCAGGCTCTTCACGTCCCCGTTGGGGGTAAAGACGAACACCTCGTCGGCAAACATATCCACCTTCAGGGTGCGGACAAACTCCTCTGCGTCGGTGTCCTGCTGGCTCTCCAGCAGCTTGCGCACCCATTCAAAGTCCTGCTCGCTGCCCAGCTTCTTGTTGGCCATGCCCTGCTTGTACTTCCAGTGGGCGGCGATGCCGTACTCGGCGGTCTGGTGCATCTGCCAGGTACGGATCTGCACCTCAAAGGGGATGCCCTCCCGGCCAATGACGGTGGTATGCAGGGACTGGTACATGTTGGGCTTGGGGGTGCCGATGTAGTCCTTGAAACGGCCCAGCACCGGCTTGAACATGTCGTGGATGCAGCCCAGCACGTTATAGCACTCCGGGATGTCGTCCACAATGACCCGGAAGGCGTACAGATCGAAAATCTCGTCCAGGGTCTTGTTCTGGGCAAACATCTTGCGGTAGATGGAGTAGGTGTGTTTCACCCGGCCGTACACCTTACAGCGGATGCCCTCCTGCTCCAGCCGCTGCTGGATGCGCAGCTGGATGGAGGCAAGGAACTCCTCGTGGGCGGCCGACCGCTTGGCCATCTCGTCCTCGATCTCCTTGTACCCCACCGGGTCCAGGTAGCGAAGGGACAGGTCCTCCAGCTCCCACTTCAGCTTTTGCATACCTAAGCGGTGAGCCAGGGGGGCATAGATCTCCATGGTCTCCAGGCTCTTCTCCCGCTGCTTCTTGGGGGACTGGTACTCCATGGTGCGCATGTTGTGAAGCCGGTCGCAGATCTTGATGAGGATCACCCGGATGTCCTGGGCCATGGCCATGAGCATCTTGCGCAGGTTCTCCATCTGCTCCTCTTCTTTGGAGACATACTGCACCCGGGTCAGCTTGGTGACTCCCTCCACCAGGGCGGCCACCGGCGCGCCGAACTTTTTGGCGATCTCATCGTGGGTGGCGTTGGTGTCCTCGATGCAGTCGTGGAGCAGGGCGGCGATGACGCTGTCCACGTCCAGCCCCAGATCGGCTACAATGTCGGCCACCGCCAGGGGGTGGATAATATAGGGCTCGCCGCTCTTGCGCAGCTGGCCGTGGTGCTCCGCGTCGGCATAGGTAAAGGCGGCAAACAGCCGCTGGGTATCTAAATTGGGGGTATATGCGCTGACTTTATCCTCCAGCGCCTGATAGCGTTCCAAAATGGGGTCCATGGAATCACCTCGACAATCGAAAAGTAACAGGGGCAGGCCCCGGGTTTACTCCTGCAAAGCGGCACGCAGCCGCCGCAGGATCTCCGAAGCCTCCAGGTCCACTTTATGCTCCAGACGGTGCAGCGTGATCTGCATCCGTCCGGACTGGACATGCAGCGAAATCAGTCCCCGCTCCTGCATCACCTCCAGGCAGATGCGGGTGTGGTTGGGCCGCTCCCTCCGGCCGCTGGCATGGGCCATGCTGCGGGTCATGCGGGTCAGGGTATCCTCCAGCGAGTCTCCCGCGCCGCTCTGGTGCTCCAGATAGCGCCACAGGGAGACAAACTCCGCCCGATCGGGCAGCAGGGACTGGGCCTCGTCGGGGGAGAGCAGCTCGCCCCGGCGGTATTTATCGTAAATGCAGCGCTCCATCTGGGCCCGGGTGAGAGCGGGGTGGAGATCCACCACCTGCAGCTGCACCGAGCGCACGCCGCGAAATTCATTGATCTGGGGATAAAATGCCACGTCCACCCGGCAGCCGGGGGTCACCCCCAACTGGGCAGCGTCAGCAGAGAAGAAAATGGCGTCCAGCACGCTTCCCCGGGCCTCCAGCCGCAGCTTCAAATGCCGGCCCCGGCCCACCTGAACGGCGGACTGGACATGGGCGCCGGTGATGACCAGCACGGGGCGGGGATTGCCGGTGCCGCAGGGCTCCAGCTTGTCCAGCGCCTCCACCGAGGCCACATCCAGCTGCTGGGGCTGGACGATGCCGTCAGTCTCCAGCACAGAAGGGGGCTCCTGTCCCGCCTGCTGCTCCAGCACCCCCTGTCTGAGACGCTGGGCCAGGGCGGGGATATTCTCCTCCCGCACCATAAAGCCCGCCGCCAGGGCGTGGCCGCCGAAGCTCTCCAGCAGGTCGCCGCAGCCCATGAGCAGCTCGAACAGGTTGATCCCGCCCCAGGAGCGGCAGGAGCCCTTGCCCATTCCCTGGTCCAGGCAGATCATGAAGGTGGGGCAGGTATATTTCTCACTCAGGCGGGAGGCCACGATCCCCACCACCCCCTGGTGCCACTCCGGGTCGGCCAGGACGATGGCCCCCTGCTGGGGCTGGTGGTCCAGGCGCTGGATGCACTCCTGAAAGATCTCCCCCTCAATGTTCTGCCGCTCCCGGTTGAGCTGGCACAGCTCCTGGGCCAGTTCCTGGGCCCGCTGGGGGGAATGGGTGAGCAGCAGCTCCCCGGCCAGGGCCGCCTTGCCCATGCGCCCGGCGGCGTTGATGCGGGGGGCCAGGGTGTAGCCAATGGACACGGAGGTGAGGGGCCGCTCCCCCAGCCCCGCCTCCTGGATGAGCTGGGCCAGACCCAGCCGCTTGGGGTGGGCCAGGGCGGCCAGTCCGGTCTGGACAATGGTGCGGTTCTCCCCCGTCATGGGCATCACGTCGGCCACCGTACCCACAGCGGCCAGATCGGCGTAGTCCTCAAACACCTGCCGTGCCCGCTCCGGCCCGGCCACCGCCATAGCCAGCTTCAGGGCCACTCCCACGCCGGCCAGCCCCTTGAAGGGGTAGGGACAGTCTGCCCGGTGGGGGTCCACCACCGCCACAGCGGCAGGCAGGGGGTCCTTACACTCGTGGTGGTCGGTAACCACCACGTCTACCCCAAGTCCGGCGGCAAACTGTACTTCCTCCACGGCGGTGATGCCGCAGTCCACGGTGACGATGAGGGTCACCCCCTGGTGGGCCAGGGTGTGGATGGCCTCCAGGTTGAGGCCGTAGCCCTCCTCCAGGCGGTCGGGGATGTAGGGGGTCACCTGTCCCCCCATGTGCCGCAGGCAGTCGGTGAGCAGGCAGGTGGAGGTGATGCCGTCCACGTCGTAGTCTCCGTAGACCGCCAGATGCTCCCCCGTCTCCAGCGCCCGGCGCACCCGCGCCGCCGCCCGGTCCATATCCCGCAGCAGCATGGGGTCCAGCACCGGCTCGGCCCCGGGGGTAAGCAGCCGCCGGGCCTGGTCGGGCCGGGTGACGCCCCGGGCGGCCAGGATGGCCGCCAGCAGGGCAGGGATGCCCGCCGCCTCCAGATTCTGGCGCACCCTGGGGCTGCCCGAGGGCATCTTCCACTCTTTGTATTTCACCGGCGGTCACCTCCTCCCAGCTTGCCGCAAGCATACTGCGGCAGTATCACTACTTATTATACCATATTTTTGTGCAAAGACACAAGTGGAAAAGCACACCCCGCCCCTGGGCGTTCCGGCTCTTGTCCGCCGAAAAAAAACGTGATAAAATACCAAAGTTATTTTGGGTTTTTCCCCGCTCTGGGGAGAGAAAAGAGACGAACTTATGACGTATTACAACGCTGGACAATATGATATCGCTGTGATTGGTGCAGGTCACGCGGGCATCGAGGCCGCCCTGGCCGCCGCCCGCATGGGCCTTCGTACCGTGTGCTTTACCATCAACCTGGACGCGGTGGGCAACATGCCCTGTAACCCCGCCATCGGCGGTACCGGCAAGGGCCACCTGGTGCGGGAGCTGGACGCTCTGGGAGGCGAGATGGGCCGGGCCGCCGACAAGGCCTGCATCCAGTACCGCATTCTCAACCGGGGCAAGGGCCCGGCGGTGTGGTCCCTGCGGGCCCAGGCCGACCGGCGGGAGTACCAGAAGATCATGAAGCACACCCTGGAGCGCCAGGAAAACCTGTGGGTGAAGCAGGCCGAGGTGGTAGCCATCCGCACCGAACATGGGGCCGTCTCCGCCGTAGTCACCCACACCGGCGCGGTCTATGCCGTGAGGGCGGCCATCGTGGCCACCGGCACCTATCTGGGGGGCCGCACCATTGTGGGCGAAGTGGTGCGGGACTCGGGCCCGGACGGCCTGGCCGCCGCCCTGCCTCTCACCCAGTCCCTGCTGGAGCTGGGTGTCTCCATCCGCCGCTTCAAGACGGGCACGCCCCCCCGGGTGAACGCCCGCAGCGTGGACTTTTCCCAGATGGAGCTGCAGGAGGGGGACCCGGACGCCCAGCCTTTCTCCTTCACCACCCGGGAGCACCCCCAGAACCGTGCGGTGTGCTATCTCACCTACACCAACCAGCACACCCACGACATCATCCGGGCCAACCTGGACCGCTCCCCCCTCTACGACGGCACCATCGAGGGGATCGGCCCCCGGTACTGCCCCTCCATTGAGACGAAAATCGTCCGCTTCCCCGACAAGGAGCGCCACCAGCTCTTTGTGGAGCCCATGGGCCTGGACACGGAGGAGCTCTACATCCAGGGCTTCTCCTCCTCCCTGCCTGAGCAGGTGCAGATCGAGATGCTCCACACCATCCCCGGCCTGGAGCAGGCGGAGATGACCCGCCCCGCCTACGCCATCGAGTACGACTGCATCGACCCCACCCAGCTGCTGGCCACCCTGGAGGTAAAGGCCGTCCCCGGCCTGTACGGCGCGGGGCAGTTCAACGGCTCCTCCGGCTATGAGGAGGCCGCCGTCCAGGGCTTTGTGGCCGGGGTGAACGCCGCTTTGAAAATTCAGGGCAAAGAGCCCTTTATCCTGGGCCGGGACCAGGGGTACATCGGGGTGCTCATCGATGACCTGGTCACCAAGGGCACCAATGAGCCCTACCGCATGATGACCTCCCGCACCGAGTACCGCCTGCTCCACCGCCAGGACAATGCCGACCAGCGGCTCACCCCTCTGGGCTATGAGCTGGGTCTGGTGCCTAAGGAGCAGCTGGAGGCGGTGCAGGCCAAATACGCCGCCGTGGACCGGGAGTGCAAGCGCCTGGAGCACACCGGCGTAGCCCCCTCCCCCGCTTTAGATGCCTTTTTGGCGGAACGGAACCAGGCCTCCGTGCAGAACGGAGCGCGGCTTGCCGACCTGCTCCGCCGCCCTCCGGTGAGCTATGAGTCCCTGGCTCCCTTTGACCCGGACCGTCCGGACCTCTCCCCGGAGATTACCCAGGCGGTGGAGATCGCCGTGAAGTATCAGGGCTACATCCAGCGCCAGCTGCGCCAGGTGGAGGAGATGAAAAAGCTGGAGAGCTGGCCTATGCCCGTCGACACCGACTACGAGGCCATCCAGGGCCTGCGTCTGGAGGCCCGGCAGAAATTGCAGCAGATTCGCCCCCGGAATCTGGGCCAGGCCAGCCGGGTGTCCGGCGTGTCCCCGGCGGACGTGGCGGTACTGATGGTCTATTTGAAGCAGCGGGCTTGAGTTTCGAAAACGTGGCATTGCCACGTTTTCGAGAAGGATTGCACGCAAGATAGGCCTCGATTCCTGCGGAAAAGTCGGCCTATCTTGCGTGAGAAGTGTCATTTCCGCCGCACATGTCGCCGGAAATGACGGGATTAAACTTTATTCTGTCGCCTGCGGGCGACAGAACTCCTTGCAGGAGGGCTTATTGATAAGTTGCAGCGTCAATATGCACGTTTGAAGTATCGGGAGGAACCATGAAACTGACCCAAGTAAAAGGAAACACCTGGGTGCTGGAGGGGTTTGAACTCATCCCCCTCTACCGCCTGGAAAACAACACCTGTATCCTGCTGGACACGGGACTGAAGGACGAGCGGGAGGACATTGAGAACTCTCTGCTGGAGGCGGGACTCACCCCGGCGGGCATTCTCTGCTCCCACGCCCACATCGACCACGCAGGAAACAACCGCTATTTTCAGGAGAAATACCACATCCCTGTGGCCCTCACCGCCCGGGAGGCGGGCATGTGCGCCAGCGTTCTGTCCCTGAAGTGCTACTTTCTCCTCCTGCCCCCCGACATGGTGGAGCGGGAGTCCTCCAACCTGGTCCACACCCCCGATGTGATCATCCCCGACCAGGACGGTTCCTTCTCCTTTGCCGGAGCGGAGTTCACCATCCTCCACACCCCCGGCCACTCGGTGGGACACGTGTGCACCGTCACCCCCGACAACGTGTGCTACACCGGCGACGCTCTGCTCTCCCAGGAGATGCTCACCTCCAAGCTGCCCTACTGCCTGTCCCACCAGATGGGCATGAACAGCCGGGAGAAGCTGCGGGGCATGCAGTGGGACTACCTCATCATGGCCCACCGGGGAGTCTGCCCCGGCACAGAGCTAGATAAGCTCATCGACCAGAATCAGGCCCTGGCAGAGCTTCGCTCCCGGGAGGTCTACGACCTGGTCACCCGGCCCATGACGGCCAGCGAGGTGTGCCAGGCGGTGTGTGAATACCACAAGCTGCTCACTGGAAAACCCCGCCGGGCCCTGCGCTTCGAGCGCAACATCCGCTTCTTCCTGGAGTTCCTGGTGGACCGGGGCGACCTGGTGATGGAGACCCAAAGCGGCACGGTGATCTTCCGCCGACCCTAAACCAAATGTTCCCATTTTTAGAGAAAAGGGGCGTACTTTTTAAAAAGTACGCCCCTTTTCTTTCTTTTGTGTATTTTGTGGATAGGCAAGCCGGTTCATACTGTTGTAAAATACAACCGTTGACACTAGCAACAAAGGAGGGATTTGGTTGCAGGACAACAAGGACGTTTTTCGAAGGATTGAGCGGCAGTACTACCGGGACCGGATGGGAACGCTGGGCCTGTCCACCATAGAGGGGATGCTGCTACGCTGGCTGGGTAACCAGGGCCAGACCCGCCAGGAGGACCTGGTGGTTCAGCTGGTGCTGGACAAGGGTGCGGTGGCCCGTGCCCTGGGCCGTCTGGAGGAGCTGGGCCTGGTGGAACGGGCGGTGAGCGACCGCTGCCGCCGGGAAAAGCTGGTGTCCCCCACCCCGGAGGGACTGGCACTGGCGGGTGCCATCCAGCAGACGGTGGACGAGTGGAATGCCGTCTGCTTCCAGGGCTTTTCCCCCCAAGAGCGGGCTCTGTTCACCGATCTTTTTACCCGCATCACCCAAAATGTTATGGAATATAAGCAAGGAGAGAAGGAGCATGGTTAAAAATCTAACGGAAGGAAAGCCGCTGCCGCTGCTGTTCTTTTTTGCTCTGCCCATGGTGGCAGGCAACCTGTTTCAGCAGCTGTACAACATGGTGGACACGGCAGTGGTGGGAAAATTTGTGGGCGAGGACGCGGTGGCGGCCGTAGGTTCCTCCTTCCCCATTGTGTTTTTGTCGGTGGCCGTGGCCTCGGGACTGTCCATGGGCTGCAACGTGGTGGTGTCCCAGCTGTTCGGCGCGGGGCGTATCCATGAGATGAAATCCACCATCTCCACCGCTATCATCTCCCTGAGCGTGTTGGGCCTCATCATCATGGGGCTGGGCACCCTGTTTGCCGGGCCTCTGCTCCAGCTGCTGGGCACCGACCCGGACATTATGGCCGACTCGGAGCTGTACTTACAGATCTACTTTGGCGGAGCAGTGTTCCTGTTTCTCTACAACACCCTAAACGGCATCTATAACGCCCAGGGTGACAGTAAAACCCCGCTTATTTTTCTCATTATCTCCAGCCTGACCAACATCGTGCTGGACCTGCTGTTTGTCATCCAGTTTGACATGCGGGTGGCCGGCGTGGCCTGGGCCACCCTCATTGCCCAGGGCATGTGCGCGGTGGCCTCCCTTATCGTCATGTACCGGCGGATGAAGCGCCTGCCCTGCGAGGAGGGACGGGAGAACGAAAAAGTGCCTCTCTTCCACATGACCGCTGTGCGGCGCATCGCCCAGATCGGTCTGCCCTCCATGCTCCAGCAGTCCCTGGTCTCTCTCTCCATGATGATGATGCAGGGGCTGGTCAACTCCTACGGCAAGGTGCTGGTGGCGGGCTACACCGCTGCCACCAAGATCGACACCCTGGCCATGCTGCCCAACATGAACTTCTCCAACGCCATGTCCAGCTACACCGCTCAGAATATCGGCGCGGGCAAGTACGACCGGGTGAAGGAGGGCCTGAAGGCCTGTCTGTTTATGGTGGTGGTCTTCTCACTGGCCATCACCATCATCATCTTCCTCTTCGGCAGCCAGCTGCTCTCCCTGTTCCTGGACCCGGGGGACACCTCGGGCGCCCTAGGCTACGGACTGACCTATATGCACACCGTGTCGGTGTTCTACATCCTCATGGGCCTGCTCTTTGTGCCCAACGGCATGCTCCGGGGCGCGGGCGACATGGGCGCCTTCACCTTCAGCTCCATGGCCAACCTGTTCTCCCGGGTAGCCATCGCCTATGGTCTGGCCTACCTTACCCCCCTGGGGGCCAACTCCATCTGGTGGTCCATTCCCGCCGGCTGGGCCATCGGCGCTGCGGTCTCCCTGCTGCGAGTCAAGAGCGGCAAGTGGATGCGCAAAGCGGTGGCCGACCGCTGATTTCTGTAAAAATACCCGCCGTCCGTGGGACGGCGGGTATTTTTATGTCTCCGGAAGGGTCAGGGTAATATGGAAGGAGAGTGTGCCCGCTCCCGGCTCCTCCTGGACCAGCCAGGAATAGTTTTTAAAGCCGGGGTCAGCCTGATAGCCCTCACACTGGGTCACCTCCAGGGTCACCGTCATGCCGCCGGGGCCCTCGATCTGGTTGACCGCTCCCGCGCCCTGGAAGGGCATATCCACCAGGCGCCTGCAATCCCGCTGGGCGTCAAACTCCCGCTCCACAAACTGGGAGGAATTTCTCGCCTTCCCGCTGGAATCTGCCGCCAGCATCAGTTGCGACAAGGTCTCATTCAGCACCGTCTCCACATCCAAAACGTCTCTGTATGGGTCCCCCTTGGGGGAAAAATCCACCTGCATGGCGGCCACCGTCCCGTCCGGATCGGTCTCAAAGGTAACAGCGGACCACTCTCCAAAGCTCTCGTCCTTCAGCTGTTTCCACTCCTTGTTCTGATAGACTGAGGGAATGACCTCCCAGCTTCCGTCGGGGGCTAGGACGCTGGAGTGATCGTCCAGGTAGTAGCACCGCCGCTTGTAGAAGTTGAAGTTCTCCACCACCTGGGCAGGCGTCAGTGGTGCGTCAGGATAGGGCGGGACATAGCTGTCCCTCGTACTCCACTCGCTCAGGGTCGCAAGGGCCAGCCAGCACCCCACAAAGGCCGCCCAGCGGCCCCAGTGGATGGACCGGGCCGTACACTGGGCCTCCTTCTCCCAGGGGAGGGGCTTCCCATCCGTATAATCCACATAGCATAGCCAGGTACGCCACGCCTCATACAAGGGGATATGCAGGCCCTGCCCCCGCCACAGCACCAGCAGGGTGCGCTGGGTGGCCTGGTCCCAGGTGGGTTTTCTTCCATCCGGTTGGCGCACCTGCAGCCCCAACAGCCACTTGCCTGGGGTGTATCCCCAGGTACACAGCAGAATGGGCTCCACCAGAACCAGCAGCAGGCTGCCCAGCACTACGCTGACCACGGCTTGCAGCCCATCCTCAGGCAGAATTGGGGGGGCATACCAGTGCAGCACCTGAAACTGAATAACCTGGCACACCAGGGTCATCAGGGATTGGTCCAGAAGCCGGGCCCAGTACCGCCGCCAAGGGTGAGGCCCCCGCAGGCCGTCCTCCTGGGCCGGGTCCACCCTTCGGGTGGGAGGCAGCTGGGTCTGGGACAGCTCCTCCAGCCAGGGGCCCGGCTCCAGAGAATCATAGTCGGCCTGGGCCTGGCTCAGCTCCCGGCACACCTGGGCATACCGGCCCAAGTCCGCCCGGTCCCCCTCCAGCACCTCCGCCTGGCGCTCCATGACCTGGGCCAGAGAGAGGTTTCCCTCCTTCAGGGCCCGGATGGCCTCCAGGTCCAAACTCAGCTGCCGCAGCAGCTTCACCTTCTCCAGGGTCCGGGCGTCCTCCTCCGAGTAGTCCCGGTAGTTGTTCTCCCGGCGCTCCGGGGTAATGAGTCCCTGCTGCTCATAAAAGCGGATGGCTGTCCGGGGCAGCCCGCTGCGCTTCTCCAGCTCCTTGATGGTCATGCCGCCACCTCCTTCTGTCTGGAGCGTAAGCTATCTACCAGGTATACAGTCAAGAGGAAATTGCAAATTTCAAAAAGTTTTCCCCATTTGAGGGCTCTCCGGTGGAAAACTTCCGGTGAAAACCGCTCCCCCACTGTGCCGCAGGTTCAGTGGGGGAGGATTGAGATTTCTAGCGTTCGGCAAGAGCCTGATGTAAAAAGGTGACCAGATGGGCCCGGGTGCAGCTGTCATAGGGAGCAAACTCGTCCACATTCTGACTGGCGGTAACTCCCTTTTCCCAGGCCCAGGCCACGGCGCTCTGGTACTCCGCCCGCTGCTGGAGATACTCCTCCAGGCACAAGCCCTGCTCATGGATCACCTTGGCCGCCTCCAGGCCCACATAGCGGTAGTGCCAGGGCTCGTAGATGATGCCGGTGACCTCCGACTTATCCTTGGGATAGCGCAGGATAAAGCCGTACTCCCAGCAGTGCTCCATCAGCCACTTTTGGGTGGGCATGGAGGCCTGATGTTCATTGAGCTTGGGGTAATTGGCGTCCATGATATCCACCGACAGGCCGGCTTGGTGTTCGCTGGTGCCGGGCACCGCCGTCTCCTGGGCCGCCTCCCGCTCCGCATCGGCCTGGGACAGCCCAAATCCTAACCACTTGGCCACCTCCTGAGCAAACAACCTCTCCTGGGTCTGCTGGGTCCGGTAGGCAGAGCAGACCACCGGTCTGTTTCCCTCCCACCAGCAGTGGGCCATCATCCGATTGAGTGCTTCCACACACCGCGCATCCACCGAGTACTCGCTCCCCTCGATCTGGGCCAGCTCAATGGAAAAATCCTGGGGCAGCGGATGGCTGGCATTGACCAGGCGCAGATTCCACTCCGTTCCCGTCTGCTCCCCCTGTTGGGCAGCCGGCTTTCCCGCCAGCTTCCAGAGCATGGTGACGATGGTTCCCCGGCTGCACAGCCCCTCTCCGCCAAACTGGGTTTCTGAAACCAGGCCTGCCTCATAGGCCCACACGGCCGCCTTCTCGTAGTAGCAGCCGGCCGGCACGTCGGAAAACGGGTTTGCTCCCACGGGCTCCGGCGACCCCATCCCCCGCCACAGCATGGTGACTACCTGGGCGGTGGTACACTGGGCATCCGGGGAGAACATTCCTTCCCCCGTGCCGGCGGCCATGCCCCGCTCCACCGCCCAGCTCACCGCCTGGGCGTAGTAGGCGTCCTGGGGCACATCCCAAAAGGCAGCTTCCGCGGCCGCCCCTGTGGTCAGCAGTCCACACAGCACCACGCCGGACAACAGGCCTGCCGTCCATCTCCTCATACCGCACCCTCTCCTCTCGTTTTCCCCGGATACAACAGCGCCCCCGTCCTTGCCAGGGCGGGGGCAGCTTGCTTTGCTTTGGTTTTACTCAGCGGAAATCATATAGTAGTACACGGGCTGGCCGCCGGGCAGCAGGCTGACCTCGGCGTTGGGGCAGGCGGCGGTAATGAGGTCGGCCGCCTTCTGGGCCTGCTCCTCGTTCACGTCCTCTCCGTAGAACACGGAGATGAACTCGGCCTGCTGCAGGTCCTCCGACTGGGCCAGCTTGCTCAGCAGAGCGTCCAGATCCTGGTCGGTACCGAAGAGCTGGTGCTCCAGCAGAGCCAGGTAATCCCCCTGCTGGATGGCAAAACCCCCAAAGTCGGAATTCCGGGCCGCGTAGGTGATCTCGGCGGTACGTACCCGGCCAAAGGCCTCGGTCATCGCCTCGGTCATGGCGTCCTCGTCCATGTCCGGGTCCACCGCCAGCATGGCCGCGATGCCCTGGGGCACGGTCTTGGTGGGCAGTACCACCACCTTCTTATCCTCACACAGGCGCTGGCACTGCTGGGCGGACATGATAATATTCTTGTTGTTGGGCAGCACGAAGACGATCTCGGCGGGGGTCTTGTCGATCTCCTTGAGAATGTCCTCGGTGGAGGGGTTCATGGTCTGGCCGCCGGAGATGACGCCGTCCACGCCCAGGTCCTTGAACACAGACTCCAGGCCCGCGCCGGCACACACGGCCACATAGCCGTACTTCTTCTCCGGAGCCGCCTTCACCGGCTCGCTCTCGGCGCAGCCCGCCTCCAGCTCGGCCTCAATGGCCTCCAGGTCGTCGGTGCTCTGGACGTGCTTGCCCGCGGCCAGGTCGTCGGCCTGGGTGCGCATGTTCTCGATCTTGGCCAGCTCCAGGGTGCCGTACTTCTGGGCCTCGGTGAGGGCCTCGCCGGGGATATTGGTATGGACATGGACCTTGAAGGCCTCGTCATCCTCACCGATGACCAGGCTGTCACCGATGCTGTTGAGGTACTTGCGGAAGGGGTCCAGATCCACATTCTCGGTGTGCTTGCGCACGATAAACACGGTGTCGAAGGCAAAGGTGATGTCCTCGGCAGCCATGGCCGCAAAGTCGGCCTTCTCCGCGGGGGCGCTCTCCTCCTCCTGCTCACTCTGGGGCATGGGCACCCCCCGCATCTCGTCCAGCATACCCTGGAGGATCACGAGGAAACCCTTGCCGCCCGCGTCAACCACGCCCGCCTTTTTCAGCACGGGGTTCTGGTTGATGGTGTTGTCCAGGGCGATCTGGCCCTCCTCAATGGCGGCCTGGAGCACGCTCTCCAGGCAGTTGTCCTCCCGGGCGGCGCCGGCGGCACGGGCGGCCGCCATGCGGGACACGGTGAGGATGGTGCCCTCGGCGGGCTTCATCACCGCCTTGTAGGCGGCGGCCACACCGAAGTCCAGGGCAATAGCCAGGTCCCGGCCGTCGATGGTCTCGCACTCCTTGATGGCCTTGGCAAAACCACGGAACAGCAGGGACAGGATAACGCCGGAGTTTCCGCGGGCGCCCCGCAGCAGAGCGGAGGCGGCCGCCTTGGCGGCCAGGCCCACGGTGGCATACTGGTTCTTTTTCAGCTCAACGGCTGCCGCGCCGATGGTCAGGCTCATGTTGGTGCCGGTATCGCCATCGGGCACAGGGAACACGTTGAGGTCGTTGATCTGCTGCTTTTCAGCGTTGATAGAGGCGGCCGCGTGGATGACCATCTGCTGAAAGGCCGCCGCGTCAATGGTTTGTGTCATATCGGCAAAATTCCTTTCTACAAATGTCCTTAAAAGCGCATGGAGTCCACACAGACGTCCACCGACTTCACTTCCACGCCGGTGGTCTTGCTGACCACATAGCGCACCTCGCTCATAATGGAGCGGCAAACCGCCATCAGATTCACGCCGTTTTCCACGATGATATGCAGCTCGATGGAGACGGTGCCGTCCTCATTATAATATACCTTCACGCCCTTGGCCATGGATTCCCGCTTGAGCAGATGGACCAGGCCGTCGGTCTTGGAGCGCACCGCCATGCCCTTTACGCCGTAGCAGTTGGTGGCAGCACTGCCGGTGACGGCGGTGAACACTTCGCTGCTGATGCGGATCTCGCCCAGATCGTTTTGCAGTTTCATAGGTTGGATACCTTCCTTTCGCTGAGGATAGGATTTCACACTGATATAGTCTATATTGTAGTCTATTTCCCTTGGAATTACAAGTAGAATTTGCTGGCGCGCCCCTTCTGACCACCGCTCCCTGTTCCGACGTGATTTTTCCAGTATATGGAATATAATGGCTTCCACACACGGCCCGGCGACCGGGTCTTTTACAAAGGAGGAAAGGCTATGGCGGCCAGGGAATCGGTGAAAACCAAACTGAACAGACTGCGCTGGCACTCAAAACAGGGGGAGTCGGTGCCGGTAAACGCCTCGGCGCTGCTGCGCTGGAGCGAGGCGGGCATCCACTTTTTGCTCTCCTCGGTGCTGACGGGGGCAGCGGTCTTTGAGGAATACGCCCCCTTCGGGGTGGCTCTGGTGGGGGCGGCGGGCTCAGGCACCTGCGGGGCGGCCGCCCTGCTGGGGGCCTTCGGGGGCTATCTCATCCAGCTGGGCTTTGCCGACGGCCTGCGCTACGCCGCCGCGGCCATCCTCACCTTCGCCGTGAGCTTTGCGTTTTATGATGTACAGGCCCTCCGCCGCCCCTGGGCCATGCCCCTGCTGGCCGCGCTGCTCAATGGCTGTACCGGGTTTGTCTACCTGTCCCAGGAGGGCTGGCGCACAGTGGACGTCATCTACTTTGCCACCGAGCTCATCTTGTGCGCTGCGGCGGGCTGGTGCTACCGGCAGCTCCTGGCCCCCATGCGCTCCGGGCGCACCGACACCCTCTCCACCCCAGCCCGCACCGCCAGCCTGCTGTTTCTCTTCTGCACCATCCTGCTGGCCCTGGCCCCGGTCTGCCTCTACCGGGACATCTCCCTGGGCCGGTGCCTGGCGGTGACCGCCGTGCTGGCAGTAGCTTGGCAGGGGGGCTGCGCCGCCGGGACGGTGCTGGGCATCTCGGCGGGACTGGCCCTGGACCTGGCTGCCAATGGGGTCCCTATGTACGCCATGGCCCTGGGGCTGGCTGGCCTGGCCGCGGGGGTTTTCCACGGGGGAAGGCGGCTGCGCTCCGCGTTGGCTTACGTATTGGTCAACGGGGCCTCGGTGCTGTGGACCTGGGACAAGGGGCTGCCCATCTCCATCTTATACGAGGCGTTTTTGGGCTCGGTGGTCTTTCTCCTGCTGCCCCAGACTCCTCTAAAAAAGCTGGGCCGGTGGATCACCCCAGCCGTCCCCGCCGACCCGGACCAGGCCGCCCAGCAGCGCACCCGCCGCCGTCTGGAGGACACCGCCCACGCCTTCCGTACCCTCTACGAGACCATGCGCTCCTCCTTCCGCCCGCCCCGCAACGACAACGACGTAGCTACCGTCTTTGACCGGGCAGCCTGCCAGGTGTGCCGCACCTGCACCCTGCGCAGCCAGTGCTGGGAACGGGGCTATGTGACCACCTTCAACGCCCTCAACGACGCCACCCAGGCCATGGTGGAGCGGGGCCAGGGGGAACCAGGCGATTTCCCCGACCACTTTTCCAGTCGGTGCATCCACTTTCCGGAGTTTTTGGCGGCGGTCAACCGGGAGCTCACCGCTCTGCTCTACCGCCGTCAGTACAACAGCCGCATTCAGGAGAGCCGCTGGGCGGTGTGCCGCCAGTATGCCCAGCTCTCCAGCGTGCTGGAGCAGGCCGCTGCCCAGTTGGGTGAAGAGCTTCTCCCCGACCCGGTGACTCAGCGCAAGCTCCAGGGCCGCCTGGCCCTGCTGGACGACCAGAGCCAGGGCAGCGCCTTCCGGGACGGGCGGGGGCTGCTGCGCCTAGAGGTGGTAGGCCCTGCCGCCGCCCAGCTGGCCCAGCCTCAGCATTTAGGCTCTCTCATTCAATTGCTGGGGCTGCCCCTGCGCATTGAGGAGCAGGAGGAGGAGCGGTTAGTCCTCATCCAGCAGGAGCCCCTCATGGCGGTAGCCGGAGTGGCGGCCCGGAAGAAGGACGGGGAGACGGTCAGCGGCGACGGCGGCACCTACTTTAAACGGGAGGACGGAACGTTATATGTTTTACTGTGTGATGGAATGGGCAGCGGTCTGGCTGCCAATCGGGAGAGCAGCCTGGCGCTGCGGCTGCTGGAGCAGTTTCTCCAGGCCGGGGTGGACACGGAGCACGCTCTGTCTACGTTAAACTCGGCCCTGGCCCTTCGTGGGGAGGAGACGGGGGGCTTTACCACGGTGGACCTGCTCCAGCTGGACCTGTTTACCGGGGACGGGGTCATCTTCAAGCTGGGAGCTGCGCCCGTCCCCAGATCGGAAGAGCACACGTCTGAACTCCAGTCACAGTCAACAATCTCGTATGCCGTCTTCTGCTTGAAAAAA
>ENA-UPXC01002939-UPXC01002939.1-human-gut-metagenome-genome-assembly--contig:-NODE-2939-length-18700-cov-4.711486_pt1 | contig 18700 bp, 28 predicted proteins | sample MGYA00250047_ERZ773371 | MGnify/ENA primary metagenome ERZ773371 (study PRJEB29103, sample SAMN06111975) | human gut metagenome | biome: human gut; feature: ankylosing spondylitis patient; material... | reverse complement strand
CAACTCTCCTCTTACTCCTTTTTTAATGATACGGCGACCACCGAGATCTACACTCTTTCCCTACACGACGCTCTTCCGATCTAAAACAGCATTTAATTCTCGAATATTATTAAAATCCTCACAATTTATATTCAATATTCTGTTTTTTGTTTCTTCAGTCACTTCAATACTCATAGTTTCTTTTATTTGCATAATCATCTGATCATATTTAAATGTCAGATACTTCTTTTTTGTTTCTAAATCTAATAATTTGAACGATGCTTTATAGCTAAATCTTGATCTAAGTTCTGGTGAAATAATTTGTCCAACCTTTTCTTTTTGTATATTTGAAGTAAATACAATAACATACTTTCTCAAATCATACTCTCTACCTAATGAATCGGTAAAAAATCCATCCTCTAAAACTTGTAGGAAAAAATTGTAAACAGCTTTATCTGCCTTTTCAAATTCATCAATTAGAATAATGCTTGATTCACTTTTTGACAGTTTCTCTGTCAATTCACCTTTACTACTACCAACGTAACCTCTAGGGCTACCAATAAGACTACTCAATGCGTCTTTAGCACTATAATTTCCAAAATTAATCTTTATCATGGGTTCATTTGGAGATAAGGCTTTATGTAGTAATCTAGCAATTTCTGTTTTTCCTGTCCCTGAGCTACCACATATAAACACAGAAAAAATCGGTTGAAAACCTGTTTTATTAAACAATCTGTACTTTCTCAATTCTTCCTTTAATCTGCGTTTGAACTGAAGGTTGCCAAAATGATTTTTCTCCAACAATTCCATTACTCCATTAAATTCATCTTCAGACAAATCAACAATATTAACTTTCTTTTTGGGTATCAATTCAAAATACTCTTCTAAACAAATACTATCATTAATCTTATAATATAAATAATCCTTTATCGTTGGGAAAAATTTTCGTTCCATCATTATACAAGCAAACTCTCTGCCAATCTGATTATTTATTGAAATTATTATTTCCAAGATACCCTCAATAGTTGCCAGATGATCAGGTATTCTATCTTCATTTTGAAGTAACATAGACACATCGATATACAATGCCATTTCATCATTTTTCAGTTTGTAATTTTTCAATTTATCTATTGCAAAATATCCACTTAATATTTTCCCATAATTCTTCGATATTGCTTCTGCAATTTTTTCTCGATTTCGCTTCTCATACACTCGTATGCTTATTTTATCCATTCACGGCTCCCTATATACTTAAATCTTGTACAACCGCAATTACGTCTATATAATGTACATTATCTGTTTTCTCAGACTTTATGTTCCCTAAATCACCATCCTCAATATCATCTCCATCATCAAAATTACTCTTATTTTCTAAATTTCTCAGCTTGTCTACCTTATCTCTAATTTCTTTTTCTTTATAATTTCCTCTATAAATGCCTATTACTGTTACTTTTCCAATTTCCAGATCCGAAATACTATATTGATTTTCCATCTCATTTTCAGCTGACATCGGAATCTTCAACATTATTTTTTCATCACCTCCAAATCGTTGAGGTAATTTCCCAGAGAGTATATAGGATGAGTCTTTGAATAATATTTCTAGTACAGAAGTAAGATTCATCTCGCCAAACCCGTCTATAGCCACTGAATTTAACAATCCGCTTAATAAAGTTTTTGTAGCCAAGATATCTTCTATATTATCAATGATCAAAGAAACATTTTTAATTTTTATTAGATTTCCGATCGAATTTTCGCTTAATTTTTTTATTTCTTTCGCTTTTTTGTAAATGGGTTCTAATATTGTTGATTTTGTAGACACTACCTTAATAGTGTCAATAACATTCTTAGACTTAGAGCCAGTTATTTCACCACTAATATCTATAGCTGGTATAGCCTTATTTAATAATGGAATTTTTTTTGTTTTTTCTAAATTGACTGCACCTTTTCCTTCTAACTCAACAGATCCTTCTTTTGTTTTTGTAATCATTTCAAGCATCTTATTATCTATAAGCATAGATATTTCAAATGCCTTTGCATAATTTATATAATAAATATTAAACATGCTTCTCCCATCTATTTAATCTCGGCTTCCTTCATTCAAATATTTTCTCACCAAATCTATTACTTCCTCAGTTACCGACACCTGCTCCAATGCATCCTCTTTGCTTGCTATATAGAACGTGTCATAATCACTTTTGTGTCTGATTATCTCAAGTCTGGAAATTTTTCGTCCGATATCACGTGGAAAAATTTCTGTGTGTACATAGTTCTTATTAAAATAACTAAGGGTATCTTTATGCTTTTTAAACGCTACAGGTTCTTTGGCAAGCACTGCATCTATCGCATGAAAACAGGAATAATATGCTCTGTTATTCGCTGCTTTATATTTTCCAGCTTCTAATAACAGTTTTGCTGCTTCAAGATCGTCTTCCGCCTGTTCAAATTTATACTTGGCAACATCATCAAATGTTCCTTCAGAATACGGTTGCATCATATTACTACCCCATCTTTTTCTACATTACGATAGAACATATCCGCTTTTTTCCAATAATCAAAATGCGTATTGCTCTGAACTACCGGCATAATATCTGTTCCATGCTCATCATTAAAATCATATGTGACATCACATATCTTTTTCTCCAGAGGACTGACACCTGCTCTGTCTGTATCCACAAGAATCATTACATCTATATCAGAATCCGGACGGAAATCACCTCGTGCATACGAACCATATAAAATTACCTTCTTCACTTTTGCCTCCGTGACATTTTCCACTTCTGCACGATATAGCTTTAATAAATCCTCAATTCTTTTTGGCATACAAACACCCTCTTTCCATAAACATTTCACTGTTTTCTTATTTTTAGTATATCCATTTTCTTTCGAAAGCACAATGCTTTTTGCATTGTCTCTTTTACAGACATTGAGGCTAATCCATTTTCTTCTTATCTATCTTTATTGTAATCCCTTCATCTCTTACATTTCTATAATAAGGTAAGGTATCTACCCAATACTCGAACTGCGCTCTGTTCTTTATTACCGGCGAAATATTTATCCCCGTATTTATCTCAATTTCAAACGCAACATCATATATATCATTTTCTATCTTTTTTATTTCCGTTTCCGGCAGCTCAACAAGAATCATAATATCAATATCAGAGTTGTTATTGTAATCTCCCCTAGCATACGAACCATATAAAATAATTGCATAAAGCCCTGATCCCAAAAGCAATTGTATTGTCTGTGCAAATTTGTAAATCAGGATTTCAATTGATCGTGGTATTTTCTTCATTTGCTCAAACCTTTCTGATGTACCTGTTCTCCTGTTTTCGGCTCTTCCGATGCACCTTTTTTCCGTTTTTCAGGTTCCTGATGTACTTTTTCTCCCGTTTTCAAGCCTTCTGATGCACCTTTTTCCGTTTTTCAGCCCTCAGATGTACTATCTTTCCGTTTTTCAAGCTCCTGATGTACTTTCTCTCCTGTTTTCGGCTCTTCCGATGCACCTTTTTTCCGTTTTTCGCCCCCAGATGTACTATCTTTCCGTTTTTCAAGCTCCTGATGTACTTTTTCTCCAGTTTTCATTTCATATGTAATCTTTTATCAAACAGGTATTTCACCAACTCCCGCAACACAATCCGAATCTCTATACCCTACCTCATTATCTTTCCACAATCCTGAACGTGCCTCAAATACTTCTCCACAATAACAACATTTGAGTTTTCGCGTAACAATGATTCCAGGTTTACCCAACAGCAGACTAATAGATGATCGCCCTTTATTCTCTTCCACATATTCGTCCATTTTTGCCTGCTCCTCATCCGTCAACTGGATCTGCCACCAGATGTGTTCTTCATGGCAATGAGGGCACGGCGGATTAATTTTATAAAATCTTCCCATATTTTATCTTCCTCTTATTTTTCGTCCTCTATCATTTCAGCATAATTTTCAGAGCGTCCGTGTCAAGATCAAATGTCATTTGCTTTCTTCCTGCCACCATAAATTACCCCTTTTTCGTGAACAGTTTAAGCAAATCACAACATTCGTTCGGGTCATCATCAACCCACTCCCATGCACTTACAAAATTCAAAAAATCAGCTTCTCTTTTCAGATTGAGCATACCAACTTCCAGACATCCATATTCGCTTTCTCCTCCCTCATAAATAAACCTGTAAGGGAACCTACTCACATTTTTCACTTTTCCTGCCCGATTATTGAAAGCCTTGTCTGCTATAGCGACTAATCTTTTCAAGGTATCTTTCGGTACTTCTCTGCGAATATCAATCACATTTCTATACATAAATAATACCGCCTTTCCATATTCTTCATTATACTTCGTATTTATTTCCTATGATATTTACGTTCAATGATGGCGGCAAGTGAATCAATGCCACATCTTCCTGGCACATTTCAGTGATTGCACGGATACTCATCTCTAGTGTCATAAATTCATGCCTCCATGTACCAGTTCTCCGGTTTTTATTTTATATCATCTTTTTGCTGCAACCATTTTTTCACAGTCTCAACATCTTCCTCCATACCCATAGCAATTTTTTCGACTGTATATCCTTCTTCCGCTAGCCCAATCGCCATCTTTCGCATAACTTGCCCATATCCTATTTTATATCCTTCCCTGAATCCCTCTTCCCAGACTATCCTCTGTCCGCTATTTCTTCTTTCTTTAATTACTTCTTCCAAAATTTCATCCACATCTTTATGCATAATTTCAAATTCCTTTCAATGTTTGCATATATCCATGTCTCACCAAGACTCCGCTATATATTTTTATAATTCAGATCCTACATCAGGTTTGTTGCAACCATTTTCTCACAGTTTTAACATCTTCCTGTAAGACCATCGCAATTTTTTCAACTGTCCATCCTTCCTCCAATAGATTAATCACCACCTTTCCCTTTTCCTTGTCTGCTTCTTCATATGCTTTTTCGTATGCTTTTTTATAATCTTCCCGGAATAACTCCTCCCAGATTATCCCGTATCCACTATTTCTCTTTTTTTCAATTATTTCATCTAAAATTTCATCCACATCTCTATGCATAATTTCAAATTCCTTTCAATGTTTGCATATATCCATGTCTCACCCGAACTCCTCTATGTATTTTTATAATTCGGTTTCAGAAGCAGTTTTCCAGTTACGATTTCTTTGAGCTACTACGCACTGAAAAGCTTTCAGCATTGCCGGAGACAGTTCTTCACAGTCTTCATCAAATGTAATCGGGTGTTTTGCAGCTTCCTGAATCTTTCTGATCTGTTCTTCTGTAGGCTTCTGGCCTTTCTTGACAACATATGTTTTCATCATGATCCCATTTCCTTTACCAGAGTTAAAATGCTTAATCCCAAAGTGACCAAAAATGTTTCTTCAACAAGTCAAATGCTTCATCTTTGCATTTATTACGGTACTCTTCTATTTTTCGTTCTTCTTCATCATACCTGTCCGAAATATCCTTATATTCCGGCAATTCATTCATAAAATGAGCTGTCGTATATCCATTCTTTTTTCCCGCTTTCAGTTCTTCTTCAGTCTGCAGTTTTTCTCCCAGAAGCCCATATTTATCATCAAATTCTTCTAATGCTTTCATGTATTCATCTTCATATGGATTTTTCTTCGTACAGGTATTTTCGTCCAATTCTCTCCAAAGGAAAATCATACGGTCTAAGATTTTATCCCACTCTTCATGGCAGGTATCATTAACCAATATTCCATCTTTGTTTTTATAATTTTCACCCAGGTATCCCGGCGAACCATGGCGATTGTCTCTCATATCCTGCAGCATATCCGGGATCAGTCCCTGTAAATATCCATACATTCCCCATTTATCGCATTCCGCATATCCTCTGGTAATCCGCTGCCAGCTCCAGATCATGCGGTTCCGGATATATTTTACCGCTGCTATAATTTTGTTTTTTTCTCCCATAGCATATAAACGAAAATCTGTTTTATTCCAGATATTATTTTTTGATATCTTTTTCCCGCCCATTTTACTTTTCCTCATTTTCCATATATGCGCTATATGCCCCACTGCTCTCCTATACAGATTCCATCTGCAGCTTTCAGGCTTTCATAAAATCTGTAATCAGATTTTCACTGTCTTCTCCATTATGCCATATGCATTCACTTAATCTTTCAGCCACTTCTCCTGCTGACTTTAATTGGAAAATTGCGGCCCAGAAATTGCCATAATCCTGTGGCTGGCCGTTTCCTGTATAGGTTCTCATTCCTTGCTCAGAAACTTCACACTGTAAACCTTCCATTTCAAAAATACAATCTGCCTTCTTACAGAGATCCTCTCTGTCCAAATCAGAAAGATTTTCCAGATTCAACTTCAATTCAACTTTATATCTACCCTTTAAATTTTCCTTCAAATCTTCATCTCCTCTCCACTTGTGTACACGGTGTACACAAGTTCATCTTCTCTACCGCCAAAGCTCTGCAAGAATTTCTTCAGCCTCTCTTTCACTCAGTTCAAAACTTTCAACCATCATATCTTTAAGCTCCGTTCTGCTTTCCCCGCTATTCTGCCAATGTTCTATAACATCTTTCAAGCTTCTTTTTAATCCTTCCCGGTATCCTTCTCTTATTTTTTCTTCATCTCACATTCGCAATCTCACTTCATTTTGCCATGCTGCCCATTCATAATCAAAATCTATTTCAGTATTCATGTTCATAAGGCTCTTTATATCATCTGTACTTTTTCCTTTGATTTTCGTTATTTCCGAAATAGAAAATCCGTTTTCAAACATCTTCTCAATAATGTTTCTTTCTCCAATCGCTACACCTTTATCTTTGATTTTCTCCATATATCTCCTTGCATTTTTTATATTAATTTTCTCAAAGCTTCATTTTTTACGACAATAAAGCTCAATTCCTTCTCGTTCTATGTTCTTATAATATGGCAAGCTCTCTCTGTATTTTTCAAACTCATCACATGGTATCACTGTTGGTGACAATATTGTTTCGCATTCAATTTCCAGCTCTGATGACTTATCCCATACTTGTTTTAATTTTTGCTGCAGTATTTCTCTTTCTCCGTCCGCCAAAGCAACGATATCAACATCAGATGTTGCGCTATAATCCCCTCTCGCATAAGAACCATACAATATGATCCTTTGAATGTTTTCTTCGTAGACCGATTTATATATTTTTATTAATTTTTCTAAAATAACTTCTAACTGTTGTTTTGTAAGCATAATTCCCCTTTTGTTTCAGTTTTAGAAAAAGCTCCGGATTTAATAACTTATCTTCCATATTCTATACTCATTATACACAGGCCCTGTGGCAAATTACAAGCAACGCAAATTACAGAAGCAAACAAGTCATCTATACACAAAAGCCACTTGCATACCTCACGTACACAAGCGGCTCGCTGCTATTCTTTTTCTCGGCAATCTATTATCCATGATATGAGATCACATTCTGCTACCACTGGATCTACAGATATTCTCAGTTTCAACATTTCAAAAATTTCTTCCCAAGAATGGCCTTCTTTTCTATAATTTTCAATATCTGCCTTATACTCTGTTTCTCTTTCCTTTATCTCTTTTAGATACTTTCGTATCGCACCTTCACGCCAAACAGCTTGTATTGCATATAATTCATTCTGACTCGGATTATCTGGGAAAGCCAAAATAGCTTCTATTTCCCTCTTTGATCTCTCTGTCACTTCTTTGATTCGCGACATCGGTACGTTGTCTTTGATCATACCATTAATAAGTCTCTTTTCTTCGATTACATCATTTTTTATGTAATCCATAATAAATCCCATATGTGCCTCCTGTTCTTTGTGTTAATTATATTCCCATATACACATCCATCATTGCAGGCAAAAAAATTTCATTTATCTTGGACAAAATATAAAGCCCAATGCACCCGAGCAAATACGCTATACACATCTGCCATGAAATATTTCCTGCCAAAAATCGTTTAAAAACAATTCCTGCAAATACGATTGCCAATAACTTTGCCAACGTCAAAATAACAACATAAATATTTCTCCGTATGCCTTGATTATCCTGGATTCTGCTCCTGTTTTCTTCCAGAAACTCGCTCATATAAGACACGATATCTGCTACTTCGTCAGGCTTTTCCGTATTTTCCTCTGAAAAAATTCCAAGTAGCTCCAATCCGCCAAAACGATATTCACAAACCAGAGCTTTGCTCTCTCTGGAGTTCAAATTCAATATACCTTCGTACATGTTTCCATAATATCTGTGCTTCACCATATTTTCTCTCTGAAAACTACCTCCGGCCAGTTCGATTAATTGCATGTTAATTCTTCCGGTTCGATATAACTTTCTTCTTTTCATCTGACTTCAAATGTTTCTCCACATTATAATTATCTGCCTAATGTTACTATGACATAATAACTGCCCTTATAATAACAGTAAGCAGCTCCAATTTTTGTTTTTGATTTACCCATCATTTCTATACGATGTGTACTTGAATTATAAAAATTATTGTACCAGGTCTGCACTTCACCGCTCTGAGACTTTGTAAGCATCTCTAATGTGCTTGAGCCTCTATGAGATAAATCTATTGTAATAGCTTTCGATCTTTCTTCCGCAATTGTTGCCAGAGAATCATCCCATGCAAGTGCATCTAATCCTTCTGCTTCTCTTCCTGCATTGATCGCATCTGCCAATTCCGGACAGATAGTTGTCTCTTTTGCTGACTCTGCATCAGATGATGTACTTGCTACCAAACCACCAGATGAGCCTGGACCAAATTGACTTTCTATCATAATCTTCGCCTGCTCTTCTGAATATCCCATGGATACCAAAGCATTCAAGGCGCCTTGGAGATCTGATGTAGACGCACTGCTTCCAGTACTGGCTGTCTGTGTCTTTACCGGTTTGTCATTTACAATATAGTTATTGGAACAATAGCCAATCTCATCATTGTATCTAATCTGATACCATCCAGTAGAAGCAATTCCTGTAACCGTAACCTCATCTCCCCAAGAAAGTGAACCAAGCTGTTCATAGTCTTCGGATGGTCCTTTTCTTACATTCACTGTCTGATTTGCATACATCGGGGTGTCCGTCAGGTCCTCTACGGAAAAGCCGTTGATTTTTTCAAAGGTTGCATATGTAAGATCTGCTGCTTCCTCTTCATTGATATCCGCTATTGCAGTTACTTGAACCAGCACTGGTACAGATTCTTCCTCGGTTTCAGTTTCTGACTCACTTTCCGATTCAGGCACCTCAGTTTTCTCATTTTCGGCTGCTTTTTCTACCTCAGTCGATATGCTGATTGCAGCTCCAACAGTCACCTCTGCTCGCTGATCCTCCGGAAGGTCCTCATCTAAGGTCAAGATATAAGTATTATCAGCATCATAAGCTGTATAGGACCCATCCTCATTTTCTGAAGCTACTACCACAGAATATGTCACCATCTCGTATTCTGGTTCCTGCTCTTCAGGCACTTCTGTCACTTCTTCATTAACTTCAATTCCAACCGACACTGAATCTATCTCTTGATTTTTTCCGCATCCACAAACAACCATTGACGCTGTCAGTGCAATTATTAATTCATTCCATTTCTTTTTTCTCATTGCTTCCTCACCTTCTCATTTTTCTTATAATATTTTTCTCCCACGGGACAAATATTTTTTCTCCTGCCCATAGCAACATTATTGTATAGATACAGACATAGAGAGGGCCATCCAGATTTATACTTAATCCAACGATTCCACAGATGGACGGAACTACAATTTTAATCATATATTCGCTGCCGCACAAATATAATGTGTCCTGTCCGACCTTAGCCAGCACCTCTATTCCCTGTAAATAATATGCCAGCATAATAATCGCGCCAATCATCAGATACGTTTTCACCAACCGTAGCCCAGAATCTGCTATCATATTGTGGATCGGAATATAAGATAATACATTAATCTGGAAATACATTAGTCCCGCATAAACCAGAAGTCCTACAGCGATTACTGTTTTTATACTTTTCGCAATGCTCCCTGTTTTTTCCAACCATTCTTTCAAATACGGATACGCTAGGAAGCCTATAATGTAAAAATGCATGTAATAACAAGCACTGTCCAGATTGTAATAATATCTTGGACTATCTATTGGTCGCGGAGACATTCCATATTCCGCAAGCAGAAACAGAAAAATCCCCGCTGCCACAAGCCAATACCATTTCTTCATCTTCTTCAGCAATACAAATATTGATTTAACAATGAACAAGCATGACAAAAACCACAAGGATGCAGCCAGATATGTATTGCGAACCAATCCTTTGATAATCAGCTGTCCCCATAAGCAGGTTTCTGTCAAATCTGCATTGGCATTAATCACATAAATTATTAATGATAAAACAGCGAAGAAATATGCCGGCAGCAAAATAGTTTTAACATTCCTCTTTAAGTTTCCTAATACTGATTCTTCTCTATTATAGATTTCTGTGCATCCTGCAAGGAAAAAGAACAGCGGAACATGAAACTGAAATGCAAAACGGTACGCTGGACCTGCTGCCTCCCCAAAATGCCCCAAGTAAATTGCATATATTCCAAATGCCCTTGCCACATCTAACCAGACAACTCTACCTGTTACATCTGGTTTCATCTTTTGTTGCATACTATTATTGTAAAGATGCATGTATCTGCTCCCGTGTATCTTTATCTGCCACAGCTAGTCCTCTACGAATTAATTCTCGGATCATTTCCTCCTGACTTACGTTGGCATAATATTTTTTCTTTGTCTGTGTTAGTTTTCTATCTATTCCCTCATCGACCAATATAGTATAGTTCTTCATATCGTCTCTCCTTTTGGTGGTTCACTGCACCTCTGATGTTATTATAGTGGTTCACTGCACCAGTGTCAAGCAACGGAAATTCGCATCTTTACATCTCTGGTTCACTAATATATAATTTCATTGAGGTGATTAATATGGCAACTAACAGACCACGGTACACCGTTTCTGTCGATAATGAACTATTTGAGCAAATTGAAAATTTCCGATTTGAACATCGGTTTAATACACGCTCAGAAGCAACCGTAGAACTGATTCGTATGGGCCTGAAGGCTTTAGAAGAGGAACAGAAAAAAGATACTTCTGATAATAAATAAGCCTAATTGTAGAGCCTTGTATTTCTCCAATCTTCCGAAAATACAAGGCTCCATTTTTATGCCATCCTATCCGTTTCAATATCTATTCCCTGCCTCACATACAGAGATGTCACATATCTGATGGTTTCCAAAAATTCTTCTGAACATTCTCCCGCATTTTCAATCCGCAAGAGTTCTCTATAGATAGCATCCATCTTATCCTTGAGCAGCTTATAAGTTCTTGGACTTTTCTCCACCACTACTTCCCGATTCAGAAGTTTGCTGATAATATAATCCTGTTTGCTATGACCGGAAAGTGCCACCGCTTCATCAATCGCCTCTCCTTCCTCTTTTGAGACGCGAAATGCCACAATAACATTTCTCCATCTTCCACATCTATCCAATCTCTTCTCCGACATGAGTCATTCCCTCCTTTTTTCGTTTCAAATTATCCAGGCTTGCAGCCATATCCGTCTGAATGCTCGGAAACAAATGTGCATATCTATACGTCACATGGATGCTCTTATGCCCCGTTCGTTTTGCAATCGCCACTGCACTGTATCCCATGTTGATCAAAAGAGAAACATGAGAATGTCTCAGATCATGAACTCTGATTTGCTTTACTCCAGCCCTTTCTGCTCCCTGTCGGATATGTCTGTGTAAATAAGATTTTGAGATTCCGGCAAAAATCCGCTCATTTTTCTTTACATGCGGAATTTTTTCAAAGAACTCGTTCAATTCCTCACACAGGAAATCCGGAATCGTAATCTTACGTTTGCTCTCTGGCGTCTTAGGAGATGTTATGGTAGGCACACCTTTTATGACCTGATATGTTTTTGTGATACTTAGTATTTTAGCCTCCAGGTCAAAATCCGCCTTTGTAAGTGCCAGCATTTCCCCTTCCCGGCAACCAAGCCAGTACAAAATCTGAAACGCATAATAGGCTATCGGCTCTGTCATCATTTCTTCTGAAAATTTCAAATATTCATCCAGTGTCCAGAATTCCATTGCAATCTCATCCTCACTTCCAATTCCACCTGCAATCGATGCAGGATTTTCACGTAATTTGTAGTAACGGCACGCATAATTGAAAATAGCATTGATTTGATTATGAATCGTCTTCAAATAGCTCTTCGCATATGTTCTTCCTGTATTTGGATTAATTGCCGTCAACAATTCATTTTGCCATTTAATAATGTCTGTGGAAGATATTTCATTTATCCTACGATTTTCAAAATATGGCAAAATATGTGTTGCTATCACATTTTCCTTCATCACCCTGGTACTCTCTTTTAATCGTGGAAATCGTTCTTCCTTATATATTTTAACAAATTCTCCAAAGGACATATCTAGGTTGCCAGCCAAACGCACCTTGAAATTATTTTCCCATTTCTGTGCATCTCTCTTAGTTGTAAAACCGCGTTTCATCTTGTCTCTGGTCTTACCAGTCCAGTCCTTATAGCGAAATTTTGAATACCAGGTATTGGTTTTTTCATCCTTATATACCGGCATACATCCTCCCTAGCACTTGGAAAATCCAAAAGTCTTCTGCTCAAAATAAGCCCTGTTGACCTTGCCGGATATGGTAATGTATCCATTGGATTTCAGTTCATCATTCAGTCTTCGGATAATTTTGTAAGCCATGGGAATCGAGATCCCCATATACTCCGATACATCACTTGCTGTTAAATAATTTTTTGCACTCATTGTCTTTTCCTCCTTAAAATTGAGAAAAATAAATACCGCGAGGAGATGATTCCCACACGGTATTACAATGATCCTGCATCTATCTCCAGCTTGTGTACACGGTGTACACAAGTTAAGTGAAATATTTTGCTTCCGGATTTCTATGCGTTGCAATGATCAGATTTATCCTGTATAATCATTGTAACGGCGCAGTTTTGCTGTTGTGTGGTGGTAGGACACCTCATAGATGCATCGGAGGCCCTAACTCCGTTGCATCGCCGTTATTTATTTTCTGGTTATATAATAATATATAGCCGCGGTTATATCAATATCATTATTGCACGAAAATCTCCGCGGTTATATGGTTATTTTGTATGGCCGCGGATGTAATCTGTTTTATAAGGTGAATATTATGGCGACTGACGCACAAAGAAAAGCGAATACTAAATATAAAGAAAAATGTAAAGGCAAATTCGCCGAAATGCGATATCGTGTTTCGGTGGAAGAACGGGATGAAATTAAAGCTTACTGTGATGCACATGATATTTCAGTAAGCGATTTTACAAGAGAATTGGTTTTTCAAAAAATCCGAGAGAATATGTGAACTGTTTGAGCTGCTGTATTGCAAATTGATGTTGCAATATGGCAGTTTTTTGTTGAAATTATAAGCATTATGTGGATGTTATTAACCTTAATTTCCGTTGCTTGCAATCCACTGATAATCATGTATAATAGGCGCATACAGCAACAATGAAGGAGGACAATTATGGTTCCGGAAAATACAGAAAATGCTAATCGCGTTGGGATTCCTTATGCACTTGATGATGAAGGCAAGCGCGTGGCTGCATACGACGCACTGCCACATGCTACATATCGTTGCCCATATTGCAACTGTAAAGTATTCCGTCGACAGAGCCACAAGGGAATTTGTTCCTATGTTCGTTATAAAGACCAAAAACACCTTGATCGCAGATGTGAAAGAATTGAGAAGACTGGTAAATACCACTCCTTTTCCGCCTCAGAATCACCAGAAAAATTAATTGGTTCAATGTGTCAATGTTCAGTAGAACGCATCCGAAAAAACGATGTTCCCGTTTCCAGAACACATAATCTTTCTACTGCCCAGCCTGACGATGAATTGCACGCTATGGTATATACATCTCTCAAACAGATTTATGAGGCTGGACTTGACAGTATGCGTCCTTATGAACAGTTCGGGAAATATGTCCTCTCTGACTATTTTATTCATTTTAAATGGGCACGCACTTTTTTCAACAAGAGCAAACCATATAATTTGGATACTCGTATTTTGCAAGTCGGGATTACATCATATGATCGTATCAATCATAATTTTCTATTCTCAATCTATTCGGCGGAAAATTTTCGAGTCAAATTTGTTTTACATGCTGCCAATTTATCTGCATTTAATGCAATTTATAAAAAATTATATGTCAAAGAATTTAATCCAACATCCAACAAATCATATTTCGTTAAAAGAGGTACTCAGGCTTTGATTGCAGGAATCGACTGGAAATATATTGACCATTATCAATGTCAAGGTCATTTTTGCAAGTCCAATACAGATTATTGCCGTAATTGCTGTGGACTATATATGGCAAAGGCTGTAACACCCAAACAGGTTTTCTTAATTCCTCAATAGCCATGCACAAGAAAACATGAATCAGCAGCCACATACCATCTCCGGTACATGGCTGCTAATTCTTTTAACGTTTCTTCCTCTTTCCCCCATAAAGCCTATGATATTCTTTGGTAATATCCACAGCCCTCCCATAATCATGCTTACAGCTATCCGAATAATAACGTACCGCCACATTATTATCTGTGCCTGAATCTTTTTCTGATACTTTCACTTTGATTCCGTCCATAGGCTCATTACCTTTTATGGTAATTCGGACTTCATCTCCTGGTTCTATGCAAACATTCAGAGTCTCGTTTCCATCCTCTATGTGATTCAGCAACGGTCTCTTCCGCAATTTTTCAGCCATCAGATGCAGCCTGTCTTCATCGACAAATTCATTTCTCACTTCATAAGCATCTTCCACATCATGTCCTATCAGATATTGTATTTCTGCAACAGAAAGCCCCAATATACTAAGATGAGTTGCATAATTTCTTCGCAGCAGGTATGCTGTTGCATCTTTCTCATTTACGATTTGAGCCAGATTATTCTGTGCCAGTTCATTTTCCAGATATGCCAACTGTCGAGGCTCCATTCCGATTTCCGCAAATAAGGTTTTTGCCGTATCCGTAATATCCTGGGCAGTCGCACGTTTCTGATAATTTCCATCCACCGAATAATATCCCTTACATACCACCGGCAATTCATCCACGCAGATATCTTCTTCCAGACCATTTTCACGCAAATACTCTGCAATCCTCTGTTTCCGCGCCTCCAATAAGGCATATACTTTTTCTGGAACAGGGATGATTCTTCCTGTATTCCACGTTTTTCCGCTGCTCTGCAATTTCGAGCTTTTTGGAATTACACTTTTATAGATCCACACAACTTTATCTTCGATATAATAATCAAGACTTTTGATGTCTCCGTAATTAATTCCGCAAGCCTCTCCATTTCGCAGCCCCAGCGCGAGCATCAGAAGAACACCAACCTCTGCCCCCTGCAACTCTTCACTTTCCAGCAGCCTTTTTGTCAGCTTTTTCTCCTGGTCTATTTCCAGAGATTTTTTCAACCGTACTTTCTCTTCAATTTTATTTTCAACGGTTGGAACATCAATCACATATCTGGTTCCCCACAGCACATTCGCACAGAGTCCATATACGGATGCCTGAAACACGACCAAATAAATCAAATTCTCAAATCCTTTAATCGTAGATTCAGAATATTGATAATGTGCGCCACCTTTTTCATATCCTCTATTCCTGATCGTTCGAATCGCATCCTCATAATCTTCATATGTATAATCTCCGATCCGTTTCTTGTCATGATTGGCCAATGCCGGAAGGATAATATTATTATAAGCTGCAGCATTCAATTTTCGCGTACTGGCCGATTTCCAGTTAAAAGAAATCGCTCTGTATAATTGTTCAAGGACTCCGCAGAATGTCAGGTTACACACGGTTCCGTCTGTGTTACCATCATAAATCTCTCTGATCCAGCTTCCATCCACTACTGTATGTGCCATAACTCACCTCTTGTATCTCTTAACCTCAACTTCTGCTCCATGTTGACAATCGACAGTTATCTCCATCTGCTTTTCCTCTTTTCCATCAGAGCCAAACACCAAATCCACTTCATTGCACATTGAACTCTCTGCCTCAAATTGTTGAGCCTTGTTTAGCCGTACAGTTCCTCTTTCACTCGGTTTTGAGAATTTCCCCTGTAACTTTAATAGATACTTAGCCGTCCACCGATTCATCATTTCCACCATCGCGTACTGCATCAAAGAATTGGAGTAATCGCAGTAATGACGGGAAAGCGTATCTATTCCCTCTACTCCGATAATGTAACATATCTGGCCTGCAGTCATTTTGCATTCATGGTTCAATCTCATCCTCAGATTCGACAGGAAAATATCTCCATTATATTTGTAGATGTCTGTATACCGTTCTCCTTCTGCATCTGGCAGCAAGAGATACTGTTCCGGGATGTTTGCAACCTTTACCAGCTTACGGCAATACTCCTGTGCCCGCCCCACCTTGCAGATTATATTTTTCTTCTTAAGATTTTTCATATCTTCCGCACCAAGAATAATGGTAGATGAATCCAACACTTCTCCATAGATACCCTGTTCATACAAATAATTCTTTCGCATAATCAGAAGCTCACTTAATACAGGAGCCACTGGAACACGCCGAAAGCGTTTCCAATCACTTTTCTCTGCATGTGTGATCATCTTCTGGTCCGCATCCAGAAATTTGCTCACCAGAAACTGATATGTTTTTGTATCTTCAATTTCACTGAAATCAGACCACCGCAAAGCACATGCCTCTCGAAGCGAAATACCAGAGAAGAGACGAATAGCTCCCAACAACCAAATGGATTGTTTTACACACCGCGGCACATCTCTCCCAATTTCTACGTCAAACTCTTTTTCAATCAGGAAATCAAAAATTTTCTCCTCTTCTGCATTGGAAAAATGCTTCTTAGCAAGCACCTGTCTGATATCCTGCTGTCGCTTTGATGCCCAGTTTCTGGCCTCATACATTTTCTCGCTCAAAGGGTTATATATAATGATGTTTTCCTTTTGAGCAGTCTGAAATAACAAATAAAGCTGTTCCATATATGTGGCCGGTATATCCTCTTCAGATACCTGCAGCCTCTCTGCCAACATTTCCAGCAACTCACTCTCTGTATTTATCCCATTTATGTAAGCACTAAGCCCATCATTTTTCCGTCCAAGGAGATCCATCATTAGCTGCTCGTCATATTTACTTTCATATTTTAAGATAGAACGCAAGTACATCCATAATGACTTTAATGTTAGATTTCTCTTACAAGAAACATATTGAGTAAATAAATCATTCTGAATGTAAGAACAAACCCGTTCATCCAGTGCAACCATCCATAATGCAGCTTGAACTTCTTCCTCCGATTCAGCTCGTAATCCTTTTTCAATCAGTGGAGAGATTCTTTTTCCATATTTCTGTTGATCTGCATTTTCTAATTTCCGATACCATGCCCGCCCTGCAAATCTGTTTTTTCGTTCAGAATAAATATTGTAAAACAAGTGCACCTCTTTTGAAAAAACATACTCTTCTGCTTCCCCATAAACCGATGCCTGTTCTTCTTTTTCAGGTTTCCTGCACTTATTCCACAGTTGAATCAAAGATAACTTTCCCGTCAATTCTTTGTTGGCAACTATATATTCATCGTCCTCGTAGATCAGCTTTTTGTTTTCCTTGTCATAGTTACAATTACGCAGAAGGAAGTGATCCCTGCTTTCAACACCGTCAAAGCTCACCAGAACTTTCTTTTTTGGAGTGCTCATAAACGCTTTACTGTCTATGATACTTATCTCTTGAATGCCCAAATAAAAGTTTTTCAAAAAATCCAAAACACCATATGCGACATTATCAAAATAGGCATTTGGCACTTCCGCCAACACACTTCTCTCGCAACACTTCAGCCAATCCAACAGGTCATCTATCTTCTTGATATCGTAATCCCGGCTGACAAGCAGAATCGACGAAAACGATTTTTGAAACCCATCCCGCTCTGTCACACTTTTAAAGCAAGATCCCGGAAACTGCATCTGATACAATCCAGCTACTATTTTGTCCGGCACGACATAATAGTTCCTTCCTTTTCCTGTTCGAGCTTCCTCAAATCTAAGAATCATATCCGGTGATGGATTGATGATCAACGCATCCTGATCCATGGCAGTCAGTTCCAAATACTGCTTCAAAAGGAAATCACACTCAACCCCGGAATCATTTCTTGTCTTGTAAAATGCTGACCGAATAACATCTGTGGGTTTCTGTTTCTGTAGTGTCATTGCACCCAGCTCAAATGCTGTCTCAGATGCCATCATTCCCCGCTCAATACTTTCCTTTTTTATATCCTTGCGATAATGTTTCCATGGATTCAATGACTCCACCAGTCTGTCTCTGTATTTCAATACGGCATAATAGTCTTCCAGCATCTCCGTTCTAGGGATTTTCAGATCATAATACATGTCCAACACTTTTTTAATGGTTCCATTTATCCGAACCGGAATGTTGGCTATCTGATATTCCTTCTGTTTCTCCATTCCCATGTTTTATCACCATATTCCCACAAATATTTTTTATTTCTATTTTTATTTATTATATCATTTGTGGCAACTTGCGGTCAATATGCGGTCAGCAAAACAAAAAAAGTCCCGAAAAAGCCTATAAATTCAAGCTTTTTCGGGATAATGGGTCTATTCAAACTCTACAAAGACTAACGCTTTTTGTTTAGGAATTATTCTCTGTAATGTTTCTCGTTCTTTTGATTATT
>ENA-UPXC01002938-UPXC01002938.1-human-gut-metagenome-genome-assembly--contig:-NODE-2938-length-18705-cov-11.538490_pt1 | contig 18705 bp, 13 predicted proteins | sample MGYA00250047_ERZ773371 | MGnify/ENA primary metagenome ERZ773371 (study PRJEB29103, sample SAMN06111975) | human gut metagenome | biome: human gut; feature: ankylosing spondylitis patient; material... | reverse complement strand
GAAGCCCCCCTCAAGATGAGATATCCATACTCGAAAGAGTGAGAGACCCCTTAGAGACGATGAGGTAGATAGGGCAGGGATGGAAGCACAGCGATGTGTGGAGTTGACTGTTACTAATCGGTCGATAGCTTGACCTTAAAAAGTACTTGCAAAGTTCAAAGAGATATGATATAATGTGTGTGGTTTTCAGGGTATGACACCTGACAATATTCCTCGATAGCTCAGTCGGTAGAGCACGCGGCTGTTAACCGCGCTGTCGTAGGTTCAAGTCCTACTCGGGGAGTTAGATTAAAGCAACAAAGTTAATTAGCTTTGTTGCTTTTTTTAGTATATTTGTTATAATTATAATATTGCCTTTTAAAAAATATAAATATAAATTTCAAAGTAATATTTGTGAGGATGTTAGAAATACCCTAAAAAAGTATGAGAATGACTAAAACGGTCAAAACAGAAGGCTCTGTTTTTTATCAATGGAGAGTTCAATCATAACATAAAATGCTGCTATTATATTAATTCACAAAAGAAAGTTTATTTAAGGAGAAATACATATAATGAAAAAAATAGGAATCATGACAGATAGTCATAGCGGAATACTTACAGAAGAAGCAGAAAAATTAGGAATCAAAGTTCTTCCAATGCCATTTTATATTGATGATGAATTATATTTAGAAGGAGTAGATTTATCAAGAGAAGAATTTTACGAAAAACTTCGTCAGGGAGTTAATGTATCTACCTCACAGCCATCTCCACAGGAAGTAATGGAAACCTGGGATGATATGTTAAAAGAATATGAAACACTTATCTACATTCCAATCAGTAGTGGATTAAGTGGTTCCTGCATGACCGCACAGGGATTAGCACAGGATGAAGAATATGAAGGAAAGGTTTTTGTAGTAGATAATGGCCATGTTTCCACACCTCTTCATCGAAGTGTTCTTGATGCAGTGGAGATGGCAGAAGCAGGCTATTCTGCCGTAGAGATTAAGAAGATTTTAGAAGAAACAAAAGAACAGATGGTAATTTACGTAGGTCTTAGTACCTTAGAATACTTGAAAAAGGGAGGAAGAATCAGCTCCACATCAGCTTTACTTGCAAACGTATTAAATATTAAACCTGTTATGAAATTTGGAACAGGAGTATTAGATGTATATCAGAAATGTCGTGGAATGAAAAAGTCACGTAAAGCAATGATTGATGCCATGAAAAATGAATTAGAGACGACATTTCATGATGCGTATAAAGCTGGAAAAGTATATTTAATGGCAGCTTCAAGCAGTTCAGAAGAAGTTACAAAAGAATGGGTAGAACAGATTAAAGAAGCATTTCCTGGAATGGAAGTAATGAGTGATTACCTATCATTTGGACTTTCCTGTCATATCGGTCCCGACGGACTCGGAATCGGCTGCACATGCAAGCCGGTGTAATTACTATTTAATTCATTAAGAGACAGACGCCCGCGAAGAGAGAAGATATCCTATATTTGTGACTTTAGTCGCGGCGGTTTAAATGCTCGCTTTATGCACTCACATCTAAACCTTGCTCCGAGGCCACAAATATAGGATATCTTCTCTCTTCGCGGGCTGTCTTTGGCTGGATTTTGTTTGAATTAAATAGTAGTTGTGGGGATTTGAGGGAGAGGCTAGAAGTTTTCTGCTTGCTCTCAGAATATTGTGAATAGATATTTTGTATTTAAATGGAAGTGGTAATGAGTTGAGATTGATAACACAGCCTGCTTTTTGTTCTGAAATTATTGAAATATTGATGTGATAATCGTTTAAAAAGCCAACTCATCCCCTCTATTCCCAGTCATTCTCGAGTAAGCAGAAGACATCAGCTTCTGTCCCCAAATCTCCTCCTCCTGTTTAATTCATCTTCTCCAGCCACAGCACAGAAGCCATTGCCCTCAATAAGGCATATTTGTGGTCTCGGAGCAAGTGTTGGATGCGAGCGCGTGGAGCGAACATTTAACACGCCGCGACTAAAAGCACAAATATGCCTTATTGAGGGCAATAGCTTCGTCTGTAGTTCGCTTAATGAATTAAATAGTAAATTACTGACTAATCGTCATTTTTTTGTGTGGATTTTTACCCCAGTTTTTGATATACTCTTATACATTGGAATAAAAACAGGAGGTAATAAATGAAGAAGGCATTTCAGATTTTTAAGCGAGACATAAAGCGACTTTTTCATAATAGAGCAGCATTTTTAATCGTAATAGGAGTATGTATCCTTCCATCTCTTTATGCATGGTTTAATATTGCAGCTAATATGGATCCCTATGTGAATACAGCTGGAATTAAGATTGCAATTGCAAATGAGGATACAGGGGCCGACAGTGAAAAACTCTCACTAAATGCAGGGAATACGATTGTCAGTAATCTAAAGGAGAATGACCAGCTAGGCTGGACGTTTGTTGACCGTCAGGAAGCTATAGAGGGAGTTAGATCTGGCGAATATTATGCAGCGATTATAATTCCAAAAGATTTCAGTAGTTCTTTACTTAGTGTATTATCAGGTAAAATAGAGGCCCCACAATTAGATTATTATATTAATGAAAAGAAGAATGCAATTGCGCCTAAATTTACAGATAGCGGTGCGACCACAGTGCAGCAAGAGATTAATGATACATTTTCTTCGGTCGCGGCACAGACAATTTCCGAAATTATACAGGGAGCAGCAAAGGATTTAACTGGCGATGTAAATAAGTTAAATATAAAGTTAGATAGCAACTTGGCAGATGTAAAGAAAAATATTGCCCAGTATCAGAAAGTATTAAAGGATTTTGAATCAACAACAAAAGATTCTACAGATTTAATTGATGATACAGTAAATACATTAGATGATGTAAAGCGTGCAGCAGCATCCGGAAACAAATCTTTGTCTGATACCTCTTCTTTATTGAAAGAGAGCCATTCGTATGCAGGAGATTTTTCCAGTACATTTAGTGAAAATCTTTCTGATGGGGAGACTATTTTTGGGGATATTTATCAGTCTGTTTCAGAAAAATTAGGGAACTTTGAATCGAAGGCAGGAAAGGCTGATACTACAATAAAAAACAGTATAACTTCCATTGAAGATTTAACAAAGAAAAATACACAGATTTTGGATAGTCTGTCACAGATAAATGCGAATTTAAATGGAAATGATGCTCTTTCTGCAACGATAAATGATGAGATTTCAAAGCTGCAAAAGCAAAATGCTTCTCTTCAGGAATTACTTACTTCTTTGAAGTCAGGATGTTCTGGATTAGAAAATGCACTTAATACGGCAAAAAATACAACAAAGGAATTAAAATCTTTATCCAAAAAGAATAAAAAGTCTTTGAAACAGTATAAGAATAGTTTGAATAAAACACTTTTACCAGGTATAAATAATTCCTTAGACAGTCTTTCTACTTTAAGTGCAACGTTATCTGCAACATTATCAAATATTTCACCAACTGTTGATCAGATGAAGCTTATCTTAAAACAGTTAGGAAGCAGTTTGTCTGATACTTCCTCTGCCCTTTCTGATACAAGTGGGGTTTTGAATACTCTTGATGAAGAACTTGGGAATATAAGCTCAGATTTAAAAGCATTACAAAGTTCAAGTGTATATGAAAAGATTCTTTCCTTAAGAGGATTAGATGCGGATTCTATTTCTGATTTTATGTCCTCTCCAGTAGAGATAAAGTCAGAGACAATGTATTCTGTAAAAAATTATGGTTCAGGAATGACACCATTTTATACGAATCTTGCATTGTGGGTAGGAGGTCTTATCTTAGTATCTATTTTCAAGCAGGAAGTAGATAAAGATGAAGAAGTAAGTCATTTTAGCCCGACAAGTGCCTATATGGGACGCTGGATGCTATATGCAGCAGTAGGTCTAGTACAGGGATTTATTGTCTGTGCCGGAGATATTTTATTGTTGGGAGTGCAGTGTATCCATCCCGTTTTATTTACTATTGCAGGAATGATTTGCTCATTTATTTATGTCAATCTTATTTATGCACTGGCAATTACTTTGAAACATATTGGTAAGGCACTTTGCGTTGTTCTCATTATTTTGCAGATTCCCGGTTCATCAGGAACATTTCCAATAGAAATGACTCCGGGATTTTTCCAGCTTCTTCATCCGTTACTGCCATTTACTTACGGAATTAATGCAATGAGAGAATGTATTGCCGGTATGTACGGAAATTATTATATAAAGAACTTACTTATTTTAGCGATATTTATTCCGATTGCATTTTTTATTGGGCTGGTACTTCGTCCTGCACTTATGAATCTGAACCATTTATTCGACAAAAAGCTGGCGGAATCAGATTTAATGCTTTGTGAGACGGAAACAGGAGTAAATGAAAAAGGAAATATTTCCTTAATGCTAAAAGTTCTTATGCGTGATGAGAAATTAAAAGAAGAATTTATTAATCGGGCAACAAAATTTGAAAAAAGATACCCTGTAATGATTCGGAGTGGATTTTTATGTATGCTTATTATTCCACTTGTCTTTTTAATTTTAATGTTTAGCTTAAATTCCAAATTAGTCTTTCTGATTCTTTGGATTGTTTCGTTGATTATTCTAAGCCTTTATTTGATCAGTCTGGAGTATTTCCATGACAAGATGGTAAAACAGCTTGCTCTTACTGGTCTGACACCAGAAGAATTGGTGGAAGAAGTGAAGGAAAAAAGAAGAGAAGCAGAGGAAAGAGAAGAAGAGAAGATAGAACAAGAAAAGCTCAAAAAAGCTGCAAGAGAAGCCAAAAAGCAGGAAAAACAAAACAATAAGAGAGTTAAAAGAGGAGAATTAGAGAAAACAGAAGAAAAGGGGGATAGGGACTAATGAAAAATATATGGGCAATTTTCAAAGGGGATGTTAATCGCATCCGCAAAAATGTAATTGCAATTATTGTTATTATCGGCGTTACGGTTGTTCCCTGTCTCTATGCTTGGTTTAATATTGCTGCAAGCTGGAACCCTTACGAAAATACGGGAGGACTGAAAGTTGCCGTTGCAAGTGTAGATGAAGGCTACGAGGGAGATTTAATTTCTGTAAATTTAAATCTTGGAGACCAGATTATTTCCACCCTACATGAAAATACACAGTTAAACTGGGTATTTACCAGCAAAAAAAAGGCGATGAATGGAGTAAAGTCCGGGAAATATTATGCGGCGATTGTCATTCCAAAAAACTTTAGTAAAAATATGATGAGTGTTTTTACAGAAGAAGTCCAGAAACCTCAGATTATGTATTACTCTAATGCAAAAGAAAACGCGATTGCACCCAAAGTCACTGATAAAGGAGCAACTGCAATCCAGACACAGGTAAATGAAGTTTTTGTCAAAACAATATCGGATGTTGCTTTAACAGCATTTTCTACAGTCGCAAATACTGCGGATAAAACTGGTACAGAAACGATTACCTCTAACTTGATCACGAATCTGAACCGGATTACATCCGATTTATCTGCTTCTGCAAGTACCTTGCAGACATTTTCCAGTATGGTAGAATCTGCACAGAAATTACTTGGAACAACGGCGGAGTATTTGGGACAGTCAAAAACACAGTCGAAGCAGAGCTTATCTTCTATTGAAACGACAAAGTCTTCACTATCTGGCGTAAAGAAAACTATATCTGGTGCAACAGATGGAATTAATAAAGCTTTAGCTGCAGGAAGTTCTTTCTATGAAGATGCTTCAAATATTATAGATAAGGCATTTAAGTCGCAAACCAAAGATGCCGATAAAGTAGCAGATACGATTGAAACGTTAGCAGAAAAAATTGAAAATATGGCGGATTACTATAATTCTTTAAGTAGTAATATCGCTGTTATTGGAACCAATCATCCTGAAGTATCTTCTTATACAGGAGAAGTTGTGGCAAAATTAAATGAGTCAGTCACAATTCAGAAGGAATTGAGCGAAAGTCTTCTGACAAATGCCGATGAACTGCGCAATGCATCTGAAGATATTCAAAGTTCGCAAGAAGATATCGATTCTTTATTAAAAGATAGTAAAAAAAGTTTGTCCACGGTACAATCTACTTATGAAGATGATTTAAAGGATAGTTTAAATAGTTTGTCTTCCTCTCTGGAAAGTACGGGAACAGATATCAATGGGCTTTTAAAAAAGCTTGACACAGGAACAGATAAAATCAGTGCAACAGCGGATACTGCGGCAGAAGATTTGTCGGATATTAAAACAGCATTAGACACTTCATGTAGTCTTTTAAATCGTTCTGCTAAACAGATAGAATCGTTAACGAAAAAGCTGACAAACTTGCAGGAAAACGGAGATGTATCAGAGTTGAAATCTCTTCTCACAGATAATACAGATGATATTTCGACCTTTTTATCAGCACCTGTATCATTAAATACAAAAAAGTTGTATCCAATTGAAAATTATGGTTCTTCTATGGCCCCATTTTATTCCACACTTTCTATCTGGGTTGGAGGAATCGTTCTTGTGGCTATGCTAAAGGTCAGTGTTTCCGAAGCCTCGATTGAGGGATTAAAAAAGGTAAAGAACTACCAGATGTATCTTGGACGCTACATTATCTTCCTTATTGTAGGATTGCTTCAGAGCACACTCATTTGTCTTGGAGATCTGTTTTATCTTGGTATTCAGTGTAAACATCCATTCTTATTTATGCTGGCAGGTTGGTATAGCAGTATTGTATACGTTAACATTATATATACCTTAACAGTATCCTTTGGAGATATCGGAAAGGCTGCTTCCGTCATACTTCTTGTAATACAGGTTGCGGGATCTGGAGGAACATTTCCGATAGAAGTAGCACCGGCATTTTTTAGGGCGGTAGATCCATTGCTTCCATTTGTCCACAGTATGCGGGCATTTCGAGAAACTATTGGTGGAATGTACGGTATGACCTACTGGACTTCACTTGAAAAAATGAGTATATTCCTTATATTGTCATTAATACTTGGGTTGGTACTTCGAAAACCGATTATTAAGTTAAATGATGCTTTCATCGAGAAGCTTGAAGATACACATTTGATTTAGTGAATGTAATTGCCGCAGGCAAAGAGGGACGCCTTCTGGAAGATAAATATAGGGGATAGCCTCTCTTCGCTGTCGTCTCTTTTGCCTGCGGCAAATTTCTATTCAGCAATATCGCCTACGCCATTTAAAATAAGTCTCGGGCGATACGGAAATTCTTTCACAGTCTCTCTTGTGGATACCCCAGAGAGTACGAGTGCAGTATCAAGTCCTGTTTCAATACCAGCGATAATATCTGTATCCATACGGTCACCAATCATGACGGCTTCAGAGGAATGTACTCCTAAAATCTGTAAGCCAGTACGCATCATTAACGGATTTGGTTTGCCAACGTAGTAAGCTTTTTTACCGGTAGTTGCCTCGATTGGGGCAACGAAAGCGCGGCATGCAGGAGCGATTCCACCTTCAATCGGGCCGGTAATATCTGTATTGGTTGCAATTAATCTCGCACCTTTGTTTACAAGATTCATAGCAGTAATAATGTGCTCATAACCGTAAGTAACGGTTTCTCCAACGACAACATAATCTGGATCGACATCATTAATTGTAATACCTGCATCGTATAATGCGTTATATAGACCGTGATCTCCGATGACGTAAGCGCTGCATCCCGGAGCCTGATTTTGTAAAAACTTGGCGGTTGCTAATGCACTTGTATAAAAATGTTCTTCCCCGATCTCTAATCCCATCCGATATAATTTATTCTGTAATTCTTTTGGGGAGCGGCTGCTGGCATTCGTAAGGAAAAGAAATTGTTTTTCTTCTTTTTGCAGCCATTCTACGAATTCTTTTACCCCAGGCAGAAGTCGGTTTCCGTGGTAGATAACACCGTCCATATCACATATAAAGCCTTTTTTTGATCTTAAACTTTCCATAATTATTATCTCCTTTTATCTGTCAGAATTTTAAATACGTCCGAAAAGATTCCCATTTTATAAATTATTCAAAGTGTTTTTATTATAATAGAAATCTGCGTTTTAAAATATATTTGTCGAATACGATTTCATTGTAGCGAATTTTTTTATTATTGTAAAGTAAAAAGAGAAGATACACAATTATTTTTTGAATTTTTTACAAAAAATATACATAACGAACAAATAGTCTAATAATTCGGAAAACCTGTATATTTTTTTGAAGAAGACTAAATAACAGTCGCTTCTTAAAAAACGAAATATATTTTCAATGAATATACTTTTTGTATTTAGTGATACTGGTACAAGTAAAAAACAAAATGTGTTTAAAAAATCATTCATGTAATCTTCCACAAATTGTAATGTACATCTTACAGAAAGCATTTTTCAAACACACTCTAGAACATGAAAATGCAACAAATTTCAGTCAAAAATATAACAAGCAAAAAGTTTCAAAAATCTATTGACATACTTTCTCGTAAATGATATGATAACAGCAAGTTGAAACAAATATTGATACAGTATTATAAATGCAATAAATTTCAAATTGGAGGGGTAAAAATGAAAGCGGTAAGAATGTATGCACCAAGAGATTTAAGAGTAGAAGAAGTAGATATTCCTTCTTATGAAGCGGATGAATGTTTGATTAAAGTAATGGCTGTTGGCGTTTGCGGTTCTGATATACCAAGAGTAAATCAGTACGGAGCTCATGTTTCTCCAATTATTGTAGGACATGAATTTGGCGGTCAGATTGTAAAAACAGGAGATAAGGTAACAAAGTTTAAGGCAGGAGACCGGGTAACTTGTCCGCCTCTTATTCCTTGTTTTAAGTGTAAATATTGTGAGATGGGTGAATATTCTCTTTGTGAAGACTACGATTATTATGGTTCAAGAAGAGATGGTGCATTTGCACAATATATCGCGGTAAAGGAAGGAAATCTTCTGAAAGTCGATGACAAAGTTTCTTATGAAGATGCAGCAACAACAGATCCTTGTGCCAATGCATTACATAGCATGATGATTGGTGAATTTAAACCAGGCGATTCTGTTTGTGTTTATGGTGCAGGTCCAATTGGTCTTTTTGCAGTTCAGTATGCAAAGATCAAAGGGGCTTCAAAGATTATCGCTGTTGATGTCTGGGAAGAAAAGTTAGAGATGGCGAAGAAGAACGGAGCCGATGTCGTTATTAATTCAATGAAAGAAGATGCAGCCGCAAAAGTTATGGAAGTAACGGGTGGTAATGGAGCCGATATCGTTATAGATTATTCCGGTGCACCGATTTGTCAGAAGGCTGCAATTAATTCCGCAGCAAAACTTGGCAAGGTTGTGTTTTTAGGAATTTCCCATCAGGGATTAGAACTATCTGAAAAGGAAGTAGATAAGATTTTACGGAGAGAACTTTCCATTAAAGGTTCCTGGAATTCCTTTGGAAAACCATTCCCAGGAAATGACTGGACAGGTGCCGTTGATTTATACGAAAATCACGGAATGACAGCAAAAGACATCATTAGCCACCGCTTATCTTTAGATGAAGCACCGGCAATGTTTGAAAAGATTGCCACAGAGAAGTTCTTCTTTAGCAAGATTATGTTCTATCCAAATGGACAGGAATAGAAATACGATAGAAGTTATTTTCTAAGCGTTTCATATAGAAAGGGCGGATAACAATGAAAGCATTAATAATGGATGAAGAGAGACATTTAATTGTAAAAGATATGCCTAAGCCACAGGAGAAAGATGAAAATATTATTATTAAGGTGGAAGCAGCATCTATCTGCGGAACAGATATGAGAACGTTCTTAAAGGGAAATGCAAAGATTGATCCGCCTCGTATTTTAGGCCATGAATGTGCCGGAACTATTATTCATGCGGGTTCTCTTGCAAAAGAACATGGATATCATGAGGGAGAGAGAGTAACGGTAGCACCAGCTATCGGCTGCGGACAGTGCCCGGCATGTAAAAAGGGACATACGAATATGTGCGATCACTTGACAACAATCGGTTTTCAATATGAAGGTGTGTTTACTCCATATGTTGAGATTCCAAAACAGGCAATTATCATGGAGAATGTAATTAAGCTTCCTGATAATATCAGTTATGATAATGCATCTTTAATTGAACCGGCAGCCTGTGCGTTAAATGGTCAAAGTTATATGCATATTGAACCAGGCGACCATGTTGTAATATATGGAAGCGGAATTATCGGTTGTATTCATGCAGAACTTGCCTTTTTAAAAGGCGCAGCCAAAGTAATGATTGTAGAACCTGTTGAAAAAAGAGGAAAGATTGCGATAGAAAAAGTGCCAGGTGTTATCTGGATTAACCCATTTACGCAAAATACTGTAGAAGAAGTCATGAAAGAGACAGATAATTATGGCGCAGATGTTGTAATTACAGCAACTTCCGTACCTTCTGTACATACAGAGGCACAGATTATCGCTGCGAAGATGGGAAGAATTTCTTTGTTTGGAGGGCTTCCCGGAGAAGGCAAAGGACATCTTGATTCTAATTTAATTCATTATAAAGAATTGCAGGTTTGCGGAGTTCATGCAACAACAGTACATTTTATGAAAGAGATTATAAATTTAATGGAAGAAGGAAGGTTAAACCTTGGAAAATATGTAGAGATGACAACCAATATAGACAATATTATGAATGCATTTGCAGCAATTCGGGACAAAAACATCATGAAAGTAGTTGTTCATCCGCAGGAGTAGGAGGCGTAGATGAAATATCCGAAAATATATCTGGCATTAGATAACTGTTTTGCATTAAAAAGGTGGGTAGAACCAGAAACATGGCTTCCTCTCATCAAAGATTTAGGATATACAAGCATACAGGCAAGTTATGATAATGAATTTGATATGCTTTATAACACAAAAGAATATATTGCTAGCTGGCTTGAGCGATTAACAGCAGCAGAAAAACAATATGGCGCAAAAGTCCAAAGTTTTTATAGCGGCTATCAGACTTACCGTACATCGGGTCTGGCACATCCGGACAAAAGAGTAGTAAATTCTATTGTAGAAGGGTGGATTAAGCCGGCAGTCAAAATAGCTGGGGAGAAAAATGTAGACATGGGATTTGCCTTACATGGTATCCCTGAAAATATCATGCAGAATTCGGAAAAATACAGAGAATGTCATAAAAAATTATATCGTATTTATTCTGACATTGGGGAATATGCCAGAAAGAACGGACAGGTTCGTGTCTGCGTGGAAGCGATGTATTCTCCACACCATACGCCATGGACAATTGAAGGCACGAAGGAATTTTTAAAAAATGTTTATTCCTTAGATGGAAATGCGATCTATACCACTGTAGATATCGGACATATGACGGGACAGCATAAGTTTAGAAAGCCAGAAAAAGAAGCGATTGAAAAAAGCCTTTTTAATCATCCGATAAAGGGATATTGTCCATTATGGTTAGGCTCAGACAGTGCTTATGCAATCTGGGATGATGCGGCTGCTGGAAAGCTGGATAAGAAACAGGCAGTCATAAATATTTTAGAGGAAATGAAAAAGTATTCTTATCAATTTTCTATCGATGAGAGAGATTCTGATTTATATGCGTGGGTGGAAGAGTTAGCCTGCTATTCTCCGATTATGCATATTCAGCAGACGGATGGCATTACATCGCCACATTCTCCTTTTACAAAGAAAAACAACGAGAAGGGTATCGTAGAAGGAAAGAAATTGTTAGAGGCAATTGCCGCATCGTATGAAAAAGAAGAAAAGGGAATGCCGCCAAAGACAGATAAAATTGTTATGGCATTAGAACTGTTTGCATCGAATACAGAGCATCCACACGAGATTAAAAATAATATGCGGGAGACAAGGGAATATTGGAAGCAATATATCCCAGAAGACGGAGTCCGTCTGGATCAGCTCTTGGAAAGGCTGTAAAAACAGGAGGTATTTAAATGTATGATTTAATAATTATTGGGGCAGGAGTATCGGGATGCTGTATCGCCAGAGAAATATCCCGATACAAAATAAAGGCATGCGTTATTGAAAAAGGAGACGATGTAGCTTCTGGTACCTCAAAGGCAAATACCGGAGTTATCCATACAGGATTAGAAGCGCCTCCTGGTTCTTTGATGGCAGAACTTTGTCTCAGAGGGAATGAATTAATGTATGAATGGGCCAAAGATTTAAACTTTCCAGCAGAAAAGAATGGAAAATTAATCGTTTGTACTCATGAGGAAGACATGCCGTTGCTGTATGAGCAGTTAGAACATGCCAATGCCAATGGTGTGCCAGAATGCGAGATTTTAGATAGAGAAGAAGTACTGAAAAGAGAACCAAACCTTACAAATCGGACAGTTGCCGCATTATGGGCACCAACTGGAGGAATTGTCTGCCCATTTAATCTGGCTATTGCTGCTGGAGAAAATGCCAGCATGAACGGGGTAGAATTTCAGTTTGAAACGGAAGCTTCCTCTATTGAAAAAACAAAAGATGGTTATATAATCCATACCAATAAAGGCGATATGGAGACAAAAGCAATTGTAAATGCAGCAGGACTTTATGCCGATGTATTCCACAATATGGTCAGTGAAAATAAAATTCATATTACCGCACGAAAAGGAGAATATCTTTTCTTTGACAAGTCTGTGGGTACGATTTTTAACACAACAGTTGTGCCTCTTCCAGGAAAGATGGGAAAAGGAATCGCCGCTTCTTATACGATTAACGGCAATTTCTTTATCGGTCCGACCGCGACAGATGTAGAAGATAAAGAAGGCTTAAATACGACAGCAGAAATTCTTGATAAATTAAAAGAAATGGCTGCTTCTGACGGCTATCTTACGCGCTTTCCACTTCCGTTAAATAAAGTAATTACCTCTTTTGCCGGAGCGAGAGCACATGAAGATCATCACGAATTTATTGTACAGGAATTAGAAGATGCACCGAATTTCTTTGATGCTGCGGGAATCGAATCTCCAGGACTGACAAGTTCACCGGCTATTGGCGAACGTCTTGCAAAGATTATTTCTGAAAAAATGCATTTAGAGAAAAAGGAAACATTTAACCCAAAGAGAGCAGGATTTGTCCGTTTTAATGAGATTTCTGATGAGGAGCGTGAAAAGTTAATTGAAGAGAATCCTCTCTATGGAAATGTAATCTGTCGTTGTGAATTAGTGACAGAGGGACAGATTGTCGATGCGATAAACAGACCAATCGGAGCAAGATCAGTAGATGCTGTAAAAAGAAGAGTACGTGCTGGAATGGGACGTTGTCAGGGAGGATTTTGTACTCCAAAAGTAATGAGTATCTTATCAAGAGAACTTGGAATTGATATGACGGAAGTTACAAAAAAAGGCGGAAACTCTCAGATGGTTACTGGCCGTGTAAAGGAATGAGGTGAGAAGTACAATGCGTAATTTGTTATATCATGCAATCGTGATAATCGGCGGCGGCCCAGCGGGTTTGGCAGCTGCGGTATGTGCAAAGAAAAATGGTGTGGATGATATTTTAATTATAGAAAGAGATACAAAACTTGGCGGTATTTTAAATCAGTGTATTCATAACGGATTTGGACTTCACACATTTAAAGAAGAACTTACCGGTCCGGAATATGCACAGCGATTTATTGATCAGGCAGAAGAACTTTCTATTAATTACTGGTTAGATACGATGGTTATTCATATTTCAGAAGACAAAATGATTACTGCCGTAAACGGAGAAAGAGGTCTTTGTCACATAAAGGCAGATTCCATTATTCTTGCAATGGGATGCAGGGAGCGACCACGGGGAGCCTTAAATATTCCAGGATATCGCCCGGCAGGTATTTATAATGCAGGAACCGCACAAAGACTAGTTAATATAGAAGGGTATATGCCAGGAAAAGAAGTCGTTATTCTCGGATCAGGTGATATTGGTCTTATTATGGCAAGGCGTCTTACTTTAGAAGGCGCAAAAGTTAAACTTGTAGCAGAACTTATGCCGTATTCTGGCGGCTTAAAGAGAAATATTGTTCAGTGTCTTGATGATTATGACATTCCATTACGTTTAAGCCACACCGTTGTAGATATTCAAGGAAGAGAACGAGTAGAAGGCGTGACGATCGCACAGGTAGATGAACATCTTTGCCCGATTCCGGGTACAGAAGAAACCTATTCCTGCGATACCTTGCTTTTATCGGTTGGTTTAATTCCAGAGAATGAATTATCTGAAAAAATGGATATTTCATTAAATAAAAAGACAAACGGTCCTCTTGTAAATGAGTGCCTTGAAACTTCGATAGAAGGTGTGTTTGCCTGTGGAAATGTACTACATGTACATGATCTTGTTGACTTTGTTTCTGAGGAAGCCGGTCTTGCCGGAAAATATGCGGCACAGTATATAAATCACAAAGCTTCCCCTGAAAAAGAGGAGGAAAAGATTATTTTAACACCGGGAGAAGGAATCAATTACACTGTTCCAAATTATATTAATCCAAATCGTATGGAGGAAAAAGTAAAGATTCGTTTCCGCGTGAAAAAAATCTACGAAAAAAGCGCAATTGCTGTCTATCTGGATGGAGAAAAAATCAGCACCAGAAAGAAACGCGTATTTGCACCAGGAGAGATGGAAGAAATTCTTTTGAAAAAGCAGGATGTGTTTGATAAGAAAAATGCACAAAAAGAACATACTTTAGTTATCAAAATGGAGGAGGAAGGATAATGAGAGATCAAAATCTGACTTGTATAGGCTGTCCGTTAGGATGTAGTATCTCTGTTTCATTATCCGATAACGGAGAAGTTTCAGAAATTACTGGAAATACATGTAAGAAGGGAGAAGAATATGCAAGGAAGGAGGTTACAAATCCGTCGAGAGTCGTTACATCAATCGTAAAAATCAACAATGGCGATGTGAATATGGTTTCTGTAAAAACAGCAGAAGATATTCCAAAAGGAAAAATCTTTGACTGTATGGAAGCATTGAAAAAAGTAACAGTAACAGCACCTGTTCAAATTGGAGAGGTTATTATAAAAAATGTATGTGGAACAGGTGTTGATGTTATTGCTACAAAAAAGGTAAATGCATTAACATAATATGCTGCTCTCTTGATTTTCGATGAAATAACGGAGAATACTTTTTCGTGGACAAGTGACAGGACAATGCGATGATAACATCGAGCGAAGTCAACGTAGTTTATTGGAAAAACCAGGAAAGTTATTTAACGAAATGTCAATGATACAGTATATTTGCAGCTCACTTTCGGAGAAGGAATGAGAAAAGGGTAAGGGTGTTAATTATGAAGGAAAAGAAATATGTAGTTGGCGTTGATTTAGGAACCACAAGTACCAAGACCGTTATTTTTGATTTTGAAGGAAATGTAGTTGGAGCAGGCCAGGTAGAAAACCCTCTTTATTATCCGGCACCAGGCCGTCAGGAATGTGATGGAGACGAACTGATTCATGTCATTTTAGATGCCACCCGTCTTGCAGTAAAGGATGCTGATATTGATACGGAACAGATTGCTGGTATCAGTGTTGACTGTTTTAGATGTACAATCGCACTTCGGGATAAAGATGGCGGCTTTACGATGCCGATTATTATCTGGCAGGACTTAAGAAGTTCAGAAATGATACCGGAAATCAAAAAAATGTTAGAAGAAAAGGGTTCTTCTGCAGAAGAATTATATGATCGATGCGGAATGCCTTTAGGTGGTGTAAATCCACAGAGTAACTTACAGTGGATTAAGAGAAATATGCCAGAAGCTTACGAAAATGCAACAACAATCCACACCATGATGGGATTAGTTACAAAAGCGTTTGGTGCTGATGATTATTATGATGATTACACAGACACTCCTTGGCTTCAGTTAAATGGGCCAGATTTCCAGTACGATCCTGAAATTTGTGATTTGTTAGAAATTGATATTAATAAACTGGCACCTCTCAGAAAACCAGGTGAAGTAATCGGAGCAGTTAGTGAGGAAGTTGCAGAATTTACAGGTCTTACAGCAGGAACACCGATTATTATGGGTGTGGGCGATCAGCAGGCTGGATGTGTGGGCTGTGGCTGCGTAAGAGAAGGTTTAGGATATGCCTGTGGAGGAACTGCTGGTATTACCGCTGATAAATCTTTCAAATTATTGAGAGATCCATCCAGAAGATGTTATGTACTTGGTACACCAGATGGCGCATGGGTAATGGAAGGCGTAGCAAATGCTTCAGGAAGTGCTTTCAAATGGTTTAAAGAAGAATTTTGTAATTCTGCGAATGAGACAGCGATTGGATTAAAAGAAAGTGTTTATGACATGCTTACAAGAATTGCAGACAGAAGTTCAAGAGCCGGTGCAAATGGTCTTTTCTTCCTTCCATATCTTGCTGGTGCAGTAACACCAAATCAGAATCCGAATGCCAGAGGTACGTATATTGGAATGACAGTAGGACATACAAAAACAGACTTTGTAAGAGCTACAATGGAAGGTGTCTGCTTTGATATTAAAGATATGTTAGAAGCAATGATTGAAGGTGGAGCGGCTCCATTTGATACCGTTCGTCTTACCGGTGGTATTTTCCGTTCAGAAGTATGGTGCCAGATGCAGGCAGATATCTTTAATCGTACTTGTGAAGTTGTTGCAGTAGAAGAGGCAACTTCTCTCGGATGTGCGATGATTGCAGCTGTTGGTGCTGGTATTTATAAAGACTTAGAAGAAGCAGAGAAACATATGGTTAAGATTAAAAAAATCTATGAACCAATTCCGGAAAATGCAGCGATTTACGAAGATGCATTTAAAGTATGGAGACAGATTTATAAGAATCTTGCAATAGATGCTTATGATATGATCGCAGAATTCCAGGAAAAACATCGTTAGATAACAAATGCGTCTGTATTAGAAAATAGCAACACAAGTTAGACTACATAAAAGGGGAAGAAACAATGACAAAACAGGAAATTTTAACACATATTGACCATACTCAGTTAAAAGCATTTTGTACATGGGAAGACATTAAAAAGCTTTGCGATGAGGCAATCAAATATAATACCGCTTCTGTATGCATTCCGCCATCTTATATTGAAAGAATCAAGGAAACTTACGGCGATAAAATTAATATCTGTACTGTAATCGGATTTCCTCTCGGCTACAATACCACAGAAACAAAGGTATTTGAAGTAAAAGATGCCATTGCAAAGGGATGCAGTGAAGTAGATATGGTTATTAATATCGGCCATGTAAAAAATGGCGACTTTGATAAAGTAGAAGCAGAAATCAAGGCTTTAAAAGAAGCTGCTGGTGACAAGATTCTTAAAGTAATCATTGAAACATGCTACCTCACAGATGATGAAAAAGTAAAACTTTGTCAGTGTGTTACAAATGCGAAAGCAGATTATATCAAAACTTCTACTGGTTTTGGAACTGGCGGAGCAACTATTGAGGATATCCGCTTATTTGCACAAAATATTGGCCCGGATGTAAAAATGAAAGCGGCAGGAGGTGTAAAGAGCAGAGAAGATCTTGAAATATTCTTAGAGGCAGGATGTGACAGAATCGGAACAAGTTCTGCTGTAAAAATGTTAGAAGAAAATTAAAAAACTTCTACGATTACAGACTTCCAGTGTTATGTTTTGTTACTATCTTATGAAAAAAATCATAAAAGAATATATTGAATTCTTTTCTATTATCAGTTAGAATTATGATAGAAATGAGAGGATATTATGGACACGAATAAATCATATCAAATTATAAGAGTAGCAAAAAAATATTATGAACTACATATGGGACAGCTTGAAATAGCACAGGAAGAAGGGGTTTCTAAATCTACGATAAGTCGCATGCTTCAAAAAGCGATCGATCTTGGATATGTAAAAGTAACAATTGATGCTCCCGTAGAATCGGTAAAAGAAATGGAAGATCAGTTAAAACAGACTTTTCATTTGAAAGAGGTATTTGTCAGTCCGAATTTGGTTGACGATGAGGAAATCAATTTAAGAGATACCTGTCGGGCATTAGCGGGAAATCTTGATAAGTATATTATAGATAATACAGTAGTAGCTGTTTCCTGGGGCAATACATTAAACTGTCTTGCAGGACAGATACAGCCTCTAAAGGCAAAGGATATTAAGGTAGTTCAGCTAAATGGCGGCGTGGCGAAGTCCGCAAGCAGTACAGGTGCTTCACAGATTGTAGATGCCCTTACTATGGCCGGACACGGTATCGGTTACATGTTTCCGGTACCAGCGATTGTAGATTCCAAGCATACATCGGAGATTTTGCAGGAAGAAACGCAGGTTAAAAATGTACTTCGATTAGCGAAAGAAGCGGAAGTTTCCATATTCAGTATTGGAGCTTTGTCAAAAGATTCCATCCTTTATGAAGTGGAATATTTAAAAGATGAAGACTTTCAGGCACTTGAGAAAAATAAAGCTGTTGGGGACATTGCATCGAGATATTTTGATATAAATGGAAATATTGCTCTTAAAGAATTAGATGACAGAGTTGTCGGTTTTGGTTTAGAGGAATTGAGGGAAAAGGAGTGGACAATTGCGATTGCTGTTGGAGTCAATAAGGTAGATGCTATTATCGGAGCCCTCCGAGCAGGATTTATGAATGTTCTTTATACCGATGAAAAAACGGCAAGAGAGATATTAAATAGGAATTTGCTGGGTTGAGTAAACAGACGAAGTCTGAGAATCAAATCACTCTAACAATAAATAGCAATTTTCTCTCCCACAGCCAAAGCACAGCCCCCGAAGAGAGTCTAGCCCCTATATATGTGGCCTCGGAGATCGGAAGAGCACACGTCTGAACTCCAGTCACAGTCAACAATCTCGTATGCCGTCTTCTGCTTGAAAAAA
>ENA-UPXC01002931-UPXC01002931.1-human-gut-metagenome-genome-assembly--contig:-NODE-2931-length-18782-cov-4.162042_pt1 | contig 18782 bp, 15 predicted proteins | sample MGYA00250047_ERZ773371 | MGnify/ENA primary metagenome ERZ773371 (study PRJEB29103, sample SAMN06111975) | human gut metagenome | biome: human gut; feature: ankylosing spondylitis patient; material... | reverse complement strand
GGAATCCTGCATGATGTTGTAGAGGATACGGTTATGACGCGGGAGGAGATTGCAAAGGAGTTCTCCGAAGAGGTAGCACTGCTTGTCGATGGCGTTACGAAGCTGACACAGCTCGATCTGTCACAGGATAAGATCGAGGTTCAGGCAGAGAACCTGCGTAAGATGTTCCTTGCGATGGCGAAGGATATCCGTGTCATCCTGATCAAGCTTGCCGACCGTCTGCACAATCTGCGTACAATGCAGTACCAGTCACCGGCAAAGCAGATCGAAAAGTCGCGTGAGACGATGGATATTTACGCACCGCTCGCACACCGTCTTGGTATTTCCAAGATCAAGGTCGAACTCGATGACCTCTCCATGCAGTATCTCTATCCAGAGGTATACAAGAACTTAAAGGAAGAGATCACCACACGACTGAATGCGAGCGAGGATTTCATCGTACAGATGGTAGAACAGGTTAAGCAGTATATGAAGGAAGCTGGCATCGAGGCAGAGGTAGACGGACGTGTCAAGCATCTGTTCTCCATCTATAAGAAAATGATCACGCAGAACAAGACGCTCGACCAGATTTACGATATTCATGCAATTCGTATCAAGGTCGATACGGTACGGGATTGTTATGCGGCACTCGGAATTATTCATGAGAAATACAAGCCAATTCCGGGACGTTTCAAAGATTATATCGCAATGCCGAAAGAGAACATGTACCAGTCTCTCCACACGACATTGATTGGACCGGGTGGTCGTCCGTTCGAGATTCAGATTCGAACCTACGAGATGCACCGTACCGCGGAATATGGTATTGCTGCACATTGGAAATACAAAGAAGGCGGCAGTGGCAAGAACGATAACGAAGAGCAGAAGTTAAGCTGGCTCAGACAGATTCTGGAATGGCAGACCGATACGACAGATAACAAGGAATTCATGAACGCCATCAAGACAGATTTGGATCTGTTTTCAGATCAGGTGTATGTATTTACACCAGCGGGCGATGTCAAGAATCTTCCGGCTGGTTCTACACCAATTGATTTTGCCTACAGCATTCATACGGCGGTCGGAAACAAGCTGATTGGTGCGCGTGTCAATGGACGGCAGGTGCCGATTGAGACAGAGCTTCATAATGGTGATCGTGTTGAGATTATCACATCGCAGAACTCCAAAGGTCCAAGTATGGACTGGCTGTCTGTGGTAAAGAGTTCACAGGCAAAGACGAAGATTAACCAGTGGTTCCGGCAGGAGAACAAGACAGATAATATCCAGCGTGGTAAAGATGCGATGGCGGCATACTGTAAGACAAAGGGAATTGTGCTGTCGAACCTTTTACAGCCGGAATTGCAGGAAAAGGTAATGAAGAAATACAACTTCCTGACATGGGATGCCGTGCTTGCATCAATCGGACATGGCGGACTGAAGGAAGGACAGGTTGTCAACCGTCTGCAGGAAGAATACAAAAAAGAAGAAGCGAAGAAGATCACAGAGGAACAGATTGTCGACAAGATCAATACACCAGGCAGAGGCGAAAGTCACAAGCATGCCAAGGGTGGTATTGTAGTCAAAGGTATGGACGATGTTGCAGTGCGTTTTTCACGCTGCTGTGCTCCAGTACCGGGTGATGAGATCGTCGGTTACATCACGCGTGGACGTGGAGTATCCATTCATCGTACCGATTGCGTAAATGTTCTTTGCATGGATGAATTTGACCGGAAGCGTCTGATTGAGGCGGAATGGTCTGAAGATCTGTTGCAGAATCAGAAGATGTATATGACGGAGATTAACATCTACGCGAACGACAGTAAGGGACTGGTGTTCTCGCTGTCGAAGATCTTCAATGAGGAGAACATCAACCTGACAGGTATGAATGTCCGTGTCAATAAGCAGGGCAAGGCGACGGTTTCCGTGAAGTTTGAGATTCGCTCGAAGGAGCAGCTCAACAAGCTGATCGCGAAGATCCGGAACGTGGAAGGGATCATCGATATCGAGCGTACGACGGGGTGATTCATAAATTTACAAAATGGTAGAGGAGTTGAACGCAAACTACGCAATTCTATGCAGACGCGCTCTCGCTCGGTTCAGCACGCAGTGGTACTAAATTCGCGACAAAGAGCAGTCGCTCATTAAGTGCCAGCGTGCTTCAACGGTCTGCATATGAATTGGTAGTTTGCGTCCAACTCAATCTACAGATTGTGGTAGATGCAGTAATTTGTGAATATATATGCCATGTTAATCTTTACTGTATAAATATGTTTGGAACTTAGAAGTTCTTGATGTTCTGAGAATATTCAGCAATGTTTGAACACGATGTTCAAACAAGCCGCCACTGAGCCATGGATGGCGAATTGGCGGCGGTTGCGTACGATATCGATACATGTAACAGAACATCTAGTACTTCTTAGTTTCAATACATCTTATACAGTAAAGATTAACATGGCAGATATTCACAAATTACGGGTTACCGCAATCGTTACCTTGAAAGGAGATATATGGGAAAGATTGAGATTACAAAGAAAGTGCTTGGTATCTGTGCGACGAATTGTTATACGGTAGTTGATACAGAGACGAAGGAAGCGCTTATTATAGATCCGGCGGATCGCGCAGATGTGTTGATTCGCGATTGGAAGGATAAAGGTGTGACACCGACGACGGTGCTCTTGACGCATGGACATTTTGACCATATTGGGGCACTGGCTGGCGTGAAGAAGGAGTACCCGGATATTAAGGTGTATGCGGCAGCAGAGGAGAAGGAAGTCATGGAGAGTCCGGCTCTGAATCTGTCATCGTCATTTGGCGCAGCATTTACAGCACAGGCGGATATCTATTTGGAAGATGGCGCCGAGATCGAGGTACTTGGACGGAAATGTAAGTGCCTGTTAGTACCGGGACATACGAAGGGTGGCATGTGCTATTATTTCCCGGAGGAGCATGTTGTCTTTACCGGGGATACGCTGTTTTGCTACAGTGTCGGAAGAACGGACTTCCCGACGGGCGATGCGAAGGCTCTGGAAGATGCCATCCGTGAGAAATTATTTGTGCTTCCAGATGAGACATTCGTGCTTCCGGGACATGATGCACAGACAATGATTGGAAAGGAAAAGACGGGCAATCCGTATTTCTAAGATGATACTGCTAGACCAGAATAACCAATTATATAACAACGACCTGCGGGCGATGATCATGGCGTTTTATCCGGGGGTAAAGATCGTCGAGGACGCGAGCTTGTCCGACGATTTTGATCTGCGGCTCCTGATCCGATATGAGGAAGCTTTTACGATTCTCACTGTGTGCAAGCATGGACATGAGTGCGACAAGCCGGATGATCTGCAGGAGGTGCCAGAGCTTCCGGCGTATAAGGATAAGCTGTTGATATCCACCTGTGGACTGCGGGCGAAGATTCTTGTTGATTACCGGAATAAGCCAGAATTCCGAAATGTGTTGAAAATGGCGTCTTACCGGCTGCTTGGACAGTTTGCAGACCGGAGACTTCCGTGGGGTGACCTGACGGGAGTACGTCCGACGAAGATCGCGATGACGAAGCTTCTGGAGTATCTGACGGAACAGGTAGACGAAGCTGGCGAGAACAGGGATGGGTCGACAGAGAATACCAATCTGGCACTTGCAAAACAGCAGGAAATACACGGAAGAATCGTACAATATTACCGTGATATCTATGATACAAGCGCACAGAAAGCAGAGCTTGCAACGACAGTGGCAGAAAACGAGCATCGTCTGGTGAAAGGAATTGATCTTGACAACGATTATTGTCTGTATGTCGGGATTCCGTTTTGTCCAAGCCGTTGTCTGTATTGCTCGTTCACTTCGTATCCGATTGGAATCTATGCGGAGAAAGCAAAGACCTATATTGACACGCTCTGTAAGGAGTTAGCCTATGTGGCAGAACAGTATAAGCACAAACGGTTAGTGGCAATCTACATTGGCGGCGGAACGCCGACGTCGATCTCACATGAGCTGCTTGCAGTACTATTGAAGCAGATTCAAACCGTATTCCGGCTGCAGGAACCGGAGGTTGCCGATGGGCTTGTAGAGTTTACCGTGGAGGCAGGACGCCCGGACAGCATCACCCCGGAGAAACTTGCGGTGATGAAGGAATATGGCGTGACGCGGATCAGCATCAATCCACAGACGATGAATGACGAGACACTACGTACAATCGGACGTGCGCACAATGCGACACAGGTGAAGGAAGCGTTTTCGATGGCGCGACAGGCGGGCTTTGATAACATCAACATGGATCTGATTGCGGGACTTCCGGGAGAAGACTTACACGCGATGAAACATACGTTAGAAGAAATCCGGGCATTGGCTCCGGAGAGCCTGACGGTACACTCTCTTGCAATTAAGCGCGCGGCGAATCTGAACCAGCAGATGGATGATTACAAATCCACAATCCATCATGACATGGATGCGATGCATACCGCGGCACAGGAGATGGCACAGACACTTGGCATGGATCCATATTATCTGTACCGGCAGAAGAATATCGGTGGTAATCTGGAGAATGTCGGATATGCGAAGCCAGGCTGTGAATGCTTATATAATATTTTGATTATGGAAGAAATGACAGATATCATTGCGGCGGGCGCAGGTGCGTCGACGAAGCTTGTCTATCATGCAGAAAATCGTGTGGAGCGGGTAGAAAACTGCAAATCTGTCGATGATTATATCAACCGTTTTGATGAAATGCTTGACCGAAAGCGCAAAGCGTTTTAAAATCGAACGAGAATGAATACAAGCGGGAGGAAAAAGATGGCAATGAAGAAGAAGCCGGTAACCGGCATGAAAGATATATTACCAAAGGAGATGGCAATCCGTGATTACTGCATCGCTTTAATCAAGGATACCTATAAGACATTTGGATTTAATTCGATGGAGACACCTTGTGTCGAGCATATCGAGAACCTGAACAGCAAGCAGGGCGGCGAGAATGAGAAGCTCATCTTCAAGATCTTAAAGCGTGGTGAGAAGCTGAAGATCGACGAGGCAAAGGAAGAGCTTGACTTAGTTGACGGCGGACTCCGTTACGATTTGACGGTACCGCTTTGTAGATATTATTCGAACAATGCGAATGAACTGCCGAGCCCGTTTAAGGCGTTGCAGATGGGAAATGTATGGAGAGCCGACCGTCCACAGCGTGGCCGTTACAGACAGTTCATGCAGTGTGATATTGATATTTTAGGTGAGCCGACAATCTTGGCAGAGATCGAGCTGATCCTGGCGACAACGACATTGCTTGGCAAGCTGGATTTCAAGAACTTCACGATCCGTATCAATGACCGTCGTATCTTGAAGGCGATGGCAGCTTACAGCGGATTTGCGGAAGCCGATTATGATACCGTATTTATTATCCTCGATAAGATGGATAAGATTGGTTTAGATGGCGTCAAGGAAGAGCTTCTGAAGGAAGGCTATGCAGAGGACGCTGTGACAAAATATCTCGAACTGTTCGAGAAGGTGACAGCCGATATCAGCGGCGTACAGTATCTGAAGGAGACTCTTGGCGCGTTCTTACCGGAAGAGGTTGCTGAGAATTTGAAGACGATCATCGACAGTGTGGAGAGCACGAAGAGTGCGGACTTCAAGATGGCATTTGATCCGACTCTGGTACGCGGTATGTCTTACTATACAGGTTCAATCTTCGAGATTTCGATGGATGAGTATGGCGGATCGGTCGGCGGCGGCGGACGTTACGATGAGATGATCGGCAAATTCACCGGTCAACCAACACCGGCATGTGGATTCTCCATCGGTTTTGAGCGAATCATCATGCTGCTTCTCGAGCGCGATTTTGAGATACCGGGAAGCAAGAACAAGACCGCATACCTAATCGATAAAAAGATGCCAAGCGACAAGCTGCTTAAGATCTTAGAGCAGGCAAAACAGGCAAGAGCCGAGGGGCAGATCGTGAATATCGCAATCATGAAGAAGAACAAGAAGTTCCAGAAGGATCAGATGATTACAGAGGGCTATACACAGTTCGAAGAGTTCTATGCGGATTCCTTTGAGGGGTAACCATTATTTATGATATGAAAACGCTCCGTAGCTGGTGTAGATAATCGCGAACTCAGAACGACAGAGACGGGAGCGGGTATTTATAAATTAACTTAGACACAGGAGGCTATGAAAATGGCAGAGTCAATGCAGGGACTTCACAGAAGTCACAGATGTACAGAAGTAAATAATACGATGATTGGGAATACCGTCACCGTGATGGGATGGGTGCAGAAGAGCCGGAACAAAGGCGGAATTATCTTCGTCGATCTGCGTGATCGAAGCGGTATTCTGCAGGTCATCTTTGAGGAAGCAAACTGTGGTGCGGAGAGCTTCGCAAAGGCGGAGAAGCTTCGTTCCGAGTTTGTCGTTGCAATCACCGGTGAGGTTGCAAAGCGTGGCGGCGCAGTCAATGAGAACCTTGCAACCGGTGACATCGAAGTCATCGCGAAGGATATCCGTATCCTTGCAGAGGCAGATACACCACCATTCCCAATCGAGGAGAACAGCAAGACGAAGGAAGATCTTCGTCTGAAATACCGTTATCTGGATCTTCGTCGTCCGGACTTGCAGAAGAATATCATGATGCGCAGCAAGGTGACAACACTGGTTCGTTCCTTCATGGCAGATGAAGGATTTATCGAGATCGAGACACCGACACTTTGTAAGTCAACTCCAGAGGGTGCGCGTGATTATCTTGTACCAAGCCGTGTGCATCCGGGTGAGTTCTATGCGTTGCCACAGTCACCACAGATTTATAAGCAGCTCTTGATGTGCTCTGGCTACGACCGTTATTTCCAGATTGCACGCTGCTATCGTGATGAGGATCTGCGTGCCGACAGACAGCCGGAATTTACACAGATCGATATGGAGCTTTCTTTTGTAGATGTCGATGATGTCATTGATGTCAATGAGCGTCTGCTTGCAAAGCTGTTCAAGGATGTCATTGGTGTTGATGTACAGCTTCCAATCCAGCGTATGACCTACAAAGAGGCAATGGAGCGTTTCGGTTCCGATAAGCCGGATCTCCGTTTTGGTATGGAGCTTTGCGATGTAACAGACGTTGTGAAGGATTGTGAATTTGTCGTATTCAAGAATGCGATTGAAGCTGGCGGAAGCGTGCGCGGTATCAATGCCGAGGGACAGGGCGCAATGCCAAGAAAGAAGATCGATGCACTCGTTGATTTTGCAAAGGGCTATGGCGCAAAGGGTCTTGCATATATTGCAATCCATGAAGATGGAACAATGAAGTCTTCGTTTGCAAAGTTCATGAAGGACGAGGAGATGCAGGCACTTGTTGCGAAGATGAATGGTAAGCCGGGCGATTTACTGCTCTTCGCAGCAGATAAGAGCAAGCTTGTCTATGATGTGCTTGGTGCACTTCGTCTGGAAATCGCAAATCAGCTTGGACTTTTGAAGAAGGACGAATACCGTTTCGTATGGATCACAGAGTTCCCATTGCTTGAGTGGAGCGAGGAGCTTGGCAGATATCAGGCAATGCACCATCCATTTACGATGCCAATGGAAGAGGATCTGCAGTATATCGAGTCTGATCCGGGCAGAGTACGTGCAAAGGCATACGATATCGTATTAAATGGTACAGAGATCGGTGGTGGTTCCGTGCGTATCCACCAGGATGATATCCAGGAAATGATGTTCAAGGCACTTGGATTCACGATGGAGCGTGCATACGACCAGTTCGGATTCCTGTTAAATGCGTTCAAATATGGAGTACCACCACATGCAGGACTTGCATACGGACTTGACCGTCTCGTTATGCTGATGGCACAGGAAGATTCTATTCGTGATGTTATCGCATTCCCGAAGGTAAAGGATGCTTCCTGCCTGATGAGTGAGGCGCCGAATACCGTCGATGCAAAGCAGCTTGAAGAGCTTGGAATCTCGATTGTGAAGCCGGAAGCTGAGACAGAAGAATAAAGCATAATAAGAAGATTACCGCATATGTATAGACTAAGGGAGACCGGAGTTTTGCATATGCGGTTTTTTGATCGGAAAAAAATCAGATTGTTGTTTGGATTTACCGTATTTTTAGTTTTGCTGATTCTGAATTGTGTGATGTATTGTAACAAAGCGGGGATGAAACGGGATTTGACGGTTGTGATTGATGTCGGACATGGCGGCAATGATCCGGGAAAAATAGGTGTGGATAATGTAAAAGAAAAAGATGTGAATTTGCAGATTGCCCTATGCTTGAAAGCACAGTTAAAGGCGCGGGGTGTGAAGGTAATCCTGACGCGCGAGGGGGATGTGTGTTTGGCAACGAATGGTGCGACGAACAAGAAAGTATCTGATATGCATAACCGGGTGAGCTTGATCAATGCGTCCGGCGCGGACTATATGATCAGTATCCACCAGAACAGCTACCCAGAGGCAGAGATTAGCGGACCGCAGGTATTTTATTATGGTTCGTCGGAAATGTCAAAGAAACTGGCGGAAACGATACAGGCGCAGTTGATCGTCGATTTGCAGCCACCGAAGGAACGGGAGATTAAGACGGGCAATGATCTGTATATCCTGAAAAACAGTCAATGCCCGGGCGTGATCGTAGAGTGTGGATTCCTGAGCAATCCGACAGAATGCGAGAACTTGCAGAATCCACAATATCAGCAGGCGGTTGCGGCAGCAATTGCGCGCGCCATCTGCAAATTATAATTCGACGGTGAAACAGATCCATGTATGTTCATGGAATGTCTCGTTGTCCAGATAGATTTTGCCATTGTAATAATCGACCAATTTTTTCAGATTCGGCAGACCTTGTCCGCGGGAGGTGCGTACTTCTACGGACGTTTTGGTAGAATAGCCACGGACAAACATTTTCTTGCGCAGCTCGGAAGAAATCTCCCCTCCTTCGTTCTTTGTCTGAATTCGGACGTGATCGTTCCGGCTGTCAAGAATCAGCGAGAATGTATGTCCGGGTTCTGTCGCTTCAATCGCATTGTCAATTAGAATACCCAAGATGCGGATCAGATCGTACTCTGGAACCGGCGTGATCAGGGAACGGTTCTTGATCTTGACCGAGATCAGCCTGCCCTTTTGCTCCGCTTCTTTGATCTTACTAAATACAAATCCAGCAACAACCGGAAGATTGATCTTCAAAAGCTCAGATTCATTGAACTCCTCTTCCAGAAATGTTGAATAATTCGCGATCGCGTCACTTAACGAATCATAGTCTTTGTAAGTATATGGCAGCATGCGGATCGCATTCATTTGATTGTTGAAATCATGCTGTTTACCTAAGATGTTAGAGATCAGATCGTGCGCCATTGGTTCATAGGTCTGGTAATCTTTGATATCCTGCTGTTGGATTGTGATTGTGCGTTGCTGGTTTAATACCATAATGTCAGCAAGTAGCAAAATTACCATGAAGGTTACAGTCATTGGTAAGATTGCAATGGTGTCTATTGAATCAACTTTGGACATAGCAACTGTGACAAGTAAAAGTAGGGCTATATAGGAGAGAATAAGCCGTATAATCAGATTTCCTTTATTTACCATGTCATATAACTTGTGAAGAGGCAGAAGGGAAACTAAAAGTATAATTAATAAAATTGTGGAAGTTCCTATCAATTGTCCTTTTGGGTTTTCAGAAAATAATAATTTATTTGGCACAAACAATATACTTAATGCTTCAATAAGATTGTATAATGTATAACTCATTAGATAAGAAAAAATACAATCAGAAAAGGAAATGGATAAAATAAATTTGTAGGATATGATGCAAATTGGAAAGGCAATAAACCATCCAAAAACATTAGGGAATAATGCCTAAAAACAATAATCTAAAATTCCGCATACAGGAAGTAAGAAAAGATAAAAAGAAAACATATCTTTCCATTTACGGTGCAACAAAGAACGGATTAATAAAAGCTCTATACATGCTTCTAATATATATGTCAAAATAGAGATTATAGTTGTTTCCATGATACCCCCCTTACAAGAGTTATTATAATGAGAGACAAAGAAAGGTGTCAATTGTTTTGTAGAACTTTGCTGTGAATATCAAAAATATGTAGTAAATATAATAAAAATGTTGTCTATTCCCCACGAAATGTCGTTCATTCCAAACCTATTGCGCATTTATTTTAATCATGTTAAGAATAATACAGGAATTCATTTGGGGATGGATTTCGAAGAATATTCTTTCATAAAGGAGGAGATGTGTGATGAAGGATATGAAGAAGGCGGTTGCTGCACAGTTGGAGGATTTGTCAGATGTAATTTTGACTCTTACGGGATGCAAAGGTTTTTGGGGAGAGCCGGAGCTTCCTGATTGTATGAGAGTCGAGATGGAATCAGAATCTGAGAACTAGTACATCAACCAAAAACACTTGGGGGTATCCGTTGTGCGGACTTTTGGCGGATATCCCATTTGTTAAAAAGCACATGGAGAACATAAGACAGGGGATGAATTATGAGTATCAATCATAGGATAGGGGAGCATGTGACACGGTATCTCGTGGGACGTGACTATGATGTGGCAGATATGCAGTGTGCAAAAGTATGCTATGCAGTAGAATCAATTGTGGGAGATTTGCAAAAAGATCTTGTTCTATTTGTTATCTTTTCAGTATCTGGATTTTTCCGGGAATTTTTGTTTTGCTTTGTGACGGTCAATCTGGTTCGCCGGTTTCTGGGCGGTATCCATATGAAAACAAATATTGGGTGTACAGTTGCTTCGGTCAGTGTGTACGTGATCGCAGTGGCGGGCGGTGTACATGTCATATTTCCATATCCGGTCGTAGCGGGATTGTTGCTGTTTACGATGTATCTGATGGCGACGATTGCACCATTACCATCGCCAAATCGACCGGTTTACAAGGGAGAACGAAAAAAGAAGATTCAACAAAAAGGCTTGATCGGACTAGGCGTATTGAGTATCTGTTCGGTGATCTACCCTGCTTGTTCCACATTTATTGCATGGATTTTGATTTTACAGATTGTGGAGGTAGGAGTTGTAGTGATGAGAGAAAACTATTTGAATTATAAGGATATGGATGCGCCGCCGTCGATGTCGGAGGAGGCGGAAAAGCTATTTATGGAATGTACGCGGAATTATGAAGCACGAATGAATGGCTTGCTTCATTATCCGACGGAGTTTCGCTCTATGACGCGAAAAGAACGAACCAGCGCATTTAAGGGCTTTACGGATCAGGAAAAAGATGCAGTGATGAATCTTATGACAGACGAACAGAAGGAACGGTTAGTTCAGGATATCCGTTATCAGGCGGTGCTTGATTTCAGACGTGGGAAATAACTAGCAGGGACTGAAAGTGCTTTGATAAAATATTTTCAGTCCCTGCTAATTATCTTTTTGACATAATCTTTATATTTACGTCCGACGGGGGTCGAGATATTGTGATTCCCCAGATAGAGAAGCGCGTTGGTCGGATCGTAAGAGTTCACATAATCACTGTTTACAATAAAGCTTCGATGACTTTGGATGAAATTCGGCGGAAGCTGTGCAATCAGTTCTTTCAGACGGATACCGCTTGTGTTGATCACATTGCTTTCCTCATAGATCGTCAGGTTCTTGCCAGCCGCTTCGATATACAGGATCTTTTCTGGAAGAACGCGAAAATAAATACCATTGACATCGCGTAGTTCTATGGGCGTAACGTCCAGAAAACGATTGTGGATCAGCTTGTCGATGGTATATAACAAATCTTCTTTCTTATAGGGCTTTACCAGAAAATCATAACAATTCGTTGCATGTATTGCACGTGGTGCGTCCATGGAATATGCAGTCAGATACAGGATTGGTGTTTTTGCATACCGCTGCATGGAACGAATCTGTGTTCCAAGTGCGATACCGTCCTGCTCGGACTCGTCATCTCCAAGAGAGATATCCAGTAGGAATAGTTGGATTTTGTTTGCGCGCATCAATTGGGTTGCCTGCTGGTAATTGGTTGCTTTTATGCAATTCATATGATCGTATTTTTCGAGCAGGATGGATTCGATGCCATCTAACTGTTCCTGATTATCTTCTACTATTAAAACATCCATAAAGGAGCTCCTTTCGCACGACTGTACATTATAAATACGGCGTGATTTGAATGTCAATCTTTTTTTCAATGCTGATGGAAAACTCGGTAAAGAACATGCTAAAAACATACAAAATATGACAGAAGCGTTTGCTTTTTTATAGAAAAAGCGTTATGATATAAACAATATTGGAACGTCTGGGTTGGACAAAATTGGAGGGTATATATATGAATATAGCAGCAATCGGAAATTCAAATCTGACGCTGGCAGTCAGTGATACCGGAAGTATGAATGCCATTGATATGGCGATGCTTAAAAAATCGCTGGATGCGGTGGAGACAAATGGTGCGATGATTACACAGATGATGGAACAGTCTGTGAATCCAAACATCGGTGCAAACATTGATATCCGTTTATAAATGATATGATAAGTCCTGTATTTTGCGTGCAGGACTTTTTCTTTTGAATTAACGTCAAATAAATGTAAAATATGATAATTCCACATCTTGTTTTTCATATAGCTATCGCGTACAATGCATCTTAGTTTTGTTGATTTTTATTTAAGATAAGAGGTATAAGATGAAGACGAAGATGACGTCCAAAGAGCGGCTTCCGTTGATCGGAATGACTGTCTCGGCATTTATTTTTAACACATCCGAGTTTATGCCAATCGGTCTGCTGACTGATATTGCAAAGAGCTTTTCGATTTCTGAGGCGAAGGCGGGCATGTTGATCACGGTATATTCGTGGATCGTTATGTTGCTTTCCCTGCCGCTCATGCTGCTCGTGAGTAAGATTGATTATAAGAAGCTATTTATGGGAACGGTTGCATTGTTCGGAATCTGTCAGGTGTTGACCGTGTTGTCAAACAGCTACGGCATGCTGATGGCGTCCCGAATCGGTGTAGCCTGTGCACACGCGATTTTCTGGTCAATCGCGTCTCCGATTGCAGTGCGTATGGCGTCAGAAGAACATCAGTCCAAAGCACTCAGTATGGTCGTGACAGGTACTTCGGTTGCGACGATTGCAGGACTTCCGCTTGGAAAAATGATTGGACATTATGCAGGATGGAGAATTGCCTTTTTGATCGTGGCAATCATCACATTCGTTGTTTTGACATATATGGCATTCCTGTTCCCGAAGATGGAGTGTGGCGAGCCGTTCCGTGTGAAGCAGATGCCAGAACTATTTAAGAATCGCGCACTTGTCTGCATCTATATTCAGACATTTTTGTTTGTAGTGGGCTATTATACGAGCTATAGTTATATCGATCCGTTCCTGCAGCAGGTCGCACACATGGGAAATAGTACAGTCACCATTACATTGTTTGTGTTTGGTGCCGCAGGATTGCTCGGCAGTCTTCTGTTCTCGAAATTCTATGACAAATACCGGCATGGATTTTTACGCACGGTGATGATTTCGTTGGCGGTTGAACTGTTATTGCTGCTTCCTGCAGCAGGACAGCCGGGATTTATAATGGCGCTTTGTGCTTTATGGGGCATTACAGTACTTGTATTTAATGTATCGTTCCAGTCAGAGACGATCCGCTGTACGGATGAACAGTCCTCGTCGGTTGCAATGTCGATTTTTTCCGGTATTTTCAATTTTGGTATCGGAGCGGGCAGCTTCCTTGGTGGAATTGTGTGCGATAAGGGACAGATTGTACATATTGGATTTGTTGGAGCTGCATTTGCGGTAATTTCGGTTCTGTTCTTCCTGGTGTGCATGTCCAAGAATCTGGTAGAGAATAAGTAAGATTGACTGTTCTTTTTTGAAATGAGATATCATGTAAGCGGTTGTATCACAGATACAATCGCTTATTTTATGTGAATATATGGTAGTAAAGCAGCTCAGTAAGGCAGCAGCAGAAGAAGAAGGGGCCTCCAGGGTAGCAGGTATAATGGCGGGAAATGGCGCAGGATATCCTGCGCCGTTTTCTATATATTGTATTTCTAAATTCAAAAACTCAATATCGTGTATCAAATATTTCGAAATGTTACAAAATGTAACAATTTTATGTGAACCATTAAAAAGAATAGGTTTACAGAAAATGAAATCGAAAAATACTCAAAAACGTAGCGAAAATGCGAAGAATTTGTGAACTTTTGAAAAAACATCCAAAAACTGGTTGACAATAATATTACAGGTTGCTATAATGGGCAATGTAATAAGTTGTAACATATTTGTAACAAATTGGAGGTAAGAACATGAAAAGACCATCCGTAAAGTGGTTGGCGGTAGCGGCGGCAGGTTGCATTTTCGCTTCGTCCATGGGTACATACACATATACCGCGTTGGCAGATGAGTTTGTATATACCGATGCTAACGTCAGTATTACATCGATCGTAGATCGCTATATTGAAGAAAATGGTGGAGAAGTATTTACAGTTGATGCAACTCCAGAGGATGCAACAGCACCGGCTGCAGTTGTTGCAGAGGCAACAGCAACCGACGCAGTAGCAACAGGCGAGATTCAGGAGATTGCAAAGGTAACAGGAGAAATCGCAGAAGTTCCTTCCGAGGAAACAACGGAGGCACCGGCAACGGAAGAGCCAACGACAGAAGCACCTGTACAGGAAGCATCTGAGGCGGCAGCATCACCGGTTATGGATTTCACAGGAAAGGCAATCGTCACAGCATCTGGTTCCGTAAATATTCGTCAGTCTGGTGATGTGAATGCGGCAAAGGTTGGAACGATTGATGCAGGCGGACTTGTAAACATCGTAGAAAAAGGTGATACGTGGTCCCATATTACATCAGGAAATGTAGATGGATATATCAGAAATGATCTGTTAGCATTTGAAGGGGATGCAGCAAGCTATGCAAGCGCAAATCTCTCGAAGGTTGCAGTTGTAAATACAGCAGCATTGAAGCTTCGTAGTGCAGCAAGCACAGACAGCGAGAGCATCACACTTCTGGCACAGGGAGAATCTTATCCGATCGTAGAGACAGGAGATGCATGGACAAAGATCCAGCTTGACACTGTGACAGGATATGTAAAGAATGAGTACATAACTATTTCTTATAATATGCCAACAGCAAAGGCAGTAAGTGCACCGGCACAGGATACAACGACAACGGAAGCGCCAACAACGGAAGCTCCTACGACAGAGGCTCCTACAACAGAAGCACCAGTGACAGAAGCTCCAACCTCAGATCTTGGACAGCAGATTGCAAACTTTGCATGTCAGTTCGTTGGAAACCCATATGTATGGGGCGGCACAAGCCTGACAAACGGAGCGGATTGTTCCGGATTCGTACAGAGTGTATATAAGAACTTTGGATATTCACTTCCTCGTACATGTACACCACAGAGTAATGCAGGTACAGCAGTCAGCCTTGCAGCATTGGCACCTGGTGATCTGGTATTCTACGATCACGGTACAGGTTCCTGTGAGCACGTAGGTATCTATATTGGAAATGGACAGATCGTACATGCAAGCAGCAGCCGTACAGGAATCAAGATCTCAAATGTAAATTACAGTACACCATTTAAGGCTTGCAGAATTGTAAATTAGGAAATTAGTAATACTTTCTATAATGTGTTTGAAAGGGCATTTTCGGTAAGAATCGAAGGTGCCCTTTTCCGTTATCAAAAAAATGTGAATTTTTGTATATTTTGACGAAAAATCACTTCCCAAACAGGGGTTGGGTGTGCTATAATACTAAACATAGAAAGTACATGTGCTTCACGCACATTTTTTATTTTCTATAGTTCGACGTAAAGGAGCTGGGGCATATGAATTACATCATAAGTGGAAAGAACATTGAGGTTACAGACGCACTGAAGCAGGCGATTTACGAGAAGCTTGAGAGAATCGAGAAGTTCTTCGGTGAAGACACAGCAGCACAGGTTACACTTTCGGTAGATAAGGATCGTCAGAAGATTGAGGTTACGATCCCGATGAAGGGACATACGATTCGTGCAGAACAGGCGAGCGATAATATGTATGTATCCATCGATTTGGTTGTGGAGATTATCGAACGTCAGGTAACACGCCATAAGAAGCGTATTTTGGACAAGGAACAGAATTCCGGTTATATCAACAACGATTTCTTCGATGTAGAAGGACTTGAGGATGAGGATGTCCAGATTATCCGTAGCAAGAAGGTTGTGTTAGAACCTATGTATCCGGAGGATGCATGCATCCAGATGGATCTGCTTGGACATAATTTCTTCGTATTCCGTAACGCAGAGACAGACAAGGTAAATGTAGTCTACAAGCGTAGAGGCAATACATTCGGATTGATCGAGCCAGAATTTTAACAGTTTCAGTTATGTATAGAGGGTTATGAAAAAACGGTATCCCGGAGACGAAGGTCTCCGGGATATTTGTTGTTATAGGATATTTTCTATATGGGAATGGTATTTCTGACATGGAAACTTCTTGCGTTACCTACCATTTAATGTTATATTACAAGTTGTGGTATTAGAATGAGTTACGCTCAGGGAGGTAAGAAATGAGCTTATTTGAAAAAGTGTTTGGAACACATAGCGATAAAGAGCTAAAGAAAATATATCCGATTGTAGATAAGATCGAAGCGCTGGATTCAACCATGCAGGCGTTAAGTGATGAAGAGCTGAAGGCAAAGACTCCGGAATTCAAGGAACGTCTTGAAAAGGGCGAGACACTGGATGATCTGCTTCCAGAAGCATTTGCCGTTGTCCGTGAGGCAGCAGACCGTGTTCTTCATATGAAGCATTACCGCGTGCAGCTGATCGGTGGTATCCTGCTGCATCAGGGACGTATCCCGGAGATGCGTACTGGTGAAGGTAAGACATTGGTTTCTACACTTCCTGCATATTTGAATGCACTCGAAGGAAAGGGTGTTCATATCGTAACTGTCAACGACTATCTGGCAAAGCGTGATGCCGAGTGGATGGGACAGGTACACGAATTCCTCGGACTGACGGTAGGTGTGATCTTAAACAGTGATAAAAACGATGCAAGACGTGCCGCTTATAACTGCGACATTACATATGTTACAAATAATGAGCTTGGTTTCGATTACCTGCGTGACAATATGGTTATTTACAAGGAGCAGCTTGTACAGCGTGATCTGCATTATGCGATCGTCGATGAGGTCGATTCTGTATTGATTGATGAGGCACGTACCCCATTGATTATTTCCGGACAGAGCGGAAAGTCTACCGATCTGTACAAGATGTGCGATTATCTGGCACGCCGTATGAAGCGTGGTACTGCTTCGATGGAAATCAGTAAGCTCGATGCCATCATGGGTACAGAGATCGAGGAAGATGGAGATTACTTAGTTGATGAGAAGGACAAGCAGGTTGTACTGACTGCACAGGGTGTCAAGGAAGTTGAGCAGTTCTTCCATATCGACAACTTCTCAGATGCAGATAATATTGATATCCAGCACAACATGATCATGGCATTGCGTGCACATGCGCTCATGTTCCGTGATAAAGATTACGTTGTTAAGGATGACGAGGTTTTGATCGTCGATGAGTTTACCGGACGTATCATGCCGGGACGTCGCTTCTCAGACGGTCTGCATCAGGCGATTGAGGCAAAGGAAAACGTAAAGGTAAAACGTGAGAGCCGTACACTGGCAACGATTACTTTCCAGAACTTCTTCAACAAGTATAAGAAGAAGGCAGGTATGACAGGTACTGCTTTGACAGAGGAAGAAGAGTTCCGTGAGATCTACGGCATGGACGTTGTCGTTGTTCCGACAAACCTGCCGGTACAGCGTATTGATCATCACGATTCTATATTTAAGACAAAGAAAGAAAAACTGAATGCAATTGTACAGGCGGTTGTGGAAGCACATGACAAGGGACAGCCGGTACTGGTTGGTACAATCACGATTGATGCATCCGAGGAACTGAGCCGTATGCTCACAAAGCGTGGCATCCAGCACAAGGTATTGAATGCGAAGTTCCATGAGTTAGAGGCTGAGATCGTTGCCGATGCCGGACATCAGACCGTTTTCCACACAGTAGCGGATGCCGGGATACGACCAGCTGTTCGCGTCAACGTCGGTGAACTGTGCCATCGGGTCAGCCTTCGTCAGATTCGTGCGCCAGAGCTGCGTGCCCATGAAGGGGTTGGCCGTGCCGATGACCATCCAGCCCTGCTCGTCATTCGTGGCAAAGGCGCGCAGACCGTGGTTGAACGGATCGCCGAAGCCGTCACGCGTGAGCGTCTCGAGCGAGAGCTTGCCGCCTTCCGACGTGATGGCGTACAGGCCGAAGCCGCGCGTCGCGGTCGAGAGCTTCCTGAGGCAGATGCACAGGTCCTTCATGTTTTCCAGCTCGGTGATGCGCACGAGCGTCTCATAGAGCTTCTTGAGCGCGTCGGGCAGCTTGTCGCTGAGGCTCGCATAGAGGTCGTTCACCTTCTGGTAGAGCGCGACGAAGCCCTCGATATCGTTCGTCTCGACGAGGTCGGTCAGCTCGGTGAGCAGCGCGTTGAGCTCGTTGAGCTGGCGCAGCGTGCTCACGCTGTAGTACGCGTTGTACACGCCGTCCTGGAGTTCCTGGCGCATGGTGTCATGCTGCGCGTCGGTGAAGGAGAAGAGCTCGGGGCTCTCGTCGCTGACCGCGTCGACCGCAGCGTCAATAGCGGCGTCGGGATCGGCGTCCGCCGCCATGAGCGTGCCGTCGCCGTTTTTATCCTGATTCAGCAGCAGCTTGAGCAGCACCCGCAGGTAACCGATCTGGCTGGCCCATTCCTCGCGCGACATCTTGAGCAGGTCACCGTTGGTGAACTGACCGAGCGGCTCAAGCAGGGAGCTGGTGTCAAACG
>ENA-UPXC01002925-UPXC01002925.1-human-gut-metagenome-genome-assembly--contig:-NODE-2925-length-18814-cov-4.221380_pt1 | contig 18814 bp, 16 predicted proteins | sample MGYA00250047_ERZ773371 | MGnify/ENA primary metagenome ERZ773371 (study PRJEB29103, sample SAMN06111975) | human gut metagenome | biome: human gut; feature: ankylosing spondylitis patient; material... | reverse complement strand
GTTGGTGACCAGCTTGCCCCGCTCCTTCATATAGCAGGCATACAGATACATGATCTGGTCGCCGTCCACCAGCTTGCCGTTCTCATCCACAGCCAGGCAGCGGTCGGCGTCGCCGTCGTAGGCAAAGCCCACATCCATCTTGTTCTCCACCACGTAGCGCTGGAGACCCTCGATGTGGGTGGAACCAGCGTTGAGGTTGATGTTGGTGCCGTCGGGGTTGGTGTTGATGGTGAATACCTGGGCGCCCAGGGCCTCAAAGATCCGGGGAGCAATGTGCCAGGCGCTGCCGTTGGCGCAGTCCAGAGCCACCCGCTTGCCCTTGAAGGAATAAACGGCCAGGGAGATGAGGTAACCCATGTAGCGGTTGCGGCCGGCGGTGTCGTCCACGATGCTGCCAACCTGGGCCTCGGTGGCCATGGGCAGCTCCTTCCAGGGCTGACCGTCCAGCTCCAGCTTGCCGTCCAGGTAGTCCTCTACCAGAGCGATGACGCTCTCCTCCATCTTCTCGCCCTCGCCGTTGATGAGCTTGATGCCATTATCATAGAAGGGGTTGTGGGAGGCACTGATCATCACACCGCAGTCAAAGCCGTCGGTGCGGGCCACGTAGGAGACAGAGGGGGTGGTGGTGACGTGGAGCAGGTGGACGTCCGCGCCGGAGGCGGCCATGCCTGCGCTGATGGCGTACTCCAGCATGTAGCTGGAGCGGCGGGTGTCCTTGCCCACGACGATCTGGGCCCGGTGGGTGCGTCCGAAGTACCAGCCCAGGAAGCGGCCGATCTGATAAGCATGGTCGGCAGTGAGGCCCTCGCCGGCCTTACCACGGAACCCGTCGGTACCAAAATACTTTCCCATACGTATTCACGCTCACTTTCTATACGATATGTAGTATGATTTTCCCACTCATTTCAGGGGCAAGCGGGAGATAACACTCAAGTGCGGGGGATGATGTGATCCTTATCCTTGTAGATGTGGTCGGCCTCCACCGTGCCACGGACGCAGGAGGTGGGGTAGACGCTGCTGCGGCGGCCCAGAATGGTACCGGGGTTGAGCACCGAGTTGCAGCCCACTTCCACAAAGTCGCCCAGGATGGCGCCCATCTTCTTGCGGCCGGTCTCGATCTTCTCCTCGCCGTTCTTCACCACCACCAGGGTCTTATCCGACTTTACATTGGAGGTGATGGAACCCGCTCCCATGTGGCTCTTATAGCCCAGGATGGAGTCGCCCACGTAGTTATAGTGGGGAGTCTGGACGTTGTCAAAGAGGATGACGTTTTTCAGCTCCACCGAGTTGCCCACTACGCAGTGAGCTCCCACCAGGGCAGAGCCCCGGATAAAGGCACAGTGACGCACCTCGGTCTCCGGACCGATGATGCAGGGCGCACCCAGGAACGCGGTAGGGGCCACGGTGGCGGTCTTATGAACCCAGACGTTGGGCTGGGGCTGATCGTACTCCTCCGGGGACAGGCCGGCCCCCAAGGTGAGGATCAGCTCCTTAATGCCGTCCAGCGCCTGCCAGGGATACTGGAACTGCTTTAAATAGTCCCCAGCCATCGTGTGGGAGAGGTCCAGAAGATTGCTTATCTCCAAGTTCATGGTGATTGCCTCCTTGTCAAAATACAGCTTGCGGCGTCAGCGGTACTGCTCCATGCACTGGTGTACTACTGCGTCCATCTCATCCAATTTTTGAAGCATATCCTTGGCCAGAGCAATCTGACAGCGTGCACGCACCAGATTGTGCTCCGGATACTGGATTTTAAAATAGGGGCTGCCCAGAATATAGTCATCCAGGAACCGGGTGGCCAGCTCACAGGTCAGAGCAAAGCAGCTCAGGGCCAGGGTGTCCACCTCCTGCTGGGTCAGGGTGGCGGCGGTGTGCTTGAGGAAGCCCTGAGTAAAGGCCCGGAAGACCTCCATATCCACCCCGGCTTTCTCGGTTTCGGGGGAATCCTCCTCCACAAAGTTGGCCGCAAAGCGGATGGCGTCGCCGAAGTCGTGGCCCACCAGACCGGGCATCACGGTATCCAGGTCGATAACTACGATGGCCTGGTTTCCATTGGGCTGGAAGAGGACGTTGTTAATCTTGGTGTCGTTATGGGTCACCCACAGGGGCAGCTGCCCGGCCTCATAGAGATCGGTGAGGCGGCAGGCCTTGTCCTGCACAGACTTGAGCCACTCCACCTCCTGGGCTACCTGGGCGGCCATCCCCTTGGGATCTGCCTCCACATCAGATAGCAGCTGCTGGTAGCGCTTGCGGGTGTCGTGGAAGTCGGGGATGGTCACATAGAGCTGCTGGGCGTCAAAGTCGGCCAGCAACATCTGGAACTCGCCAAAGGCCTCACCGGCGCTGCGCACCACCTCCAGGTCGGAGCAGGTGTTATAGGTGGTGGAAGGAATGTAGTTGAACAGACGCCAGAACCCATTGTCGTCAAAGAGATAGATTTTCCGGTCCGGCGTATGGTGAAAGTGCAGAACGGTGCGCTGGGGCTGCTTGGCATGGATGTACTCAGTCACCTTATCGATGTTTTCCATGACCTCCACCGGCTTTTTGAATACAAAGGTATTCACCGCCTGAATAATATAGGACTTGGGCCGTCCATCCGGCCGCAGATAGTTTACTTTATAGGTGCGGTTTACATTCCCCACCTTGATCTCCTCGTAGGACTGAAAGGCTCCCTCAATACAGAAGGCCTGACAGACCTGCTGAAGCTTCTCTTCCATGTGTGTGTTCCCTTCTATGTAAGATCCCACAGTGCTGGGCACAGTGGGTATTTCTGCTTAATATTTTTATTATAATGCCTGGGGAGCGGCAGGGCAAGTATCATATCCGCTCATTGCCAAAGCTGCAGCTCCAACGGAACCTATTATAATCGTTTTCTTCCGGTTTTTCCATAAATTTATGTGGACATTCCCTTAAAAAATATATACTTTCCGTGGTAATATTTGTTATTTCCTGTCTTTTTGTAAACTTTTCTCTTCCATCCCGCCCAGGATATGCTACAATAGACAAAACGGGGCCGCGCCCCAAGGCTTGTTTTATTTCTGAGAAAGGACGATCTCTTATGAACAAATTTCTTGCCGGCGTGATCCAGCTGGATTCTCAGGCCGACGTACAGGCAAATCTGGCCGCTGCGGAGGAGCTGGTCCGGGGCGCTGCCGCTCAGGGTGCCAAGCTTATCTGTATGCCCGAGAGTGTCAACTACGTAGGACCGGGGATCCGGGATATGGCAGAGGAAGTGCCCGGCGGCCCCACCTTCCAGCGCTTTTCCGCCCTGGCCAAGGAGCTGAATGTGTGGCTCCACTGCGGCAGCATCTATGCCCAGAGCGGCGAGGAGCGCCCCTATAACTGCACCATGGTCATCAATCCCCAGGGTGAGCTGGCCGCCCACTACGAAAAGCTCCATCCCTTTGATGTGTCCATCGGCAACGGCGGTCCCACGGTCCGGGAGTCGGACCGCATCTGCCCGGGCCGGAATATTGTCACGGTGGACACTGGGGAGGTAGGCCATCTGGGTCTGTCCATCTGCTATGACATGCGTTTTGGTGAGCTGTTTCGCATCATGGCTCTGGAAGGGGCCAACATTCTCCTTTGTCCCGCCAACTTTACCCTGAATACCGGCAAGGACCACTGGCTGCCTCTGCTCCAGGCCCGGGCCATCGAAAACGGCTGCTATGTGATTGCACCGGGTCAGATCGGCAAAAAGCCCCGCTTCCAGGCCTACGGCCACTCCATGGTGATCGACCCCTGGGGCAATGTGGTCGCCTGTGCCTCTGACCGGCCCTGCTTTATTACAGCAGAAATTGACTTGGATTACGTCCAGACGGTGCGCCAGCAGATCTTTACGCTGGAGAACCGCCGCAGTGACCGGTATATTCTGCAGCGTCTCTGATTGTCTGAATAAAAAAACCGCGCGGCCTGTGGCCACGCGGTTTTTTTGCTCTAAATTGGTTTATTTAGCAACATTCTCACAAAAACGCATCAGGATCTGGGCCACCTCAGCGCGGGTAGCGCCGCTGGTGGGAGCCAGCTTGCCGCCATCCTTGCCGGACAGCAGGGACTCGCCCACAGCCCACTCCACAGAGGACAGCGCCCAACTGGAGATGGTGTTCACATCCGCAAAGCCGCTCACGTCGCCCTTGGCGCTGACATCATAGCCCTTATTCTTGGCATAGCCATTGAGGATCAGGGCCATCTGCTCCCGGGTCAGAGTGTCATTGGGGCCAAACTTGTCCGCGGAGTATCCGCCGATAATTCCCTTCTGGGTTGCCCACAGCACCGCATTGTAGTACCAGGCGTCCTTGGCCACATCCTTAAAGGTCAGCTCGCCGGATACCGCAGGATTGCCCTCCATGCTGTACAGCACGGTGACCAGCATAGCGCGGTTCATGGTAACGTCGGGACCAAAGGTGGTCGCGCTGGTGCCGTTGAAGAGATTGTGCTGATAGGCATAGCTGACCGCCTCATAGTACCAGGCATTCTCACTCACGTCGGTAAAGGGAAGCTCAACCTCTTCCTCCGCGTCGTGGAGCGCCGCATAATCCACCAGAGCCTTCAGGGGAGCGTTGCACAGATCCTGGTCCACATCCACGTCCCGGGTATCCTCCAGGGCGTCCCGCTCCGGGTGCCACTGGAGCGCCAGGGCAAAGGTAGCGTCCTGATACTCGATGGCCTCGATGATGCCGTCGGCAGACTGAGCCACCACGGTCACGCCCTCACCCAGATTTTCGGGATCGATGGCCTGATGATGGGCGGTAGCGATCAGGTCGATGCTGTCGGTGCCGATGATGTCATACAGCCACTTGGAATCCTTGGAAATACCAATACCCTCGTTGCTGTCATCCAGCTTGTGATAGCCGGTACCGCCACTGTGGATCAGACCGTCGATCTGTACCCGCAGATGGCCCTCTTCACAGCCCTCATCAAAGTCCGCATAGGTGTTGGTGTCTTTGTCGTAGGGGTTGCCAAGGCGGTTGCCCTCATCATCGTACATGGTATAGCCGGTATCCTGCACCGCATTGGCCAGGATTTCGGGGATTTCACTCAGTCCATACTTTTCACAAGCTGCCTGCAGCTTTTCCATATCCGCCTCAGAAGGACCGGAGAGAACACCAGTCACGCGGGCGGGGGAAATTTCGCCGTTGAGCACCTTCTGGCCCAGGTAGTAAGGCACGTCCTGGATCAGGCTGCCGCCCATGGCCACGTTGAAGCCCTGCGCACCGCGGCACACCGCCAGCAGAGGCACATCCATCTTCACCGCCTGCTTCATCAGATACAGATCGGAGGTATCCCGGGCATCATTCCAGCCGGAGGAGCCGTGGGGGCTCTGAGTCTGGTCATACAGATCAGGATTCCAGTCCTCGCCGCCGGTGAAGAAGATACCGTCCAGTTCAGACAGGACCTGGATGGCCTCCTGCTCCGTCTTGACCTGAGGCAGGAAAACGGCAGTTGCGCCGTTGCGCTCAAAGGCCTCGGCAAAGCCCTTATAGTCATCCCCAATGTCATCCTTTTTCCAGGAGATGCCTACCACGGGACGAGGCGTAATCTTGGTGACCTCCACCTTGGTGACAGCGCCGTCTTCCAAGGTCAGGGTTGCCGTGATGGCATCCCCCAGGTCATCGGGAGTGCCCAGTGCATTCTTCAAAGCCTCCAGGGAGGTAATGCCCTGGCCGGACACCTGGGTATCCTGGGTAACGGGAGCGGAATAAACCACATTGTATTCCAGCTCGCTGTCATCGTTGATGACGTACAAAATTGCGTCCGTTACGGTTCCATCGTCCTGTGCAGGCGCTGCGCCGACACCCATCGTCAGCAGTCCCAGCAGCATGCAGAAGGTCAGCAGCACACTGATCAGCCGCACAGATTTTCTTCCCGAGACAGTCATAACAAGCCCTCCTTTTTTCTCTCCCCCTGCAAGAGGCATCCATTACACTTGCACCTTTTCCACTCCCGTTTTATCCAGCCAGAAGTAAAATTCGGGCCGCAGCCAAAGGCAAATCATGGATTGTTGTTTGTATTATAGCGCTCCGCCTTATTTACTGTCAATCTTTTTGTTCCTAATGCACAATTTTCATTAAGCTTATCTTTAAGAATTGTTTTCTTTTTTCCTTTAATTTACTGAATTTTTTGATTTCGGAGCACATTTTATTGCAGAACAGAAAATACCATCCTGCAGATTTTTCTCCCTCCTACGTTCCAATATGAACGATTTATACATTGACTTTTGTGGGTTTCAAGCAGTCCCATTGCCTCCCGGGCTTCTCTTCCTCCGCTCTTAAAATAAAAACACCCCGCCGCGGCGAGGTGTTTTCTTACGGATTCAGAATTTGGATTTGTAACTCGGTAATGTAGTTATCCACCTTATTTTCCACAAATTGATCGATAATATTGAAGGTGACCGTAAGGGGACTAAGATGCAGGTCGGCATGCTCCCGACGCATCTGAGCAATATGGCTGGGGATCTCATCGTAGCTTCCCCGGTGAAAGGCCACCAGATAGTCTCCTTGGGGGATGGCCATGGTAGCCTCCGACTCCTCAGGCAGCTCCCCCTCCTCCGCCCCCATGTCCGGACCAGACACATAGGCACCAAAGTATTTCAGATTTTCCTCATAAAATGCGATGGTGGGATAGAAATAGAAGGAGTCCTTCATATAGAGGATCTCCTCACTTCCGATGGGGATATACTGCCGTTCCGGAAAGGTCACCCGGCGCACCCCGTCCCAGAAAATCTGCCCCTGCTTTTTCTCCATAAACTGGAGCTTGCGCAGGATGGCCTCGTCAATGCGCATCAGCTCCTGCCACTGGGCGCGCAGCGCCGCCGAGCGCTCCTTCAGCAGCTGCATGGTGTGAACGGGAGAGCGGGAGTTGAGGTAGACCCGAACATCCTCCAGAGGGTAGCCCAGCTTGCGCAGGTAGCGAATGGTGGCCAGCTGGTAGACCTGGTCAAACTTATACTTGCGCCGTCCTGTCTCCGGATTTCGCATCTGGGGGCAGAACAGGCCGATTTTGTCATAGTAGTGCAGGGTCTGTACATTCAGGCCAAACATCTGGCCCATCTCGCCCACGGTGAGATATGCTTTCATTTCGCTCCCTCCTGTCGGCCCCATCATAACACAATTTTTTCTCCCGCGCAAAGGGTGCTCCAACATGCAAAAATCCCCGCACAGGCAGATGCCTGCGCGGGGATCGCTTTTTTAATGTCAGCGCATGCCCTTGACATAGGGCTTGCTCAGCCCCTCAGGCTGACTGTTCTTGCCGATGGCTCCCAGCATGGCCGCCAGGGTAATGACATAGGGCAGCATAGCCAGCAGATAGGGAGAAATCTCCACTCCGATGGTCTGCAGACGGATCTGCAGGGCGTTGGCCGCGCCGAACAGCAGGGCCGCGCCAAACACACCAAAGGAGGTATACCGGCCCAGAATGACAGTAGCCAGGGCGATATAGCCGCGTCCCGAAAGCATATTCTCGGTAAACACACCCAGCTGCACCAGTACCAGATAGGCTCCGCCGATTCCGCCCAGCACGCCGTTGAGCACCATGGCGATCCAGCGGTAGCGGTTGACGGGGATGCCCGCCGACTCCGCTGCCCGGGGATGCTCGCCCACGGCAATGAAGTTCAGGCCCCAGTTGGTATTGCGATAGAAGAAAAAGGCCGCTACTATGAGCACATAGAGCAGATAAGTCAGGATATCCCGGTTGAAGAAGGCCTCTCCAATCACCGGGATCGCAGACAGGCCGGGAATGGGCAGGGAGGGCAGAGTCTCCACCTGCTGGTAGCTCTGTCCACTGGATATCAGCTTATACAGGAAGCTGGTCACGCCCAGCATCAGCATATTCAGCGCCAGGCCGCTCACCGACTGGTCCTTGGCCAGACGGATGGTGAGCAGACCATGGAGAAGGCTTACAGCCATACCACCCAACATGCCGCACAGAAGGCCCATGGGAATGCTGTGGAAATACCAGGCACCGGCAAAGGAGAAGAAGGCGCCGGAGAGCATCACGCCCTCCATGCCGATGTTCAGAATACCGGCCCGCTCTGCGATCATCTCGCCCAGACCGCCATACATCAAAGGCATGGCCAGGCGCACCGCTGCGGATAAGAACGCAGTAAAGAAACCAACGGTCAAAATTTCTTGCAGCATCGTGCTCCCCCCTTACCCTTTCTTTCTCAGGTTATACCAGCGCAGCATCTCCTTGGCCAAAATCAGCACCACGACCACGCCGATGAGAATGCTGACAATGGCAGAGGGAACGCCCAGCTGCCGCTGCATGGAGCTGGCACCCACCTCCATGGCCGCATAGAGGATGGCCACCGCCACCACACCCAGAGGCCGGTTGAAGGCCACCAGGGCAATGAGCACCGCGGTATAACCGCAGTCGGCGGAGATGCCCTCCATCAGCTTCTTCTGAATGGCCAGTACCTCGATGCTGCCCGCAATGGCGGCCAGGCCGCCGCTGAGGAAAGCAGAGGAGATGATGCTGCGCACCACCGGCACACCGTTGCAGGCAGCGGCACGGGGATTGAGGCCTACCGCCTTGAGCTCATAGCCCACGGTGGTCTTCTCCATCAAGAACCACACCACAGCCGCCAGAACAAAGGCCAGCACGATGCCGGCGTGGAAGCGAGTGGAGGTGATCAGATTGGGAAGCTGCACTGCCTGGTCGATCTTGGCCGACTGGGGCACGTTGCCGGCGGGGTCCATCAAAAAGGAGCGCACGGCATAGCCCAGAAAGTTGATGACAATGTAGTTGAGCATAATGGTGACGATGATCTCGGAGATATTGAAGCGGGTCTTGAACACCGCCGCGATCAGGGCCCAGAGTCCGCCGCACACAAAGGCAGCCACAAAGCACAGGACAATGCGCACCACGCCGGGCACCTGAGGCAGGCCCAGGGCCACCATGGTAGCGGCAAGAGCGCCTACATAGAACTGTCCCTCTGCACCGATGTTAAAAAATCCGGTGCGGAAGGCCACCGCGCAGCCAAGGCCGGTGAGGATCAGGGGACAGGCTTTGACAAAAATTTCGGCAAAGCTGGACTTGGTGCCGAAGATTCCCTTGACAAAGAGGCCAGCCGCCTCCACCGGGCTGGCTCCGCAGGCCACAATCAGCAGGGCACTGATCACCAAGGTAAGCAGGAGGATGGTCAGCACATCCAGCAGGGTATGTTTCCGGTTGGCAAGCGCGGTCATCTCACCGCCTCCTTTCCTGTGATTCCGCCCATGAGCAGGCCGATCTGTTCCACCGTAGCCTCCTGGCGGGTGAGCACGCCCACGATCCGTCCGCCAAACAGCACGGCGATACGGTCGCTGAGGGCCATGATCTCCTCCAGGTCAGCAGAGATGAGCAGCACGCCCTTTCCGGCGTTGCGCTGCTCCACCAGACGATCCCGGACAAACTCGGTGGCGCCGATGTCCAGGCCACGGGTGGGCTGGCTGGCCACTACCACCTGAGCCCGGTCGGTGATCTCTCGGGCCACGATGAGTTTCTGCTGGTTGCCGCCGGAGAGCAGACGCACCGGCGTAGCCTCTCCGGAGGTGCCGGAGGAGCGCACCTGGTAGCGCTGGATCTTCTCCTTGGCGGTCTGGAGCATGGCCTTGCGGTCCAGCAGTCCCTTGTGGGAGAAGGGGGCGCGGCAGTAGTCCCGGAGCATCAGGTTTTCCGTCAGGTCCATGTCGGTGACCAGGCTGTCGTTGAGGCGGTCGTCGGAGATGTAAACCACACCCCGCTCATACCGCTGCCGGACGGTCTCCCGCTGGATCTCCTGTCCGTCCAGGACCACGCGGCCCTGGGAGGGGTGTTGAATACCGGTGATGATCTCAGCCAATTCCTTCTGGCCGTTGCCCTCCACTCCGGCCACGCCCAGGATCTCTCCCCGGCGAAGCTCCAGATTGATATCGTGGAGGGGGTGTCCCTTCTTCTTCCGGGGCAGAGAGATCTCCTCCAGAGACAGCAGTGTCTCCTCTCCCGGAGGGGTATCCACGTCGTAACTCTCGTTGAGCTCCCGGCCGATCATATGCCGGGACAGCTCATCGGGCTGGGTCTGGGCCGTGACCAGCTGGGCCACCTTCTTTCCGTCCCGCAGAATGGTGACCCGGTCGCTGATGGCCATGATCTCACTCATGCGATGGGTGATGATGATGATGCCGTAGCCCTCCTTCTGCAGCGCCCGCAGCACCTCAAAGAACTGGGCCGTCTCCTGGGGGGTGAGCACGCCGGTGGGCTCGTCCAGGATGAGCAGCTCCACATCCCGGTAGAGGGCCTTCAGAATCTCCACCCGCTGCTGCTCGCCCACGGACAGATTGCCCACCTGGGCATCCGGGTCCACCGTGAGGCCATATTTCTCAGCCAGGGCGCACACCCGCTGCCGGGCCTGCTTGCGGTCCAGCACAAAGCGGTTGTCCCGCAGGTTCAGGATGATGTTGTCCAGCACGGTCATCTTGCGCACCAGGGAGAAGTGCTGCTGCACCATTCCAATGCCTGCGGCAATGGCGTCCTTGGGAGAAGCAAAGCGCACCGGCTGTCCCTTCCACAGGATCTGTCCGCTGTCGGCACTGTAAATGCCGAAGAGGATATTCATGAGGGTGGTTTTGCCCGCGCCGTTTTCTCCCAGCAGCGCGTGGATCTCGCCCTTTTCCACCGTCAGGTCCACATGATCGTTGGCGTAGACCCCGGAAAAGGCCTTGCAGATCTGTTGCATTTCAAGCAGGGCCATATCGATCTCTCCTATCCCGTACAGCGCCGCAGTACAAGCTGTACCGCGGCGCTGTGGATGTTTGTTCGGATAAAATTTACTCTACGGTGTAGTTGGGGGTGATCACCAGCTCGCCGGAGGTGATGGCGTCGATGGTGGCCTGAGCCTTGTCCGCCACCTCCTGAGGCACGTTATCGGAGATCAGCACCTCCACGGCGCCGTCCGCCATGCCCAGGTTGTACACGCCGCCCTCGAAGGAGCCGTCAGCCACGGTGCCCAGGGCGATGTCCAGCACCACGTCCAGGTTGTAGATGGCGGAGTCCAGGATGTTTTCGGGAGCCAGAGAGCTCTGGTCATAGGAGTCGCCCTGGCACCAGATATCGGCGGCCACAGCGGCGCTGATGGCGCCGTTGCCGCAGGCGTTGGCGCAGTGCTTGATGACGTCGGCGCCGCCCTCGATCATGGCGGAGGCGGACTCCTGAGCCAGCTGGGTGTCCACATAGGAGTTGGTCCAGGCGGTCTTCACATCAATGTCGGGGTTAACGGACTTAGCACCCTCGATGTAGCCGTTGACGATCTTCACCAGGGAGTCGCCCTGGATGGGGCCGATGGCGCCGATGGTGCCGGTCTGGCTCATGTTGGCGGCAATGACGCCCTCCACATAGGCAGTCTGCTCACAGGCCATCACATAGGAGGCCACGTTGTCGGCAGAGGCGCTGGCCTCGGTGCAGATGAAGGTGACGTCGGGATAGGTGGAGGCAACCTCCAGAGCGGGATCGCCGAACTCAAAGCCGTGGCCGATGATCACGTTGTAGCCGGCGGCAGCATAGTCGGAAAAGGCAGCAGCGATGTCGGCGGCGTTCAGGTTCTCGGTGTAGGCCAGCTCATAGCCGTACTTGTCGCAGGCGGCCTTGGCGCCGTCATAGGCGGACTGGTTCCAGCCCTGGTCGTTGACCGCGCCGGACAGGCACAGGGCCACCTTCAGAGCGCCCTCCTGGGTATTGCTCTGGCTGTTAGAGCCGGAGTTAGAGCCAGAATTGGAGCTGGAATCTCCGCCGCAGGCGACGAGAGACAGGGCCATAGCCATAGCCAGTACAAGAGTAATCAGCTTTTTCATCTTAACTTCTCCTTTTCAAATCATATCCCTTTGAACCAAGCATTGCTCAGCCCAAATCGTGGAAGGCCTCGCAGGGCTCCCGCAGCACCTTGGTGCACACGGCCTCGCCCTCCCGGGCCAATTTCCCTTCGTCCACCCGGGTCAGATGCCCGTCCTGGAAGACCACCTGGCCGTTGACCATGGTCAGCCACACGTTGCCGGTGACGCCGGTGCGGGCCAGCAGGTTTCTGGGGTCGTGGAGGGTGCCGGTGAGCTCCAGCACCCCGGCGTCCACCATAAACAGGTCGGCGCCCTTCTCCGGCTCCAGAGAGCCCAGGTCATTGCGGCCCAGGGTCTTGGCGCCGTTGACGGTGGCGATCTTCAGCATCTCATAGGGGGAGATGCAGCCGCCCCGCTGCTTGCTGTGCCAGGCCTGCATCATCCAGGCGGTGCGCATGGAGTCCAGCAGGCTGGAGCTGTCGTTGGTGGCCGAGCCGTCACAGCCCAGGCTGACGCACACGCCCATCTCCTGCATCTGGCCGATGGGCAGAATGGGGAAACCGCCCAGAATAGCGGGACCGGGACAGTGGGACACGCCAGTGCCCTCCTTGGCCAGCACCTCGTACTCCTTGGGAGTCAGCTCCCAGCCGTGGGCAATCCACACATCGGGACCCAGGAAGCCGATCTCGCCGCACCAGTCCAGGGTGCGCTTGCCCCAGCGCTCCACCATGATCTCGTTTTCACCCTCGCCCAGATGGGTGTGCATCCGCACGCCCTTCTCCCGGGCAAAGGACACGGTCTCGATGAAGGTCTCGGGGTAGCTGTTGATGGGCTGGCAGGGGGCCATGACGATCTGGGACATGGAGTAGGGCTTGGGGTCGTGGTAGAGCTTGATGATGCGCTCACAGTCCTTCAGGTACTCGTCGGTGGTCTCCAGCATGTTGGCAGGAATGGTGCTGCCCTCCTCACGGGGCAGGGTGTTTACACCGCGGCCGGCGTGGTAGCGGATACCCAGCTGGGAGGCCGCCTCCATCTGCCGGTCCACCGGAGCCTTGCCGGTGGCCTTGGTAAAGCAGTACTGGTGGTCAAAGGCACAGGTACAGCCGTGCTTGAGCAGGTCGGCCATGGCGGTGAGAGAGGAGTAATAGATCACCTGGTCATCAATGACCTGGAAAATGCGGTAGATCTTGTCCAGCCACTGGGGCACCGTCATATTGGGATAATCAATGGTTTTCAGGTTGCGCACGAAGGTCTGGAAAAAGTGGTGGTGCGTGTTGATGAGGCCAGGGTAGACAAATTTGTCGGTGGCGTCAATCTCCTGATCGTGGGGGTCCGTGAGGTTCTTACCGATCTTTACGATCTTGGGGCCCTGGATCAGCATGTCCGAGTCGTAGTACACCCGGTCCTGTCCGTCGCAGGTCACGATAGCCCGTGCGTTACGGATCAAAATGGTGGATTCCATACTGCTTCCTCCTTACAGTCCACGTGCTTGCGTTTTCGATGGACCCATCATAATATGTATAGTAACTATAGGTTCAACCCCTAATTTTATCTTTTTCGCAATTTAAGCGAAAGCCACAAAACCGCCCATGTTTCTTCCCGCTTTTTTGCCCGTTTTCGCAGCAATTTCACAGAGGCCTGCCCAATTGTTCCAACTCTGAGCATAGAAAAGCCGGGCAATTCCAAAGAATTGCCCGGCTGAGCACACAATTTAAACATATCCGTACATGCCCCGCACCGAAACCTCTCCGGCCGACAGAGCCTCACGGCTTCCGTCGGGGTACTCCACTACCAGGCGGAACTCGTCGTCGATGGCCAGGGCCTTGGCCTCCCGCCGGGAGACAGGGGTAATGAGCTGCACCTGGTTGCCCGGGGTGAGGCAGTCGGCGCGGTATTTATCCAGATACTCCTGCTTGCCCTGAGGGAAAGCGGCATACATCCGGTCCAGCGCCCGGATGACCTGGACGGCTAACTCAGAGCGGCGCACCGGATGGCCCAGCTCCTGGGCCAGGGAGGTGGCCATGGGGCGCACGTCCTCACTGAAATCCTCCGGGGCGTGGTTGGCGTTGATGCCGATGCCCGGGATCAGGTATTGCAGGGCGTTACTCTCGCTCTCCAGCCCCATTTCGGTGAGGATCCCGCACACCTTTTTCCCGTTGAGAATAATATCGTTGGTCCACTTGATCTGAGGGCGCAGGCCGCAGGCGGCCTCAATGCCGTCGCACACCGCCACCGCCACCCAGGCGGTAAAATCGGTCACTTCCGCGGGGGGCAGCTGGGGGCGGAGCAGGGCAGATACATACAGGCCCCGGCCCTTGGGGGACTGGAAGGTGCGGCCCAGCCGTCCCCGGCCGCCGGTCTGCTCCTCGCTGATGACCACCAGCCCATCCGGCGCTCCCGCCATGGCCTGGCGCTTGCACTCCGTATTGGTGGAATCCACCGTGTCCATACACAGCAGTTTCCCCCCCACGTGGCACCCGGCCAGAGGGCCGGTCAACTCCCCCTCCCGCACCCGGTCAGGGGCGCTGTCCAGCCGGTAGCCCCGGTTGGGCGCGGACTGGATGGTATACCCCTCCTGGCGCAGGGCCTCGATGGCCTTCCACACCGCTGCGCGGCTGATTCCCAGGGTACGGCTCATGGCCTCCCCGGACACATATTGATTCTCCTGCTGCAGCAGCAGGGAGAGCACCTGTTCCCGGCTCATGGTTTGTCCTCCAAATTTCTGATTTTCTTTCATTATACCCGCCTCAAGCCCCCGTAGCAAGGCCAAAAAAACGCCCGCCCCAAGGTGGGGCGGGCGTTGTAAAGCGATGTCAGGTCTCGTCCTCAATGATGCCGTAGTCCCCGTCGTTGCGGCGATATACCACGGCGAAGGAGCCGTCGGCGTCCTCATTGCGGAAGGCAAAGAAGCTGTGGCCCAGCAGATTCATCTGCAAAATGGCCTCCTCCTGAGTCATGGGCTTGATGGGGAAGGTCTTGGTCCGCACGATGCGGTACTCGCCCTCTTCCGGTCCGTCGGGAACGAAAGAGGCCACTTCCGCCTCATCAATGGTGCGCTCAAAGGCGCCCTGGCGCAGCCGCTTCTCCAGACGGGACTTATTCTTGCGGAACTGGCGCTCCAGAGAGGCCACAGCCGCGTCGATGGAGGCGCGCATATCGGAGGAGCTTTCAGACACACGGAAGATGGTGCCGCTGGACCGAATGGTGACCTCCACCTGATTGCGGTCCTTCTCAATGCTGAACGTGATTGCGGCGGTGGCATCCTCCTTAAAATAACGGTCGAGCTTACCCACTTTCTTCTCCGCATAGTTGTGGATGTAGTTGGGTATGTTCACCTTTTTGTCTGTAAACACAAACTTCATATCGGTCGCTCCTTTCACCCCCGGAGGGGGATCTGTGTGACAGGGGGAGAGGATTCTCTCCCTATGTCAGCATTATACCATAGATAAGGAAAAATACCACTGATTTTTATGAAATATTTATGAAATTTTTTCACTCCCATTTCACGCAAGCTTATTCCTTGACCACTTTTCCGTCCATGACCACCAGTCGCACCCGGCTGAGCCAATTGAGGGGGTGGGCGCTGGTGACCACCACGTCAGCGTCCTTTCCGGGAGTGAGGGAGCCCACCCGGTCGTCAATGCCCGCCAGCTGGGCGGCGTTGATGGTGATGCAGGCCAGTGCCCCCTCCGGGTCCATGCCGCCCCGGATGGCCATGGCGGCGCACAGAGGCAGATACTGGATGGGGGTCTCGGGATGGTCGGTACACACCGCTGTCTTTACCCCGAACATCCGCAGGATGGCAGGCGTCTCAATGGTCATGTTGACCAGCTCCGGCTTGGAGCGGTCCCCCAGGCAGGGTCCGGTGATCACGCCGGCCCCCTCCTGCGCCAGCAGCTCGGGAATCAGATGTCCCTCGGTGCCGTGGACGATGACATACTTCAGCCCAAACTCCTTGCAGATTCGAATGCCGGTGGCAATGTCGTCAGCCCGGTGGGCATGGATCTGGACGGGGAGCTCCCCGCTGATCACCGGCAGCAGAGCCTCCAGCTTGGCGTCGTAGTCGGGCTTGTCCTCGTCTTCATCCTGGGCCGCCCGCTCCAGCTTCTCCCGGTACTCCACCGCCTTGGCCAGGTTCTCCCGGATGATAGCAGCGGTGGCCATGCGGGTGGAGGGAGTCTCGTGGCGCTCGTTGTAGGTGAGCTTGGGGTTCTCTCCTAAGGCCATCTTCATGGCGGCGGGGGCCTTCATGACCATGGCGTCCACCCACTTGCCATTAGTTTTCAGGGCGGCAAACTGGCCGCTGATGGGATTGGCGGAGCCAGGACCGGTGAGCACGGTGGTCACCCCGGCCTCCCGGGCCTCCTGGAAGCAGCGGTCCAGGGGATTCACTGCGTCCACCGCCCGCAGGTGGGGAGTGCAGGGGTCGGTGGCCTCATTGCCGTCGTCCCCCTCGATGCCCACACCGTCGCCGAACATGCCCAGATGGCAGTGGGCATCGATAAAGCCGGGGGCGATATGTCCTCCATGGGCGTCAAAAACCCGCCCCTCCCAATCCTTGGGGCACTCCTCCATGGGGCCCACCTGGGCGATCTTGTCGCCGCGAATGGCCACATATCCTCCAGGGATGGTCAGGCCGTCCATGGTATGAACCGTTCCGTTGATGATCAGCATAGGATTTTCCTTTCCCGGGCGGCGGGATTCGACCCCCTTCCCGTTGACCGAAGTGGAATAATATGGTATCTTTTGGATGCAGCTCACCAATCTGCACATTTCTCCCCCGCACACTGAGCGCCTCCTTCGGGAGGCGCTTTTCTATTGGGGAAAAAGAAAACCGTGCGGACTGTGGTCCGCACGGTTTGATGTAAGGTTACCGGCGGCCGCCGCCACGGCGGTTTCCGCCCTTCTTCTCCAGATAGCGCAGCTCAGAGAGTTTGCTGTCGGAAGCCTGCATAAACTGTCTCAGCCGGTCCTCAAAGTCCGTGGGCTCCTTGGGCGCAGCGGGACGAGGCACATATCCGCCGGAACGGGGCGCGTTGGGACGGGGCCCGCCCTGGCGGGGAGGCCTGCCTCCCTGAGATCCCCCGGCGGCACGCTGAGGCGGATCATTTACCTTTTTAATGGAGAGATTGATCCGGTTGGCCTGGTCGATACCGATGACCTTGACCTTGACCTCCTGTCCCTCCTTCAGGTAATCGCTGACCTCATTGACATAGGAATAGGCGATCTCGGAGATGTGGACCAGACCGGAGCGCCCCTCCGGCAGTGCCACAAATGCACCGAACTTCGTGATTCCCGTTACCTTACCGTCCAAAATGGACCCAACACCAAACTCCATACTGACTGATATATCCTCCTTGTAAATTTCCCCCTGAAACTGTGCGTCGGCCGGACGGAAGCCCGCACCTCCGTCCGCGCGTCAGTGTCTCAGCCGGCCACGTCGCTGTACAGGGTCTCCCCCTGCTTGACGTAGCCCCGCTCCCGGGCCACCCGCTCCAGGGTTTCCGGGTCATCGCTGTTGTCGATGGCCTCCTGAAGCTGCTGGTTGGCCAGGCGCTGCTCCTCTACCTGCTGGCTCACCGTCTGCTGCTGCTCTTTGGTGTTCTGGATCTGACCACGCAGATCCAGCAGAGAGGTGGCCAGATAGACCAGCAGCACCACGATCACTACTTTGGTCAAAATCCCGGTTCGCTTGAGCCGCATGGTCTTCTCCTCCTCTCTCCCGTTCCCGCCGGCGGCGGGCCGAGCGCTCCATTTCCTGAGTTATCTGATTTATTCTACCCCATTTTGCCCCAGAAAGGAAGATATTTTTTGCAAGTTTTTTGATTTTTTTCCGGAGCTGATTTAGTGCAATCAACGGGAGAACCAAAATTTTTAGTACAAATGTAACCAGATCAGCGATTCGGTAGCCCACCCACAGCACCCCGGAGCTGAGCAGCAGGAAGTAAAGGCAGCCTCCAAAGAACAAAAACACTGCCCCATACAGCCGCACCATGCCTCCCCAGGCCCACTGGGACCAGACAAACAGCACCGCCGTCAAAGCCACCCAGAACAGCAGGTCCAAAATTGGCCCCAGCAAAGGCAGGTGCACCCGCACCCGCAGCACGCGGAACAGGTCGTAGAGCAGCCCGGCGGCCAGTCCCAGTCCCACGGCCTGGACTACCGCCCAGGCCTGGGCCGTCACATCTGCCGTCATCCGCCCAACAGCCGGGCAAACAGCCCCACCCGCTCCCGGCCTGCGTCCTCGTAGGACAGGGAATCCACGGTCCCCTCCACCTTCAGGTCGCCCCCGTCCAGGGACAGCTTCTCAATGTGCAGATTCTCTCCCCGCACCACCAACGTCCCCTTGACGGTCAGCATGACGATGGTGTTTTCATCAAAGCTCTCCACTTCCTCCACGCCGGAGACGGTAAGTTCTTCCCGCCCCTCCAGAAGGATGTGGTGGGCCGCCTGGCTGGGCAGTCCACTGTATTCCATATGCGCCACCTCATTTCCTTTTTGCCAGTATACGAGGGGGCGCCGAACCTTATGACAGGCCGTCCCAAGGTGCAAAAAAGCCCCGCTGTTTCGACAAAACAGCGGGGCTGAAACGATTACTCCAGAATGGCTCCCTTATCCGCAGAGGAGACCAGCTTGGCATACCGGGCCAGGTAGCCGGTCTTGATCTTGGGCTCGGGGCAGACCCACTTGGCCTTTCGGGCGGCCAGAGTGGCTTCGTCCACCTTCAGGGTGATAGTGTGGGCGGGGATGTCGATGGCGATGAGGTCACCCTCCTCCACCAGGCCGATGGGGCCGCCGGAGGCCGCCTCAGGGGAGACATGGCCGATGGAGGCGCCGCGGGTGGCGCCGGAGAATCGACCGTCGGTGATGAGGGCCACATCCTTGTCCAGGCCCATGCCCGCAATGGCGGAGGTGGGGTTGAGCATCTCCCGCATGCCGGGGCCGCCCTTGGGGCCCTCGTAGCGGATGACCACCACGTCGCCGGCCACGATCTTGCCGGCGTAGATGGCCTGGATGGCATCCTCCTCCGA
>ENA-UPXC01002919-UPXC01002919.1-human-gut-metagenome-genome-assembly--contig:-NODE-2919-length-18864-cov-4.310055_pt1 | contig 18864 bp, 19 predicted proteins | sample MGYA00250047_ERZ773371 | MGnify/ENA primary metagenome ERZ773371 (study PRJEB29103, sample SAMN06111975) | human gut metagenome | biome: human gut; feature: ankylosing spondylitis patient; material... | reverse complement strand
TTCTCGGAGCTGTGGCTGACTTTGATGTCGTCTGTCCCGAAATAGAGAGATAAAACAAGAGGCCGCGGAAGCGGCCTCTTTTTTCATTCCATTGGGTCGGGAAATGTGGTAGAATAACGGGAAAGCCATGGAAAGGGAGAGACCATGTGAACAAGACCGTACTATACCTCATTTATTTCTGCGTCTACTCCGTTGCCCTGCTGCTCATCGGAAAGAGCAGCCTGCGGGACAACCGGACGGTAAGCAGCTATTTTACCTGTGACCGGAAGGTCAGCCTGCCCCTGTGCATCTGCACCTTTGCAGGCACCTGGCTGTCGGCCATCACTATTTTGAGCCTGACCGGAGGCGTGTATGAGGACGGTCTTGCGGTGCTGTTTTATTCGGTGGTGCCCTGGTTTTTGGGCGGCCTTCTGCTGGCCGCGGTGAGCCGCCGCCTGTATGCCTGGGACGCCATCACCATTCCGGAGATCTTCCGCAAGCGCTATCAGTCCCCCAAGCTGCAGATGGCCTATGGCATCATTTTTATTGCGGTCTATGTGTTCTATCTGGTGACCCAGTATAAGGGCTTTGGCATGGTGGCCTCCGCCCTGTTCGACATCCCCTATCCTGCGGCGGTGCTGATGGTCTATCTGTTTATCCTCTATACCACGTTTGGCGGATATCGCTCGGTGGTGCGCACCGACGCCTTTAATCTGACCTTGCTCAGCGTGGGCCTGATCATTTTGTTTTTTACCATTGTAAACCGGGTAGGAGGGTTCAGCGAGCTCTATATCCAGGCCAAGCAGACCTTCGGGTATGCCCATCCCGGAGTGAAGCATCCCACACAGCCGGGAGAGCTGCTCTCCCTGTTTAACAGCCGCTACACACCGCTCATCAGCCTGTCCATGTTTTGGGGCTGGGGCCTGGGCGTGGCGGCCAACCCCCAGTATACCATCCGTATGCTGTGCGCAAAAAATGAAAAGACCGCCCGACGGACGGTGCTGGGTGCGCTGATCTTGCTGGTGGTGCTGTACTTTACTTTGGTACATATCGGACTTGGAATGCGGGTTTTGGTGCCCACACTGCCCTATGTGCAGTCCTCCGACGAGGTGATCATCCGTCTGCTTAACCAGGAGCTATACAGCGGCTGGAGCGGATTTTTCCTCTTTGCCATCATCGGGGCCTGTGTATCCACAGCAAACTCTCAGCTGCTGCTGATCGCCTCCTCCTTCTCCTATGACGTGGTGCGCACCGCTGCCCCCAAGCCCATCTCGGAGCAGCGGGTGCTCACCTTGGGGCGGCTGGCGGTCTTTGGAGGCGGAACCATCTCCATGCTGATGGCCCTGAATCCTCCGGATTTTACCCTGTCCTACGGAGGAGATGTGTGGGGCGCGGTCAGCATTCTGCTCTTCCCGCCCATGTATGGCACCCTCCTTTGCCGCTGGATCACCAAGCGGGGGGTGTGGGCCTGCATTTTAGCGGGAGCGGCAGCAATCCTGGTCCTTTACCCACTCTACTATGCCAGACATCTTAGCATCCATCCTGCCCTGCCGGGGGTGCTCATCTCCACGGCGGCCATGGCAGTGGTTTCCCTGCTGGATCGGAGAAGGGGGGAAGAGGTATGAAGCTGCGGCGGCCCAGAATGGATATTGAAAACAAAATCCTCATCCCCTTTGTGTGTATCAGCCTGGCCACGGTGATCTGCTTTTGCGCCATCCTGTATTTTACGGAATACCGGGTAAAGGTTGCTGCGGAGCGGGAAAACGCTCAAACCCTCATTGGATATATCCAGGCAGACCTGGAACTGGAGGACTACCGGCAGGACCCCAAGAAGCTGCTGGCCAAGTACCGCAGTCACTACACGGGAGACAGCCTGTTTATCTATGACACAGATGGAGAGCTCCTGCTGGGCAAACCCGGCGTGGATGCAGAGGAGATGGAGGTGCTGGCCCAGACTACCGATCCTCAGTTGGGGTGGGAGATCTCCTACCGCATGGATAAAAGCGCGCTGCAGGAGCGTTTTATTGAGGAACAGAAGTACATGATCCTGGCGGCAGTGGCTATGCTGGTGATCATTGTTCAGGCCAGTGTGCTCATTGCCCACAATATCTCCGATCCCATCCGCCGCCTCAGTGAGGTCTGCCAGAGCGTCAGCGCCAGCCCGGAGCAGGAGGACCTGGACGTGGAGGAGTATCTGGGGAAGGCCGATGAGGTGGGCCAGCTGGCCCGGGCCTTTGCCCGGATGATGGAGAGTATCCGCACCTATACCGGGGAACTGATTCGGGTCAAGACCCTCAACGAGAGTATCGTGGAGAACCTGCCCTTTGGTGTAGTGGCGTACGACCAGGAGGGGCGCCCTTTCTGTGTCAATGCCAGCGCCTCAGCCATGCTGGGCCGGCAGGAGGAGCGGGACGAGCAGGGACGTACTTTGGAGATGCTCCTGGGGCAGATCATGCGCCGGGAGGACGTGCTGCCCGATCCGGCCCATCTGACGGAGCCCACGGGAAAAAGCCGGGATTATGAATTTGGTGTGTGGCAGCTGAAGGAGCCGGACGGCTCCCGGTGGGGCGTGCTGTGCACCATCGACGACGTCACCTATAAAAAGCGGATGGAGGAGCGCTCCAGCGAGGAGGAGAAGCTGGCCTACACCGGCAAGCTGGCCGCCGACGTGGCCCACGAAATCCGAAACCCTCTGGCGGGCATTCGGGCGGGCATCCAGGTGGTCAGCCGCAAGCTGACCCAGGAGCGGGACCAGAAGCTGTGCGAAGGCATGGTGCGGGAGGTGGACCGGGTCAACCTGCTCATTGAGAACCTTCTCAACCTGTCCCGGCGGCGGGAGAGCCAGAAGACTACCGTCAGCCTCAATGCCCTGTTTGATGAATTGCAGCTGCTCTATTTTAAGGTGGCGGAAAACAAGGGCATCGCTTTCACCGCTCAGGTAGAGGGCAGCCTGTGGCTGTATGCCGACGAGGGTGAGCTGCGCCAGGTGCTCATTAACCTGATCAACAACGCGGTGAAGGCCATGCCGGACGGCGGAAGCCTGGAGATCCGGGCGGAGAAGGAGCCGGAGGGTGTGAGCCTGACTGTGACCGATACCGGTGTGGGCATGACGCCCGAAAAATTGGAGCAGGTGCTGCAGGGGACAGGGACCGGAGGACTCGGCCTGTCCATCGTGCGGCGGCTGTTGGGAGAAAACGGAGGGCAGCTCTCTATGGAGAGCCGCCGTGGGGCGGGGACCCGGGCACGGATCACCTTCCCTGGCAAAGGAGGAGAAGCATGAGGGCGAAAGTATTAGTGGTGGACGACGAGTTCCTGATCCGCATGTCGTTGGAGAGCGGCCTGTCCGATCTGGGCTACCATGTACGTACCGCCGAGAGTATCCGGGAAGGAGCGGAGCTGGCGGAGACGTTCCGGCCTGACGTGGTGCTGCTGGATAACCGTCTGGGCCAGGAGCTGGGGCTGGACCACATCGAGGACTTTAAAAAGGTGGATGAGGACATCCAGATCATCATGATCACCGCTTACGGCTCCGTGTCCCAGGCGGTGGAGGCCATGAAGCGGGGAGCCTGCCACTACATTCAAAAGCCCTTCGATCTGGAAGAGGTGGACCTCATCATCCGCCGCAACCTGGATCAGCTCAAGCGGCGGCGCAGCCTGGAGCTGATGCGCCAGCGGCCCCGTCAGATCGTGGGGGAGAGCCAGGCCATCCAGCGCATCTGCCGCAATGTGGACATTCTGGCCCAGAACGACAACGTGGACCTGCTCATCTGCGGGGAGACGGGAACAGGCAAAGGGGTGGTGGTCAACGCCATCCATGACAGCAGTCCCCGCCGGGATACGCCCCTGGTCAAAATCAACTGCGGTGCCATCCCAGAGACCCTGCTGGAGTCGGAGCTGTTCGGCTATGAGAAGGGTGCCTTCACCGGAGCCAACAAGGCCAAGAAGGGCCTGATGGAGCTGGCCGATGGAGGAACCGTGTTCCTGGACGAGATTGGCGAGCTGCCCCTGTCCATGCAGGCAAAGCTGCTCACCTTTCTGGAGGACCGGCGCTTTAAGCGGGTAGGCGGCCTGCGGGACATTGAAGTCAATGTGCGTATCATCGCCGCCACCAACCGGGATCTGGAGGAGGAGGTAGAGAAGGGGACCTTCCGGGAGGACCTGTTTTACCGCCTGAACGTGATGCAGATCCGCATCCCCCCTCTGCGGGAGCGCAAGGAGGACATCCCGGTGCTGGCCCGGTTCTACCTGGAGCACTTCAATCGGAAGTTCAACAAGCACCTCAAGGACATCGACCCCGCCTTTTTGCGGGAGATGGAGAGCTACTATTGGAAAGGAAATGTGCGGGAGCTGCGCAACGTGATGGAGCGGTGCGTGCTGTTCAGCCGGGGGGATATCCTCACCGGCGAGGAGACCGGCCTGGAACCCCGGCGGGAGGAGCGCAAGGGAGACAGCGGCCTGAGCTACCCGATGAAGGATCTCAACCAGGGCAGCATTGATCTGAAAAAAGAGGTGGATGCCTTCGAGCGGGCCTACATCGACCGGGCCATGGAGTTGGCGGGGGGGAACAGCAGCCGTGCAGCCCAGCTGCTGGGCTGCACCCGCTTTACCTTAAAGCGTCGTTTGGAGCAAAATAATGAGAGTGCGAAAGAGAACAATGTGCAAAAATGAACGGGAGAGTGTGCGAATTCGCACACTCTCCCGTTTTGTTTTTTTGCCAAAGGAAGAAGCAGAAAAAAGATACAAGGGGAAAAAGTGAAGAAAAAAGGATAAAAAGATGGAAACGTTAACTTCTGGAGGGAAAAGGAAAAAAGAATTCAAGTTGGCATGAGACTTGCATTATTATAATAAATTGGAATTAAAATTCAAGGAGGTCTATTTATGTATAAGGTAGATCTGAACAGCGACCTGGGCGAGAGCTTTGGCGCGTACACCATTGGCCTGGATGAGCAGGTCATCCAGCATGTGTCCTCTGCCAACGTGGCCTGCGGCTATCACGCCGGCGACCCCCTGGTGATGGACAAGACTGTGGCCGCTGCCAAGGCTGCCGGTGTGGCGGTAGGCGCCCACCCCGGCTATCCTGACCTGATGGGCTTTGGCCGCCGGAACATGGTGTGCTCCCCCAAGGAGGTCAAGGCGTACATCCAGTATCAGCTGGGCGCTCTGATGGCGTTCACCGCCGCCCACGGCGTGAAGCTGCAGCACTGCAAGCCCCACGGTTCTCTGTACAACATGGCCGGCAAGGATATGGATCTGGCCATGGCCATTGCGGAGGGTATCTACAGCGTGGACAAGGACGTGATCCTGCTGGGCCTGGCTGGCAGCAAGATGCTGGAGGCCGGCAAGCAGGTGGGTCTGCGGGTAGCCAGCGAGGTCTTTGCGGACCGTGCCTATCAGGCCGACGGCTCCCTGGTGCCCCGCAGCAAGCCCGGCGCTGTGATTCATGATAAGGACGAGGCCATTGCCCGCACCATCCGCATGGTCACCGAGGGCAAGGTCACCGCCATCACCGGCGAGGAGGTCTCCATCGACGCCCACTCCATCTGCGTCCACGGCGACAACCCCTCTGCGGTGGAGTTTGTGAAAAACATTCGCGCCAAGCTGGAGGCTGAGGGCGTGACCATCGCTCCCATTGCGGATATTGTGTGATCCGCTTTGCATAGGAGAGGAGACTCCCAAAACGATTTAGGAGGTCAATGTTATGAGTAATCAACCCAACACTGCCGCCACAAAACCCAGTCGGTCTGTTCTGTTCGGTGCCGCCTTCCTGATGGCCACCTCGGCCATCGGCCCCGGCTTCCTGACTCAGACGTCCACCTTCACCGCTCAGCACGGTGCGGCCCTGGCTCTGGTCATCGTGCTGGCCATCATCATGGATATGACCGCCCAGATGAACATCTGGTCCGTGGTCACCGTCTCCAAGATGCGCGCCCAGGATGTGGCGAACAAGCTGCTGCCTGGTCTGGGCGTCATCATCGCCATCCTGGTTGCCATCGGCGGCCTGGCCTTTAACGTAGGCAACGTGGGCGGCGTGGCTCTGGGCTTCAACGCTATGATCGGCCTGGACCAGAAGGTCGGCGCTGTTGTGGCTGGCTGCCTTGGTATCATCATCTTCATCAACAAGAACGCCAAGACCATCATGGATAAGGTGGCTACCATCCTGGCCGCCATCATCCTCATCACCGTGCTGGTGGTTGCCATCATTTCCGAGCCTCCTCTGGGTGAGGTGGGCAAGGGCCTGGTGGACTTCCAGTACCTGCTCAATCCTGAGACCAACATGTTCACCGCTCTGACCACCCTGCTGGGCGGCTCCTGCGGCGGCTACATCGCCTTCTCCGGTGCCCACCGTCTGCTGGACGCCGGCATCTCCGGTCCTGAGAACATCGGCCATGTGCGTAAGAGCGTCCTGCAGGGCTGCGGCACCTCCGGCGCCGTGCGTATCCTGCTGTTCCTGGCTGTGCTGGGCACCTGCATGAGCGGCACCCAGTGGATCGCTGAGAACGCCAAGATCATCACCGATGCGGCTACCAACGGCGGCAACCCCGCTGCTGAGGCCTTCCGTCTGGCCGCCGGCGACCTGGGCTACCGTCTGTTCGGTCTGTGCCTGTTCTCCGCTGGCGTGTCCTCCGTGGTGGGCGCGGCCTACACCTCCGTGTCCTTCCTGAAGACCCTGCACCCCTTCATCGCCAAGTATGAGCGCCAGTTCGTGGTGGGCTTCATCGCCTTCTCCACCCTGATGATGGTCATCGTGGGCAACGCGGCTGCCCTGCTCATCATCGCCGGCGCCTTCAACGGTCTGATCCTCCCCGTAACTCTGGGCGTGATGCTCTTTGCCGGTCACAAGACCCGCATTGTGGGCACCGAGTACAAGCACCCCATGTGGCTGACCATCCTGGGCGCCATCGTGGTTGTGATTGCCCTGTACTCCGGCATCCAGGCCGTCCCCGGCATCCTGAAGCTGTTTGCTTGATTGACATTTGGCACGCCCGCCTTGGCGGGCGTGCCAATCACACAGAAAGGAGCCTGCTATGGCAGACGTAAAATTCCTTCTCACCGGGGATACCTCCCTGTCGGTGGAGTTCGGCAATGAGATCAGTACCGATATCAACGCGAAGATCCGTGCCTTCAACATCGCCCTGGAGGAGAGCAAGATCCCCGGCATTGTGGAGACGGTACCTACCTACCGCTCCCTCATGGTCCACTATGATCCCGGCGTCATCCGCTATGAGCCCCTGGTAAAGCGGATGAAGGGCCTGCTGGGTCAGCTGGACAAGATCCAGATCCCCCCCAGCGACGTGCTGGAGATCCCCGTGCTCTACGGCGGTGAGGCCGGTCCCGATCTGGACTTTGTGGCCAAGCATGCGGGCAAGACCCCCGAAGAGGTCATTAAGATCCACACTTCCACCGAGTACCTCATCTATATGCTGGGCTTTACTCCCGGCTTTACCTATCTGGGCGGCATGGATGAGTCCATCGCCACCCCCCGCCTCAAGCAGCCCCGGGTGAAGATCCCCGCCGGCTCCGTGGGCATCGCTGGCTCCCAGACCGGCGTGTATCCCATCGACTCCCCGGGCGGCTGGCAGCTTATCGGCCTGACTCCGGTGCGGATGTACGATCCCGACCGGGCCGAGCCCATTCTACCCAAGGCCGGCGAGTACATCAAGTTCTGTTCCATCACCAAGGCGGAGTTTGACGAGATCGCCGCCCAGGAGGCCGCTGGCACTTATGTGTGCAAGCGTCATCCCAGAAAGGAGGGGGCGAAATGAGCATTACCGTATTGAACCCCGGTCTGATGACCACGGTGCAGGATATGGGCCGTGTAGGCTATCAGCAGTTCGGCGTGTCGGTGTCCGGCGTCATGGACCCCCGCTCTGCCGCCATCGCCAACATCCTGGTGGGCAACCCCGAGGGTGAGGCGGTGCTGGAGTGCACCATGATGGGTCCCCAGCTCCTCTTTAACCAGGCCGAGACCATTGCAATCACCGGCGGCGATCTGATGCCCACCCTGGATGGCCAGCCCATGCCCACCTACCGGGCGGTCACGGTGCAGGCCGGCCAGGTCCTCCGCTTCCAGGCTCCCAAGACGGGCTGCCGCTGCTTCATCGCATTCACCGGCGGCCTGGATATCCCCGAGGTAATGGGCAGCCGCTCCACCTACATGAAGGCCAAGATCGGCGGATATCAGGGCCGTAAGCTCCAGAAGGACGACGTTATCGGCTTCCGGGCTCCCGGCGTGCCCAAGAACCTGAACATCCGCTTTATTGCCCCTGAGTTTGTTCCCCGTCCGGTGTACACCCTGCGGGTGGTGATGGGTCCCCAGGACGATGCCTTTACCCAGCAGGGCCTGGATACCTTCCTGAGCGAGACCTATTCTGTCACCAATGAGTTTGACCGCATGGGCTGCCGCCTGGATGGCCCCGTCATCCAGCATCTCACCGACGGCAACATCATCTCGGACGGCATCGCCTTCGGCGCCATCCAGGTGCCCTCTGAGGGCAAGCCCATCATCATGCTGGGCGACCGCCAGACCACCGGCGGCTATACCAAGATCGCCAATGTCATCTCCGCTGACTTCCGGCTGCTGGGCCAGCTGAAGGCGGGCGACAAGGTGAAATTTGAAAAGGTATCCATCGGCCAGGCCCAGGAGGCTCTGCTCAACCAGCGGGCCGCTCTGAAGACCCTGCGTCATGCCCTGGACGGCTGATACTTAAAAAAGGAGGAGTTCCCCATGGCTTTTGATATTACCCCCTATATCGACAAGTCCCCCGCTGAGGTCCGCGGTCTGATCCGTCAGGGCGTCATCGACTTCCCCACTGCCGGTATGTGCCGGGGCTATGCCCAGGCCAATCTGGTGATCCTTCCCCCGGAGTACGCTGCTGACTTTGAGGAGTTCACCAAGAAGAACCCCTTCCCCTGCCCGGTGCTGGAGATCATCAAGGGCACTCCCGAAACCCACGCCATGGGTGAGGGGGGGAACATCTGCTCTGACATTCCCCGCTACCGCATCTATGAAAACGGTGTGTTTACCAAGGAGATCACCGACGCTTCCGAGTACTGGAAGGAGGGCTATGTGGGCTTCCTCATCGGCTGCTCCTTCTCCTTTGAGGAGGCGCTGATGGCCGCCGGTATCCCCGTGCGCCACATTGAGCAGGGCTGCAATGTGCCCATGTTTAAGACCAGCATCCAGACGGTGAAGGCCGGTCCCTTTGAGGGCCCCATGGTGTGCTCCATGCGCCCCATGACCCCCGAGCAGGCCCAGAAGGCCTACGATATCACCGTGAAGATGCCCAACGTCCACGGTGCTCCCGTCCAGATCGGCGACCCGGAGAAGGTGGGTGTCAAGGACGTGATGAAGCCCGACTATGGCGATCCTGTGGAGATCCGGGAGGGCGAGATCCCTGTGTTCTGGCCCTGCGGCGTTACCCCCCAGGCGGCGGTGGAGAATGCCAAGCCCCCCATCGTCATCACCCACGCCCCCGGCCATATGTTCATCACCGATATCCTGAACACTGAGCTTAACGACTATCTGGAGGCTCAGAAGAACAAGTAAGCAGAAAAAATGCCCGCGGCAGAGGCCGCGGGCATTTTTTCTGTCCCTTTAGTTTTCTTCCCTGGCGCGCAGTTGCCAGAAGATGACCGCTCCGGCGGCGGCCACATTGAGGGAGTCCACTCCGTGGTACATGGGAATGCGGGCGGTGTAGTCGCAGCGAGCGATGGTCTCTTCGCATAGTCCGTTTCCCTCGGAGCCCAGCACAATGGCCAGCTTGTCCGCCTGGGCCAGAACGGGGTCCTCAATGGAGATGGAGTTGTCTGTCAGCGCCATGGCTGCCGTGGGGAAGCCCAGGGCGCGCAGGGTGTCGATTCCAGGTTGGGGCCACTGGAAGGCCTCGCCAGTCAGCCAGGTCCAGGGAATCTGAAAGACGGTGCCCATGCTGACCCGCACCGAGCGGCGGTAGAGGGGGTCGCAGCAGGAGGGAGCCACCAGGATTCCGTCCATACCCAGGGCGGCGGCGGAGCGGAAGATGGCGCCGATGTTGGTGGAGTCGGTGATGTTTTCCAGCACCACCAGCCGCCGGGCGCTGCGGCAGATTTCCTCCGGCGTGGGCAGCTGGGGGCGGCGCATGGCGCATAAAATTCCCCGGGTTAGCTCATAGCCGGTCAGCCGGGCCAAGACATCCCGCGGGGCAGTATAGATGGGGATGTGGCCCCACTGGGGCGGCAGGAGCTGGGTCAATGCGGGGAGATGCCTGGACTCCGTTAAGCAGGAGATAGGCTGGCAGCCCGCCTTGAGGGCGCAGGCGATCACCTTGCCGCTCTCGGCGATAAACATTCCCTTCTCGGGGTCCCTCTGGCTGCGCAGCTGAGCGTGGGTGAGCTGGGTGTAGGGGGCCAGCTCCGGAGCGGAGAGATCGTTGATTTCTATGATATGAGCCATATGGGCCTCCTGAGAGCATGAAGATGCTCTTATTGTATCATAATGCCGGGCACATGGCAAAATGAGTTCCTATGGAAGCAGAAAAAAGACGGCGGAGTCTCCGCCGTCTTGGAAATCTTATTGGTTGACCGCTTTGTCGTGGGTGGGCCCCTGAATGATGTGAAGGGCCTGGCGGTGGTTGCGTACCACATTGACCTCATGGCTGCCGCCGTACTCCCCGTCGATGGTCCAGGGGATGGGCTTATCGCAGGTAAATTTCAGGTGGGAGGCGTGGAACGAGATAAGGGCATTGCCGGAGGCGGCGGGGGGCTGTCCCAGCAGGGACTGAAGGGCTGCCCCGACCTCAAAGATGTTGACGGGCTTTTTCACCAGGATGACCTCAAACAGTCCGTCGTCCAGCTCCACCCGGTCGGTAGGCAGGTTTTTCATGCCGCCCACAGAGTAGGTGTTGCATACCATGCCGTAGAAGAAGTCGTCCTCCAGGGTGTTGCCGTCGTACTCCACCTTGATGTGGTAGGGGGCAATGGAGGGGATGGAGGCAATGCCTGCCATCACATAGGCCAGATGACCAAAGGTGTTTTTCAGGTCCTGAGGGGTGTCGTAGGCTACCTCGGTAAAGGCGCCGAAGGCGGCTACGTAGACGAAGGGGCGCTCATTTAGGGTGCCGATGTCCCAGGCCAGGGGCGCGATTTCGCTGCCCGCCAGAGCCGCTGCCTTCTTATACACCCGGGGGATGTGCAGGGTGGTGGCGCAGTCGTTGGTGGAGCCGGCAGGGATATAACCCAGCGTAGGGGGTGTTTCCAGGGCCATCAGTCCGGCGGCCGTCTCGCTCAGGGTGCCGTCGCCTCCGCAGCAGACCACCCGGTCAAACTGGGGCCCCAACTCCCGGACGATACGGGTGGCATCTCCGGGCTGCTGGGTGGGGTAGGCGGTGACCAGCCAGCCCTCTTTGGTGAGGGTGTCCAGGATGTCGGACAGGTGGCCCGCTGCGCCTCCCTTTCCAGAAGTGGGATTATAGAGGAAAAGAAGCTGATTCATAGGAAAGATACCTCGAAGATAGAAATAAAACGGAAAAATAGTTCGAAAAATTTAGTTCAATCGAGAATATTATAGATGGCGGGCGAAAAAAAGCAAGAAGGGAATGTAAAATCTTTATGAAATATATATACGGCACAGAAAACGCAGAATTGGCAGAAAAGGGTTGCATAGCAGGGGTAAAATGATTAAAATGTGGGCAGAAAAGGAAAAGGAGCTGGATGTATGGAGCAGGAGAGACGACCGGCAGTGCTGATTACCGGGGCATCCCGGGGCATTGGCGCGGCCTGTGCCCGGCGGTTTGCCCAGGCGGGCTGGGATGTGGGGGTCAATTATTGTCGCTCCCGGCAGCAGGCGCTGGAGCTGGTGGAGGAACTGGAGCAGCTGGGTGTCCGGGCTGTGGCCCTTGCGGGAGACGTATCTCAGTCTCAACAGGCCGCGGCGCTGGTAGAGGCGGCGGAGCGGGAGTTGGGCGCGCTGGACGCCCTGGTCTGTAACGCCGGGGTGGCCGGAGTTCAGGCCCTGCTGACCGACCTGACGGACGAACAGTGGCGCTGGACCTGCGGTACCAATCTGGACGGCGTGGTGTATACCATGCGGGCGGCCATTCCCGGGATGGTGCGCCGCCAGAAGGGGAGCATTGTCACCGTGTCCTCCATGTGGGGGCTCATCGGCGGCTCCTGCGAGGCGGCCTACTCCGCCGCCAAGGCGGGGGTGATCGGTTTGACTCGGGCTATGGCCAAGGAGCTGGGCCCCTCCCGCATCCGGGTCAACTGTGTGGCCCCTGGTGTCATTGATACCGATATGAACGCCCACCTCTCCCCAGAGGATATGCAGGTTCTGGCGGAGGAGACTCCTCTGGGGCGGATCGGACGGCCGGAGGATGTGGCAGAGGGTGTCTTCTTCCTGACCAGTGCCGCAGCCGATTTCATCACCGGACAGGTGCTGGCGGTGGACGGCGGAATCGTAATTTAAGGAAAAATAAATTATTTTCTGGGAAAAAGCGGAAAGAAGAAGGAAAAACTTAAGAAAATCATGAGATTTGTCTGGTTGTCATGGGATAAAAAGGTTGCTATAATATTGTCAGCGTAAACAGAGCGCAGGAATACAACAAAAAGAATGTGGAAGGAGGCAGTGCCGTGCGGCGGTCTCAATTTGATTATCATTCTTATCGCGGCCGGAAAACGGCCAGCTTTTGGCTGAAATGGATCGCCCTTGTGCTGGCTATCCTGGTGGTGCTGGCCGTGGCGTTCCTGCTGTGGGGCCAGCAGTATATCTCCTATACAGATGATGGGTTGCGGGTAAACTTCCCGTTTTCCAATCATGAGTCCAAGCAGCCTGATGTGGGTGATCTGGATGTGATCGACAAGGAACCCGGCGACGGCTCGGGTGATACCTCCGACCAGGGGGATACCTCCCAGGAGCAGCAGCCCCAGGAGAAGACCTCCTCCAAGGCCGTGAATGCCTCCCTGTCTGCCATTCTGGATGGAAGCGCCGCCCAGCTGGCTCAGGAGCAGGGGGCCGACAGCGTGGTGGTGGATATGAAAAATGACCAGGGACAGCTGGGCTGGAAGAGCCAGCAGAGCCTGGCCTCCGCCGTGCAGTCCGCGGCCCAGGACGATCAGGTCAATGAGAAGCTGAAGAGCTGGAACGAGGGCGATGTGTACACGGTGGCCCGGATGTCCTGCTTCCGGGACGAGGCCGTGGGAGGCCAGATGGCCTATACCCTCCAGACCACCAGTGGATACCGGTGGAAGGATGGAGACGGGATGCACTGGAGCGACCCCTCCAACCAGCAGGTACAGGATTACCTCATTGGGCTGATGACGGAGCTGGCCCAGATGGGCTTTGACGAGATCGTACTGGACCACTGCGGCTATCCTACCCAGGCGGACGGTCTGCTGAGCAACATCGAGTACGGCAGCCAGCAGGTCTCCCAGGTCATGAACGATTTCCTGGCCAAAGCGGCTAAGGCCTTGGAGCCCTACGGGACCACCTTGTCTCTGGAGGTGAGCCAGGAGCAGATCAGCGGCCAGGACGGCAATTCCGGCCTGACAGCCCAGAACATCAATCAGTATGGTCAGCGCCTCTGGATTTCCGGAGAGGAACAGGCAGTTTTGTCTACGCTGACTGCGGCTGGGGTGGAGAACCCCCAGCAGAAACTGGTTTTGTATGTCCAGCAGTTTAGTTCCAACAGCACAGTCAGCCAGGCGCTCCTGTCTTAAAAAGTCATATGCAAGATAAAAACCGCCCATTTCTACGGAAATGAGCGGTTTTTTGCAGCCGCGAAGGGAGTAGGATTCATACAAAATGCGCAAACTGTAAAAAAACGTGTAATAACCAACAAAACCGGGAGATAAAGGAAAGAAAAGACTGGAAAAAAGGCCTAGAAATGAAAAAGAGGAGGATTGGACTGTGAAGGGGAGGGGAAAATGTACTTGCAATTCTGTGCGATTTCGCCTAAAATCAAAGCTAGATATCCAATCTGTTTCTGGAAGAAAAAACCTGACAACGAAACAACAGGGTGGTGATTGATATGGCAGTGGAAGAGATCAAGAAAGTGGCCCAGCTGGAGCAGGAAATGAAACAGCGTAAAGAGGCCGCTGTGGCCGAGGGCAAGCAGCGTGTGCTGGAGGCCCAGCGCCTGGCCCGCCGTCAGTTGGAGGAGTCCCGCCAGGAGGCGGAGCTCCAGGTCCGGCAGATGATGGCCAAGGCGGAGGCAGAGGCCGCCCAGTGGACCTTGGACGCGCTGAAAGACGCCACGCAGGAATGCGAGGAGTTTAAAACAAAAGCCCGGGGCCGGCTGGACCAGGCCGCGGCGTTCATTGTGGAAAAGGTTGTGAATAGCTGATGGCAATCGTCAAAATGAAGGGGCTGCGGCTGCTGGCCATGCGCAGTGACCGGGAGGCGCTGCTGGAGCTGCTGCAGGGAATGGGCTGCGTGGAGATCGACGAGCCCAATCAGGACCCCCAGACCTGGCAGGGATTGCTCTCCCAGCTGGGCGGTGAGACCCTCTCCCGCCCAGACGGGCAGGCCCTCTCCCAGGCCCGGGAGGATCTGCAGGCGGCCCAGCGTGCTCTGACGGTGCTCAAGCGCCACGGGGACAAGGGCCGGGGCCTGCTGGCTCCCCGCCCCCAGCTCACCCAGCAGCAGCTGTTTGACGGGGAGGAACAGGGAAAACAGGCGGTGGAGCAGGTCCTGGAGGCCGACCGCCATCTGGCTGCCCTGGAGGCCCAGCACAGCAAACTGCTGACCCAACGTGCCGCTCTGGCTCCCTGGCTGGAACTGAATATCCCTCTGGACACGGCCTCCACCCAGGAGATGGTGGTGCAGTTTGGCACCGTCACCGCCGGTGTGGAGCTGGAGCAGGTGCAGCGGGCGGTGGAAGGGGCCAGCGAGCTGGCCCAGCTCACCCAGGCCAGTGTGGACCGGGATGTGCGCTACTGCCTGCTGGTATGTCACGCCAGCGCCCAGGAGGAGGTGCTCCAGGCCCTGCGGGACTTTGGCTGGTCTCGGATGAACCTGTCCGGCTGGACTGGAACCGCAAAAGAGAATGACCAGCGCATTACCCAGGAGCTGGAGCAGAACGAGCAGCAGACCGGAGACGCGCAGGCAAAGCTGTCCGAGCTGACCAGTTTGGCCGAGCCCATCCGGCAGGCCGCAGACCGGGCCTCGGTCCGCATCAACCGGGAGGAGGGCCGCAGCCGTCTGCTGGATACGGAAAAAACCTTCCTGCTGGAGGGCTGGGTGCCGGAGGAGAACTGGCCCCAGCTGGAGAGCCAGCTGAAGAATTACCCCTGTGCCTGGGAGCTGCGGGACCCCACCGAGGAGGAATACCCCAAGGTGCCGGTGAAGCTGAAAAACAACTGGTTTACCCGGCCCCTGAGCATGGTCACTGAGATGTACTCCCTGCCCGCCTACAACGGGCTGGACCCCAACCCCCTGATGGCCCCCTTCTTTATCCTGTTTTACGGGATCATGATGGCGGACATGGGGTACGGGCTGCTGATGATGATCGCTTCTGTGGTGGTGCTGAAAAAGTCCCGACCCCGTGCGGGAATGCACAATTTCTTCGCTCTGCTTGGATTGTGCGGTGTGAGCACCTTTATTATGGGAGCCGTCACCGGAGGTTTCTTCGGCGACTTTATTCCCCAGCTTTTGAAGCTCATCAACCCGGAGAGCACCTTTGTCTGGTTCTGGCCCACCCTGTTTACCCCCCTGGAGGACACCATGATGATCCTGGTGGGAGCCATGGCTCTGGGCTTTGTTCAGATCCTGGTCGGTATGGCCATCAGCTTTGTAAAGAAGCTGCGCCGGGGCCAGGTGATGGATGCCATCTGGGAGGAGGTCACCTGGTGGGTGGTCTTTGCCGGACTGGCTCTGGCCATTCTGGGTGTGACCAACGTGGTGATTATTCTGGGCGGCGTGATGGTGGTGGCCGGGCCGATCCTGACGGAGAAGGGCTTTGGCAAGATCACCGGCATCTTCGGTTCCCTCTATAACCACGTGACGGGATACTTTGGCGACATCCTGTCCTACTCCCGTCTGATGGCTCTGATGCTGGCAGGCAGCGTCATCGCCCAGGTGTTCAACACCCTGGGCGCTATCCCGGGGAATGTGGTGATTTTTATTATCATTTCCATGCTGGGTAACGCGCTGAACTTTGCCCTGAACCTGCTGGGATGCTACGTCCACGACTTGCGTCTGCAATGTCTGGAGTACTTTAACAAGTTCTATGAGGATGGCGGAAAACCCTTCCGCCCCATGAAGCTGGATACCAACTACTATGATGTGGTGAAATAAAAGGAGGACAACACAATGGATATGAGTCAACTGATCGAATTGCAGCAGAGCGCAACCTTCCTGGGCAGCATCGGCGGTCTGGCCCTGGCCCTGCTGGGCGCGGGCCTGGCGGCGGTGCTCAGCGGCATCGGCTCCGCCAAGGGCACTGGCATCGCCGGCGAGGCGGGCACCGGCCTTCTCTGCGAGGACCCCAGCAAGTTTGGTAAGGTCATGATCCTTCAGGTTATCCCCGGCACCCAGGGCCTGTACGGTCTGGTGGTGTGGTTCTTTGCCGTGTTCCGCATGGGTCTGCTGTCCGGCACCCTGCCTGAGCTCACCGTGGCCCAGGGCATGCAGTACTTTGTGGCCTGCCTGCCTATGGCGCTGGGCGGTCTGTTCTCCGCCATCGCTCAGGGCCGCGTGGCTGCCGGTTCCATCAACATTCTGGCCAAGAAGCCCGACGACTGGTCCAAGGGCATGGTGCTGTGTATCACCGTTGAGTTCTACGCCATTCTGTCTCTGCTGGCCTCCATGCTGATGATTATCAACATCAGCGCCTGAGCCGGGAAAGGAACGCGCTATGGACGGAATTGAAAAAATCACGGCCCGGATCCAGGCCGATGGCCAGGCGGAGTTGGACCGTCTGAAAGCGGACGTCCAGCACCAGCTTCAGGACATCCACACCCAGACCCAGGACCAGGTGGACCGGGAGCGGCAGGATATCCTCTCCCGGGGCGAGAAGGCCGCCGCGGAGCGCCTGGAGCGGCTGAAATCCGCCGCTGAGATGGAGAAGCGGAAGCTGGCCCTGGCGGCCAAGCAGGAGGTGCTCTCCGAGGCCTTTGATCAGGCTCTGGAGCAGCTGTGCGCCATGCCCGACGAGCAGTACATCCAACTGCTCACCCACCTGGTGCTCCAGGCGGTGTCCACCGGCAAGGAGCAGCTGGTTTTCTCCCCCAAGGACCGCAACCGCATTGGTAAGCAGGTGGTAGTGGCCGCCAACGAGGCCCTGGTGAAGAACGTGGCTCCCGAGCTGCCCGAGTCCATTACCGACTCCAAGGTGGGCGCCTTTGTGGGCAAGCTGGTCAACAGCGCCACCGCCCAGATCACCGGAACCGGCCTGCTGTCCCTCTCGGAGGAGACCCGGAACATCCGGGGCGGCTTCATCCTGGTGGATGGCCCCATCGAGGTCAACTGTGCCTTTGAGACCCTGGTGCGTCTGCAGCGGGAGAAACTGGAAAAACAAGTGGCCGACATTTTGTTTGAAGCCTGAGAGTGAGGAGGGATACCTTGTCTCACATCAAAGATACCGACTACCTGGGCATTTCCACCCGGATCCACGCCATGGAAAACCGGATGCTGACCCGGGAGCGGATGGACCGGATGATCGAGGCCCGGGACGACGCCGAGGCTTTGAAGGTCCTGTCGGAGTGCGGCTATGCAGGCGGGGAGACCATAGAGGTCCAAAACCTGGAGCAGGTGCTCTCCGCCGAGCGGGCTTCTGCCTTTCGGGAGATTCGCTCTGCGGTGCCAGATACCCGCATTGCTGACGTATTTCAAATTAAGTATGATTACCACAACGCCAAGGTGCTCATCAAGGCCCAGGCTATGGGCAAGGATGGGGAGCGGCTGCTCCTGTCCGGGGGCCGCTACGATCCCAAGGAGCTGTTGGAGGGGTGGCGCAAGGAGGAGCTGAGAGGTCTCAGCGACACCTTCCGCGCCGCCTTGAAGCAGGCTCAGGAGACCCTGGCGGCTACAAAAGATCCCCAGTTGTCCGACCTGGTGCTGGACCGGGCCTGCTATGAGGAGATGGCCCAGCTGGCCAAGGACACGGGAAGCAAATTTTTGCAGGGCTATGTCTCCCTGAGCGTGGATGTGGCCAACCTGCGTACTGCCGTGCGGGTCCACCGCATGGACAAGGGCAGCGACTTTTTAAGCCAGGTCCTGCTGCCCGGCGGCTCTGTGTCCACCCGGTCCATTGCCGCCCAGCGGGGCGAGGATTTGGCCGGTCTGTTCCAGACGGGGCCTCTGGCCGCGGCCGCGGAGTTGGGCAGCAAGCTGGCCCAGCCGGGGGCAGGAGCTCTCACCGCCTTTGAGCGGGAGTGCGACAACGCCCTCACTGCCTATCTGGAGGCCGCCCGCCGGGTGCCCTTTGGAGAGCAGGCGGTCATTGGCTACCTGTACGCCAAAGAGGCGGAGCTCACCGCTGTGCGCACCATTCTGGCCGGCCGCCGGGCGGGCCTGAGCGGGGAGCGCATCCGGGAGCGGCTGCGGGAAACCTATGTGTAAGGGAGGTGGATGGACATGTATCGCATTGCGGTGATCGGTGACGCGGACAGCGTGCTGGGCTTTCAGGCCCTGGGGCTGGAGGTGTGCCCGGTAAACAGCGCGGACGAGGCGCGGCAGGCCATCCACCGGATGGCCCGGGAGAATTACGCCATCCTCTACCTCACCGAGCAGCTGGCAGCCCAGCTGAAAAACGATATTGCCCGCTACCAGGACGCGGTCACGCCCGCCATCATTTTGATTCCCGGGAAGGAAGGTTCCCTGGGCATCGGTATGGCCAACGTGAAGAGCGCCGTGGAGCGTGCCGTGGGTGCCGATATTTTGTAACTTGCTTTTCTTAAAAGAAAAGCATG
>ENA-UPXC01002912-UPXC01002912.1-human-gut-metagenome-genome-assembly--contig:-NODE-2912-length-18919-cov-4.072232_pt1 | contig 18919 bp, 13 predicted proteins | sample MGYA00250047_ERZ773371 | MGnify/ENA primary metagenome ERZ773371 (study PRJEB29103, sample SAMN06111975) | human gut metagenome | biome: human gut; feature: ankylosing spondylitis patient; material... | reverse complement strand
TGCCTGCCATGCTGGCTTCCAGCTTCTACAAAGACAGCTATCTGGCATACGAGTACGAACGCAAACCCAACATCGAATACCTAACAGTGTAGAAGTTATTAATTCATACACGTTTTACAACTGTAACAATATAACTCGCGTAACTATACCGACCGGCGTAACAACAATAGATAGAAAGGCATTTTGTGAATGTACCAATTTAACAGACATATATTATGGTGGTACAGAAGAACAATGGAATAAAATGTCTATATCTTCGGAAAATGACGAGTTGGAAAATGTAACAATCCATTATAAACGAGATATACCTTTGACAACGGCAACAATAACAAAAACTGAAACATCGGAGGGATATACATTTAACGTAGAGCCGGAACAAACATATAAAACTTGTTATGTGTATGCGGCGGTGTATGACAAAAACGGAGTTTTGGTAAAAATGAATTGTGTTCCGCTTGAAATGTCGGGCAGTACAAGTATTTTGATTGACAAAACGGATAAAGCCAAATTGGCGAAAGTATTTATTTTATCGGATATGTTACAACCTGTTACACAGGCACAAAAATTTGATATTCAATAAAAGCAATTACATTAAAAAGGCGGTTTTTATAACCGCCTTTTTGTTTGCCTAAAACAGCCCCATACCGCCGTATGTGGCGATAAGTGCGGCGAAAACGATTGAAACCATAGACAGAAGTTTAATCAATATATTAACGGACGGACCGGAAGTATCTTTAAACGGATCACCGACCGTATCGCCGACAACGGCGGCTTTATGATTTTCACTCCCCTTACCGCCGAAATTACCTGCCTCGATATATTTCTTCGCATTGTCCCAAGCACCGCCCGAATTAGCCATCATAATGGCAAGAGCAAACCCCGATATTAAAGCACCTGCAAGCATACCGACAACACCGTTGCACCCAAGCACCAATCCGACAATTATCGGTGCAAGTATTCCGAGTGCGGCGGGAAAAATCATCTCTTTAAGCGAAAATTTTGTGCATATGTCAACGCACGTTTCATAATCGGCTTCTGCTTTTCCGTCAATCAATCCTTTTATCTCTTTAAACTGACGTCTTACTTCAACAACAATTTTTTGTGCTGCACGGCCGACAGCTCTCATAGTCATTGCACTGAACAAAAACGGCAGCATTGCCCCTGAAAATAAGCCTATAAGCACTGCCGGATTAGTGACGGAGAGATTAAGTTCAATTCCCATTTCGGTTATTTTATCTGTGTATGAAACTATCAGTGCAAGTGCGGTCAGTGCCGCCGAGCCTATTGCAAAACCTTTGCCTGTTGCGGCGGTCGTGTTGCCGAGTGAATCGAGTGCGTCCGTTCTTTCACGCACTATATCGGGAAGCCCCGACATCTCCGCAATACCTCCTGCGTTGTCGGCAACAGGTCCGTATGCATCTGTCGCAAGCGTTATGCCGAGTGTTGAAAGCATACCGACTGCCGACAGACCAACTCCGTAAAGTCCGTCCTCAAAGCTTGCCATACCTCCTGCGGTAAAGTAGCTTATAATTACCGAAATTCCGATTATAATAACAGGTATCGCCGTTGACGACATTCCCAGTGCGATACCGTCTATTATGATTGTCGCAGAACCTGTATTTGAAGATTTTGCGAGATTTTTTGTAGGTTTGTATGAGTCGGACGTGTAATACTCTGTGAAATATCCTATCATCACGCCTGCGATAAGTCCCGAAATAACCGCCCAAATTACATTTGAATTGTCGGGAAGTAATGTGAAAATAAGAAATGCCGAGCCGACTGCCGACAGGATTGACGCAATGTATGTACCGCGTCTTAATGAGCCTAAAAGCGATTTTTGCGTTGCACCTTCCTTTGTCGAAACGAAAAACGTGCCGATAATAGACGCAATTATGCCGATTGCAGCGATAAGCATCGGCACAAGTACACCGTTAAAGCCAAGTCCTGCCGCCGACGCAAGCGCTCCGCACGAAATAATCGAGCCGACATACGATTCATACAAATCAGCACCCATTCCTGCAACGTCACCGACATTGTCGCCGACATTATCGGCAATGCAGGCAGGATTACGCGGATCGTCCTCAGGTATACCGACTTCGACTTTGCCGACTAAATCCGCTCCGACATCAGCCGCTTTTGTGAATATTCCACCACCCACGCGTGCAAACAGTGCCATTGAACTTGCACCCATACCGAATGTGAGCATAGCGGTCATAACGTCGTTTATACTTAGTTTAAACACGAATTTCAAAAGAATAAACCACACACTTATATCGAAAAGTCCTAAACCGACAACGGTAAGCCCCATGACAGAGCCTGACGCAAACGCGATTTTTAAACCCTTGTTAAGTCCGTCACGAACACCGTTCGCGGTGCGTGTGTTGGCATATGTGGCGATATTCATTCCCACATATCCCGATAATCCCGAAAAAAATCCGCCTGTCAAAAATGCAAACGGCACAAACGGACTTAAAAATCTTTTCGCCGCAAGTACGGTCAAAATGAAAAACATAATCGCAAAAAATATTCCGACAGTTTTGTATTGACGTTTAAGATATGCCATTGCACCCTTGCGTATTTTGACGCTGATGCTTTTCATCATATCCGTACCTTCGCTTTTTCGCTTTACGGAGTAAAATTCGATAAATGAAAATAACAGTGCGATAAGTGAACAGACAAGAACTATTATCGGTGCAGTAGTTTCAAAGCTTTCCATACGGATACCCCCTTTTGTTTATATTTATTCCGCTTTTTGGGGTTTGATTACAAAAAAAAGACGACTGTTTTTATCAGTCGTCTAATGGTTTTATTTTTGTATAGTAAATATTGTAACGCTTTGCGGTGGGAATGTGTATTCAAATGTGTTTGATACGGCTGTTAAAGCCGATGTTTTCGGCGATACCTTTTTTGGATTATCGAAATCGTTTATATCATCAAGCGAATTGCCGGAAAGCTCCGTTACGTTTGCGTTAATGCCGTTTACGCCTTCAACGCATATTTCAGATGTTATTTCGGTGTCACGCACATTGACCGCTTTAATATAAATGTTGTTATCGTCACTGCTTGCGGTGTAGTACAATTCCTCCATAACAGGCTGTTTGTCGATTGCAGTGTTTGCGGTTTTGCCATTTATATATGTAGTAATATTTCTGCCGTTGACTTCAAGGCAAAGTTTGTATTCCTGTCCTGTCATTACGGAGAAAATATTGTGGTCAAGGCACGAACCGCGTCCGTTTACTTGTGCGTTGACTTCTGTGTCTTGATTTTGCCAACCGCCGATAAACCATTGAATTAAGTTTTTATCGTCCGACTTGCCGAAGAACAGGCGGAAACCTTTGTCGCCTGCTGTGCGTTTGGCGGTAAACTCGATTTTGTAATGATTAGAGTCTATGCTGTCTATAACGGCTTTACCGCCGTTGCTGAATGATAGATTGTCGTATGTTTTTACATTGCCTGTTGCGATGTCGGTGATTTTAATATCGTAAAATTCCGCACTGCATCTGTCAGCTTCAATCTCAATATTACCGCTGATTTTGTCACTGCCAAGAGTGATAGGCTTGTCAAAACCGTCGTGCTTTACGTCAAGCAGGTCGCTGCCTGTGCAGTTCATAAACATTTTTTGTACATAGTAATTTGCACTGCCGTATACTCTGTGATTGTCAAACCAAATCATATCGGGCTGCCAGTTTATGTAGTCAACATTGCATAAAAGCGGTGCATAGCATACAAGACCGATTGCGTGTGCGTTGTTTTCAAGTCCTGTCATATATGCCGCCTCGATAAGTGCGTTGTAATATGTGTTGCCCCATGACGCGTATTCGCCTAAGAATACTTTCGGACCGTCTGACGGCATATTGTCGTAACGGTGGCAGTTGGCAAGCATCCATTCGGGTGATGTGTAGTAATGCTCGTCAACAAGGTCAGAGCCGTTCTTTTTTGCGTTGTTCCAACCGCGTTCAAATTCACCGCCTTGTGGGAACGGTCCGGCGGAATTGATTATTTTTATTTGCGGATATTTCTCTTTTATGGCTTTGTGGAAAAGGTCATATCTGTCCCAAAAGCCTTGACCGACTTCTTCGTTGCCGACTGCAAGATATTCAAGATTGAACGGCTCGGCGTGTCCCATATCACATCTTATTTTGCCCCACTTCGTGTCGGCAGTGCCGTTGGCAAATTCGATAAGGTCAAGTGCGTCATCAATCCATTCCTGCATTTCGTCAAGCGGAACGGCTTGCTCCATATGCGGATTGTATCCGGCAGGAAGTACAGGCAGAGGCTTTGCACCGATGTCCTCACAGAATTGGAAGTATTCAAAATATCCGAGTCCCAACGATTGATTGTATCGCCAGTTGTTACGTCGTGACGGTCTGTCGGTTACAGCACCGATTGTGTTTTTCCAACGGTACATTGAGTTTCTGTCGTCGGAATTAAGTGTGCCGTCGTGGATAAGACAACCGCCCGGAAAACGCATAAATTTAGGCTTTAAGTCCGCAAGCATTTCGGCTATGTCGTTTCTCATACCGTTTTTGCGGTTTTTGTAGGTTTTTACGGGGAATAACGATACAAAATCAAGACAGAATTTACATTCTTGCTTTGATGTGACTGCAAGCACTGCCGAAAAATCGTCAACAGGTGATGTTAATGTAAATGAATACTCCGTCCATTCGTTTGACGTGATGTTAAGCGACTTTTCTGTAATGACTTCACCGTATGCGTTGTCTATTGAAACTGTTATTTCACAAGGCTTGTCACTTTTTGCGTAGCATGAAAAATTGTAGCTTTCATTTTCCTTTACTGCAATACCGCTGTTGTAGCCGAGATTTTTTATGCCGGCTCTTGTGCCTGTTTTGTTAATTTCAAGAATAAGATAATTTGGATTTCGCTTTGAAAACGGTGATTTGTTTGATACAAATGACGATACCGACGCACCGCCTTCTTCAATACGTTTCCAAGCCGTCAAAGCCTGATATGACGGATTGTCCATAGGTGAAAATTCAAACGCCCTGTTGCGTATCATTTCACCGTAAAGTCCGCCGTCGGCGGCATGGTTTATGTCTTCAAAAAATATACCGTAAAAATCGGACATAGACGCTTTTTTGTTTGTGGTTACTGTGATTTTGTTCATGTTTTAATTCCTTTCGTGATACTTCTAAACTTTTCATATTATATCATAATCCAAATATAAATGTTTGCAATTTTCAGACTTTAATTTAAAATAATCGGTAAAAGTAACACTTTTCGGTGAGTTTCATATTCTATACCAAGGGAAAACCCCAAAAACATAGAAAGGAATGATAATAAATGGCTGATTGTAACAGAAATTGCTGTAATGACTGCGGAAGAGAAAGAAAATATCCTTGTGATACAAATTTCCGTGAAGCAGTGTGTGTACATACTGATAAGATATATGACAGTTGCAGGGATAAAGACTGCTTGGAAAATGTACGCGTGTACTTGACTTCGTGCGGTCAGGATATTGTGGACAGAGCAATAAACGTTAAATGCACAAAAGCCGAAGTGATTTGGGTGTTTACGGATATTGAGGCTGTGCCGTTTAACAGAGGTTTTTATTCGGTTGATTTGAAGTATTTCTTTAAAGTAACTTTGGCAGTATTTACAGGAGTGGGTCGTCCGACAGAAGTTGAGGGCCTTGCAACTTTTGATAAAAAAGTTATACTTTTCGGTTCGGAAGGTAATGCAAAAGTTTTTGAGTCGAAGTATAAAGAGGACGCTTTTGACCCGCAGCTTTGGAGAAAAACAAATATGCCGCATGCAGTGGTAGAGGTGGCGGACTGCAAAATGGCAGGTAAAAATACAAAGGATATAACGGTGAAACAATGCGTATATACTGTTGAAAAAAGTACAATGGAACCTGTGGTATAAATTTGAAGAACGGTTTAAACGAAAAAGTTAAACCGTTTTTTATTTTGTGGAATATATTGACAACTGTTGTCGAAAATGATATAATATTTTTAATTATTATTATATAATTTTGTATATCTGTAATAAAAACTTAAATCTGTTAAGCGAAAGGATGAGGGGAATGAATTCAAGGAACAAATTAATCGCTGTTTGCGTTATATGTTCTGCAATTTCATTGCTGTCTGTCGGCGGAGTTGTTTTTGCATATCAAAAGTATGCGTCAACATTCAATAATGCAAGCAACGGAAATGTAAGTTTAAACAGCATTAATGAAGGTATGTCATATACAATTTTAGATGACGGTACGAATGTTTATGAAAATCCCGATAAAGGCTCGGCAGTGCTTATGCAGACAAAAGCAAATGAAACGGTAAGTTTTTTGGCACTTGCACATGGCGGTTTTTATAAGATAAGAGTAAACGGCGTGGACGGATATGTGTTGTGTGACAAGGTTGTCGATAAAACTCTTGCAACACCGGCACCGACAGAAAATCCGACAAAGGTTATGTACATTGTAAATGTGAATGAAAGCGTAACATTGAGGAAAACTCCGGACCAAAACGGTGAACAGATTACCACAATTCCGCTTGGCACGCAGGTTGAATTTGTAAAAAAGGAAAATGATGATTTTTCAAAAATTAAGTATGGCGGACAAGAAGGCTTTGTAATGACAAAGTATCTTACGGAAGACGCGAATATTGCAATTCAACAGGCAGGCAATAAAAATGCCAAACCTGCTGAACCGGTGCAACATGCGACAGGCTCGTCCGATGTATCGGTTAAATTCACAATGTATGTTTTTAATGTACAGAACTCAATATATTTAAGAAAGTATGCGGAAGAAAATTCGGAAAATATCTGTACAATCCCTTGGGGCGAACCTGTAGGATATATTGAGGATGTTACAAACGGTTTCTATAAAATAAAATACAAGGGACAAATCGGTTATGCCAAAGCGGAATATTTGACATCAACAGATCCTCATGTCTACACAGGCGGAAATCCGATTTATCATATTTCAGGAGTGCAAAATTCGGTGTATTTAAGAAAAACACCGTCAGAGCCGTCGGAATACATTTGTGAAATTCCTGTCGGAGCGGCAGTTGAATATCTCGGCTCGTACAACGGATATGATAAGGTTAATTATAACGGTATGGTCGGATATGTGACAAGTGCATACGTCAGATAGGGGGATAATGATATGAACAAAGAAGATTATAATTTTGATCCAATGACCGGTGAAAAAGTTATTAAAGATGACTATAATTTTGATCCAATGACCGGCGAAAAAATTATTAAAGATGACTATAACTTTGATCCAATGACCGGCGAAAAAATTGTAAAAACCAATGAACAATCTCAACAATTTAATTCTGAGGGGTATCAACCAAACAATAAAATCGCTATTATTGTGATTGTGGTTGTAACTGTTATATTTTTGGCGGTTGCGTCAGGCTTTGCGGGATACTTTTTGGTAAGCGGACACAATCAAGGACAAAAACCTGCCAATCCGATTTTGACGTCGGAGGCGATAAAGTGGTCGGCGGTAAAGCTGAATGACGGTGAAATACCAAATACATATGAAAATAATATGCCGTCGGCTGAGATAAAAGGCGTCGGAACGAAATCAAGCATAATCAATAAATTGAGAGAAAATACAGATAAAAGTCTTGGTTCACTTCAGGTTTCAGAGATTGACGGCGGTGTAAAGTATTATACTCTCGAAGATCAAATTCTGAGAATAGATATTCCGTCAGGTGTAAACGGTTTTAAGTATAATCGAATTTATTATTTTAATAATGATGTATTGTATTTTGGACTTGTTTATTCGGCGGCAAATCAAAACAATTTGTATTTTTATCAAGGCGAAATGTACAGATATATAAATGAAAAGGGCGAAATGAAACAAAATGAGTTTAAAGATGATGTCTTTAAAACTTTAGGAAATTTTGCTCTTAACGAGGCATATTCTTTTTATGATTATAAGACAGGTGTAAAGAACGACAGAAGATAAAATGTGAAACAGGTAAGTCTATTTTAAATAAGGCTTACCTGTATATTTTTTATTAAAGCAGTAGAAAATCTTATGAATTTCTGATATAATTATTATAAAAGAATATGATATTAATGCGTTTAAAGGAGGGATAAATATGAAAAATTATAGGAAAGTAATATCGGTAATTGCGGTGTTGATAGGTTTGTTTGTCATGTCGGTGAGTGTTTCGGCGGCAGACTTGGCAATTATTGTAGTGGATGGCAAAGCAGTTGTCGGAAACGGTACATCGGGTGTTGCGATTGTTGCATCGTATGACGAGGACGGAAAACTTACAAAGGTTGTGAAAGAGTATGTGACGGAAAGCAGCAGTACGGTGCTTAATGTAAAAAACGGCGACAAGGTTATGTATTGGGACGGATTAGAAACAATGAACCCGCTTTCGGATACCGTTACTGTAACAGATGTCACTTCGGACGAAGATAAAGAAACCATATATGAGGCGGCGGTCGATAAAGCACTTCGTGAGGCTCTCGGCAAAAATAAGGGCAAGAATATGACGGAACTTCAAAAAGCATTGGCACTTCACGACTGGCTTGTGATGAATTGTCAGTATGATGTGACGACATCAAGACCGAATGCACACACTGCGTACGGTGCGATTGTAGAGGGTTATGCCGTTTGTGACGGTTATGCTAATGCATATAACGACCTACTTGGCAGAGTTGGAGTGAAGGCAACGTATGTGTTGGGAAGAAAACCGCTACATTTGGGTGAGGATCCGCAACTTCATGCTTGGAACTGCGTTACAATCGGCGGAAAAAAATATCATGTTGATGTTACGGCAGATGACCCTGTTCCCGATATGCTGGGCACAGTGAGTCGTGGGTACTTTTTAGTAAGTGATACTGTATTGAACAGATCAGGATATGGAGATTATGCTACGCATTGTACGGATACGACTTATGAAAAATATGATATGTTTACCGGTTTTTATATGCAATTTATATGGAATGATGATATTCAGAAATTCTACTATATTGATATGGACAAAGTGAAAACTACTTCTGATTTTACAGAAACACTTACACCTTCATCAGAAGAAAACGGAGCGAAACCGACAAGCTATATTATAACTGAGGACAGCAAATATATTTGTTTCTTTAGACCGAGCTTTGTAACGAGTCAATCCACAGTGTATCTTTATAGCTTTGAAACCGATAAATATTATACATATGCAATCAAGAATATTAAAGATGTTGTTTTCTGCCGAATAAGACAAAAAGGAAATAATATTGAGGTTGTAAGAGATTATTATAAAAACAATATGCCTTATATAGTGAATGTGGTGAAGACTATTCCGCTTCCGAATGATATAAGGGAACGCAATGTTACATTTGACCCTAATTATAGTGGCGGAAACATAACAAGCTGCAAATACATTAACAACTATTGGACAGACGGCGAGCAGGCGTTTGCCGATTTGACAAGAAATAATTTTGCGTTTGGCGGTTGGTATACCGAAAAAGGCGGCGGAACAAAGATTGAAAACTTTGAAGAAATTTCCGGTGATGATGTAACGCTTTATGCTCATTGGTGGGGGGCTTGGAGTATATCCGAAGACCCGACACTGACCGAAAGCGGAAAAGCAGTGCGTTCACTTGAGGGTTATCCGAACGTGACGGAAGAAATAACAATTCCGAATTTATCAGATGAATCAGTGTGGACAAAAAAGTATACAAAACCGGCGACAATGGCAGCGGAAGGTTGGGTGCTGTATACCTCTGAATATGGCAATGTGAAGATTACATTGCCTAAGAAAGATTGGGAGTATGGTATTACTTATAAAGACGGCAGCGTTTATATTACCGTTACGGAAGAAGCCTCTTATATAGTCAGATTTAAGTGCGGAGATAATGTCGGAGACAGAAAGGTAATCACAAACGGCGCAGGCGAATATAGAGTGATGAATCCAAAGGATTTTACGCCTAGCGGAACTGTTACGGCAACTCTGTATGACATCGAAATGAATGAACTTGCCACGGTCGAATATGAAGTGGAATAAGATTTTAAATTTTTAATCAAGTCATTAATCAGTAAAATGATTGATGACTTGATTTTTGATTGATGGATTGATATAATCAAATCAAGAGGTGAGGGTGTTGACAAACAACCGCCGTTTGAAATTAACGAGTGTATCATGGCAGATGTAATAGAGATTGCGGAGCTTGTAGGCAGAGTGAGCGTTACGGATAAAATATCAATGAATCCTACACTGTGACGAACAAACAGAATACAAACAATATGTACCTAAGCTTGTTCGAGAATTACTTGAATGGACGGAAAAAAGTGAAATTCATTTGCTGATTAAAAGCTGTTGGGGATATGTAATTATATAATATTTTTTGAATTGAACATAGACAGGTTATTTTATGACCTGTCTTTTTTATGCCAAATAAATATTAATGTTTATTTGGCATATTATTTTATAGGAGGTGATACTATGCACATTAAAATCAAACCGCCAAAGAGCAAGCAAATACTTGAGTCGGAATTATTGAAGATACTTTCAAGGAAGCCAATTAAGCGCAGATAATTATACATAAACCAAGTGGAAGGGAGGTGCGGTATAATGAGAATGGCGGCATATTGTCGTGTCAGCACAGAGAAAGAGGAACAACTATCTTCTCTTGAAAATCAGCGAGAATTTTTCGAGCAGTACGCCGATAAAGAGGACGATACGTTGGTGAAAATATACGCTGACGAGGGTATCAGCGGAAAAAGCATGAACAAGCGTGAAGCATTTACTCAGCTTTTGGAAGATTCCCAAACCGGAGCATTTGACTATGTTGCGGTAAAAGACATAAGCCGATTTGCCCGTAACACATCTGATTTCTTATACGGTATCCGCACCTTACGTTCCAACGGTGTTGATGTCAGATTTTTGTCGAATAATCAGACGGTTATAGGTGAAAGTGAATTTGTATTGACGGTGTTTGCCGCACTTGCACAAGAGGAAAGTTCTAACTTGTCCAAGCGTGTAATTTTCGGTAAACGTCAAAATGCGAAGAAAGGTCGTGTCCCGAATGTGGTTTACGGCTACAACAAAATAGATACATATACACTTGAAATTAATGAGCAGGAAAGCTATATTGTACAGTTAATGTTTAAGTGTTATATAGAAGGGGAAGGCACGAGGCGGATAGCCATTAAATTAAATGAAATGGCTATCCCGACAAAAAAGCAAGCTAAATGGGTTCCGAAAACCATACGCAGAATTTTGCAAAATCCGATATATATAGGTAAGATTATAAATAATAAGAGTGTTACAAAGGATTTTCTTTCGGGAACAAGAGAAGCAATTCCACCGGAGGAATGGTACATACATGAACGTCCCGAACTTAGAATAATCAGCGATGATGATTTTGAGCTTGTTCAGCAGAAAATTAAAGAAAGACAAGAGCAATATAAAAATGACAATCCCGGTAACAGATTTTCAAACCGACACTTGTTTTCAAATTTGATTAAATGCGGTGAGTGCGGCAAAAGCTTTACCGCAAAGGTGTATCAATGGAAAAATCGTTATGTGAGATACCGTTGTTGTGTGCATAACAATAACGGTAATGCTCATTGTACAAACAGTGTCACTGTTGATGAGCAGGAACTGCTAAATGAAGTCAAAGCATATCTGCTTACGGCAATAGAAGATAAAAAAGCGTTTGCGGATAAGCTGATGAAACAATATCAAGCACAAACAACAAATGTTGATGTGTCAAAACTGACTGATACAAGACAGTCGCTTGAAAAACGTCGGAGCAAATTTAAAGAAATGTTTGCGGCGGATATTATCACAATGGACGAACTCAAAAAAGAAATGTCCGCTATTGATGAGGGTATGCGAAGTGTTGACGCGGAATTAAAAATTTATGATGAAATTCAGAAAAAAGCCACGCATATTGATGATATACATAAAGATATTGAGCAAATTCTCATGCAGAACGAATATACAAACGACGATATGCGGCGGATAATTGAAAAGATAGTTGTGTATCCTGATAAGTCGGTGGAAATATTTATGAAGTAAAATATAACGTTGATAAAGGTAAAAATTTGTGTTATACTTACATTATACGAATACGGGAGGCGAGAATATGTTATTGACAAACGGTAAAAAGAGAATACCCATAGGCTATGAAGATTTCAAACAGCTTATAGACAGCGGCTTTTATTATGTTGATAAGTCAATGCTTATCTATGAACTTCTGCATAGCGGCGGACAGAATAACTTAATAACTCGCCCAAGACGTTTTGGAAAAACACTGAATTTTAGTATGCTTAAATATTTCTTTGATATAAATGAAAAGGATAATGCGTATCTTTTTGACGGACTGAAAATATCGGAGCATTATGAAGAATTGGCTATGTACAGAAATACTCACCCTGTTATTACGTTGTCTTTGAAGTGTGCGAAGCAAGGTGATTACGACAAGGCGATTTACAGTCTACGACATGAAATTCAATACCAATTCAAAAAATACAGCGATGTATTGAAAAGTGAAAAAATAGATGTGAACGACAGAAAAAGAGCAGAAGAAATAATGGCAAAGGATGTGCCGGATACTGTTTTAGGTGATTCAATGAAGCTTTTGTGCTTATGTCTAAAACAGTATTACGGTGTAAATACGATTATTCTTATTGATGAATATGATGTCCCGCTTGAGGACGCATATTTTTCGGGATATTATGATAAAATGGTTCAATTTATTCGTTCATTGTTTGAATCGGCTTTGAAAACAAATCCTGCATTGGAGTTTTCTGTGATGACAGGTTGTCTTAGAATATCAAAAGAAAGTATTTTTACCGGACTTAATAATCTTGCGGTAAATTCAATACTTTCAAATAAATATTCCGAAAGTTTCGGATTTGTGCAATCTGAAGTAGACGAATTGATGGAATATTATAATATAGAAGAAAAATCACAACTCATGAAAAAATGGTATGACGGATATTTGTTCGGAAAATCCGAAGTATATAATCCATGGAGCGTACTTAACCAAACAAAAGAGTGGTTTGATGATAAAGATATATTGGCAATGCCATGGTGGGCGAATACAAGTTCAAATAATATTATCAGAACATTAATTGGTCAAGCAGATGATGAAACAAAGGGTATTATTGAAAATTTAATTCATGGCGGAAGCGTAGAAACTGTATTAAAAGAAACAGTAACGTACGGTGATTTAACTGAAAATAATGAAAATATATGGAGCTTTCTGTTTTTTACCGGTTATTTGAAAATAAAAGAGATAGTCAAAACAGGTGAATTGACGGGTGAACCTACAATTTATTCACTTGTCATTCCTAATCTTGAAATAAAAAGCTGTTATACAGATATAATAATTCAATATTTTGAAATATATAAAAAGGCAATTAATAAAGATAATTTGTATAAAGCTTTGCTCGGACGTAATGCACAAGACTTTGCGGAGCAAATAACTGATTTGTTGAGAAAAACTATAAGCTATTATGACAGTACGGAATCATTTTATCATGGCTTAATATCAGGATTGCTGTCGGGTAATGTGTACTATAAGGTAGAATCGAATCGTGAAACCGGTGACGGACGCAGCGATTTGGTTTTGTATCAGCAAGATGTGGCACAAAATGCAGTGATTTTAGAATTTAAAGTGTGCGGTAAAAATGAAACGGCAGATGATGCCGCAAAACGTGCATTAAAACAAATAAATGACCGTGACTATGCGTCAAAAGCAAGGGAAGACGGTTACAAGAATATTATCAAATACGGGGTGGCATTTAAAGGTAAAATGTGCTATGCGATTGTGGAATCATAATAGGATGATTTTATGATTAAGGAGGAATTCTATTTGGCAAAGGAAAAAGACGAAATAACCGTTCATTCAAGTGCGGCGGAGTATCTGACTTATGTTGCATCTGTAGGAGACCAAGCTGATAGCATTGAGATGCGTTACGAGGATGAGAATATATGGTTGACACAAAAAATGATGGCAACATTATATGATGTAGATGTTCGCACAATAAACTATCATATAAAAAAGATTTTTAGTGATAGTGAATTGCAGGAGAATTCAGTTATCCAAAAATTTCGGATAACTGCTGCAGATGGAAAAACTTATAATACAAATCACTACTCATTAGAGATGATTATAGCAGTAGGATTTAAGGTTAATTCTGAACGTGCCGTACAGTTTAGAAAATGGGTTAATCAAATAGCAAAAGATTACACTATCAAAGGCTGGGTTATGGATGATGAAAGGTTAAAGCGTGGAACTTATCTAACCGAAAAGTATTTTGATGAACAGTTAGAACGTATTCGTGAAATACGAGCAAGCGAAAGAAAGTTTTATCAGAAAATCACTGACCTGTATGCAACGGCGATAGATTATGATAGAAATTCGGCAACAACCAAGAGGTTTTATGCAACAGTTCAGAATAAAATGCATTATGCCGTTCATGGACATACAGCGGCTGAATTAATTGTAGAAAGGGCAGACCATACAAAAGAGCATATGGGATTAACCACATGGGCAGATTCGCCGAATGGGAAGATTAAGAAAAGCGATGTTATAGTTGCCAAGAATTATCTGAGTCAAGATGAGATGAGACAATTAAATCGTATGGTTACGGCATACTTAGATTTTGCAGAAAGTATGACATTAAGACATATTCCGCTGACAATGCAAGATTGGGAGAAACGTCTTAATAGTTTCATTGAAATGTTTGAGTATGGAATTTTAAAGGACGCAGGTAAAGTGTCTGCTGAGATTGCAAAGCTTCATGCAGAAACTGAATTTGAAAAGTATAGAATCATTCAGGATAGATTGTTCATGTCGGATTATGATAAATATTTATTGGAATTAGAGGAAAATGCCAAAAAATAGTTTCATGAGAGATACAATAAATATTTAAAAGAATATGTCCGCACCCACTTATAAAAAGACTTGTTGTGAGAAAAATCACAACAAGTCTTTTAGCATATCTATTCTTTTTGAAATTGCGTAGCATATATTTTCACAACGTGTTTCATCAATGTATTTTGATGAACTTAAAATTTTTTTGCAATCGTTTTCAATGCCGTTGAGTTTTTGAAAATCAAGCCAAGTTAAATCAGTTACAAATCCAATTTGCTTAGCGTGAGAAGTGGCAAACGGCTTGCTTTCGTCATATTTTATCGGTTTTATATTTTTTGCAATCTGATTAAACCATAGGCTTGTTCCGCAATCGAACAGAGGTGCAAAACCAATCCATTCAAGAGTATTTGCGTTTCGTATTACGCCGAAGTTGCGAAAATGACGGTCACTGTTGGCGATAATGTAGTCAATGGCAAGCATATAATTAAGAAATTTTTCTGTATTTGCAATTCCTTGTATTTCACAACATCTTTTGAAATGCTCGTATGATGATACATTTTTCTCTTTTGGTAGAGTTTCATATATGCTGTAAGCACTTATAAGCTCCGTTTGAGGTGTGATAAAATTTTCGCAAACCGATAAAGGTTGTTCATCATCAAAAATTAAATCATAATCCACAAACGGCATATAGTTTAATCTGATTTGCAGAAGTGACGCTATTTTTTCATTAAGGGGTTCTTGAAAAAACGGTGCACTGCCTGATTTTATAAGACAGCGTTTTCCGTCTATGATTGCCCATTTCTTTTTGAGCCATCCGTCAGAAGTGTTGTCGGGAGATATAAGTGAAAAACTGTCACTTTCGGTTGGAGTACCGAATAATGCATTGCCGACATCTTCGCTGAAATCATTATCAAAAAAGTTGATGTCTTTCCATTGTAAATTTACATCGTTCGGTTTAAACCAATATTGGTCGGATAAACTCAAACCGTAACATTTTAAAATCAATTCGTCTTGGTGTGTAACACCGATTACATCAAGTGCATTTGCAAGCCCTTGTCTGCTCGCAGGAATAGAACGTCCTTTATACCATTTGTTAAACTTTCTGAGATTGATTTTTTCATTTTCTGAAAGGCCAAGAGGTATGTGTTCGGGATTATATATTTTGCTTACATTTTCAATAGAAAAACTTGCGTCGGATATTTCAATTTCACAGACGGGTATATCATTGTGCATTAAAATGTATTTCATAAAATCCCTCCTTTTATCAATCAGATAGCTATATTATAGAATGAAATACTTGATTTGTCAATTACGGTTAGACTTGATTTTATAGGGATAATATGATATATTTAGACTATAATAAATTAGGTAAAAAATTGACCTTGCATTTTGTGGTCTGTGGTAGAGGTGGTAGACCCGATAACATTGGGCGCAAAGCTTGTTGATGTACGTGACAGAAAATCTTGTTGCTGTGATGATGATTTCGATTTGGCGTCTGTGCCTGCATCGGTTTGCAGAGTGTTTGACGATCAGTTTGTAACAGGCAATGAGGCAAAACGTGTGTTCGTATCTTTGGGTATTTTCTCCATAATTAAAATCGAACGCCACGTTCAACTTCTTATCCCGTCATATGACTTCTGTATCCCTCAAAAAGAATGTGTAGGGGCAACAGCTCCCACCCCAAATAGACCATCTTTTTTTTGTCGTAAAATCTTTATTTCCTTTATAGTATCACATAACAAATTTAAAATCAATATTTATTGACAAATCAAATGCGTTATGTTTAAATACTTTATAAGAAATACGGGTAAATTTCAATAGAATTTTATTAGAAAGGAGCTCGCGACATGACGGCGTTCAAACTCGGAGTTTGTGAGTGGGGGTTTCCGATGCCAGGTCCATATGCAGTGAAAACAGCTGCGGAATACGGATTTTCAGGAATGGAACTTGATTTTGGCGCCTACGAAAAAGCATATCCGCTTTCAGTTCCTGCGGTACAACGCGCTTATCTGGAAATGGCTGATGCCTATGATATTGAATTTCCCTCCATGACAATAGATTCTCTCAATTGGTACGGACTCACGCGACCGCTAAACAGCCGAAATGGAATCATTGCATTTGACGGAATCAGGCGGGGGATTGATGCCGCAGCGGAAATGCATATTCCAGTCATTCAGCTGCCCAGCTTTAATGATGGCGCAATTCGTACCGAACAGGATTTTCGCAATACTTGTGAAAAAATTAAAATGGCTTGTGAAATTGCGCAGCCGCTTGGAATTACAATTGCCAGCGAAAACACCCTTTCAACGTATGACACCAAGCGCATGATCTGCGAGGTGGGAAGTGAAAACTTTGGCATCATGTTTGACTCGCAGAATTACTTTCTGGCAGATGGGCGCGATACCGCCACATTTTTGCGTGAAATTCATCCGTATGTACTGCAAATCCATCTTAAAGATGGATACAACGGCAAATTAAGTGGGGCGGTTCTTGGAACCGGAGAATCCGGATTCTTCCATACGGCTGAAGTGATAAAAGAGACCTCCTGCTCCGAATGGCTGTTGTTGGAAAACTATTATCATACGCAGCCGATCAGTAATCTAAACCGTGATCCTTTTACTATTCTCGAAAAAGACCTTGCTGTGGTACGTGAGGTTTTTGAAATTTATTCAAACGTATAGAGAGGAGAAGAATGATGAAAAACAAAAAGACAATGGCAGTTTTGCTGGCAGTTTTCATGTTTGTGGGTGCGCTCACCGGTTGCGGCGGCAATAGTGCAGACAGTTCGGACAGTTTGGCTAGCGGAAACCCTGAAAACAAAGGAGAAATCGCGCTCTTGCCGATGACGTTGGACAACGAATTCTATGTTGCCATGAAAAATGGCGCGCAGGAAAAATGTGACGAGTTGGGTTATGGATTGATTGCACAGTCTGGTACTAGCCATGGTGATGCGGCGGAACAGCTACAGTTAATGGAAACCATGATTCAGAAAAAAGTTAAGGCGATCATGATTACTCCGTGTAGTTCGACCGGAATTACTTCGGGCATTAAAAAAGCCAATGAGGCAGGAATTCCAATTATTATTTTGGATACCGAAGTAGACCGAGCCGCATTGGATGAACAGGGTGCTAAAACGCTAACCTATATCGGATCGGATAACTATAACGGAGGTAAGGTTGCGGGTGAATATGCGAAAAAAATTGCAGAAGAAAAGGGGAAAACCCTAAATGCAGTAATTCTAACGGGTGTTCCGGGTCAAGAAAATATGGAACTTCGCAAGCAGGGGTTCATTGATGCCGCTGGAGATAGTGTCAATGTTGTTGCAACCCAAAATGCAGATTCAGATTTTAATAAGGGGTATGACGTTACAACCAATATCCTTACATCGAATAAGGATGTTGATTTTATCTATTGCTGCAATGACCTGATGGCGCTTGGTGCACTGCGTGCTACAAAGGAAGCTGGATTGAGAATCGACGTTCTTGGGTTTGACGGCACAACCGATGCCTTCCGTTCCATTCAAGAGGGCGGTTTGATCGGTTCTGTTGCGCAAAAGCCAGCAGACATGGCGATGATTGGTGTAGAAATGGCGGACAAGGCGCTTAACGGTGAGCAGGTAGAAGAAAAAATCAATACAGATCTGGAAATTGCGGATGGTTCCAATGTAGAGGATTGGTTAGCATACGCAAAGAAGTATAGCGGAAAATAGGAAAATATCGTATAGCGGGGTTCCGGCTTCATCGGGAGCCGGAACCTCCTTCATTTTGACCAGCGAGGGGTTTTAATATGGACAATATTCTGGAGATGCGGGGAATTACAAAGATATTCCCGGGCGTTGTCGCGCTGGATCATGTAGATTTTGACCTTCGCCCCGGCGAGGTACATGTCCTGCTCGGTGAAAACGGTGCCGGCAAGACTTCGCTTTTAAATGTGATTGCTGGCCGCACCAAGCTTGATTCTGGCGTTTTGAAGATTGGCGAGACCGTTAAGCTGGGATATTACACGCAACAGACGGAAGGCATTGATGACGACAAGCGTATGATCAGCTATCTGACTGAAGTAGCTGACAACGTGGTCGATAAAAATGGCAATCGGGTCAACGTTACGCAGCTGC
>ENA-UPXC01002891-UPXC01002891.1-human-gut-metagenome-genome-assembly--contig:-NODE-2891-length-19067-cov-12.528647_pt1 | contig 19067 bp, 18 predicted proteins | sample MGYA00250047_ERZ773371 | MGnify/ENA primary metagenome ERZ773371 (study PRJEB29103, sample SAMN06111975) | human gut metagenome | biome: human gut; feature: ankylosing spondylitis patient; material... | reverse complement strand
CTCTTTAGAGTGCTACCACAGGAGTTAGGCCCTTATAGGGCCTGAGCAAACCACCAGTTTTACTGGTGGTTATGATTAGCAGTTAGTGGCTAGTGGCTAGCGGATGGCTTTAAATTTAGATGTTTTGCTGAAAACTACAAACTCCGTGCTACAAACTAATATGTATGATTTCCCGACAAGCTGGCTAAAAAGAATCATCCAAATTCCTAACGGGGCGCCCGCTTGGTATTTGAAAACACACTCACCGAGTCGGAAAATCCCACATATACCTGGCGGGCTCGCCACGTGCGAGCCCCTACAAATGTCTTACAGCGAACACCTACAAATGTCCTCCAGGCACCTCTCTTATCAGGAAAGGCCAGTTACGAACCACGAACCACGAGCCACTAGCCACGAATAATCTCGCTCCAGGCGTTGGCGATGTCGGCGAATTCCTGGAGAGACAGTGTTTCCCCGCGGCGTTTGCCATCGATGCCTGTTTTTTCCAGGACCTGGGCGATTTGTTCCTTGCTCATGCCCGTATTTTTCAAGGCGTTGGAAAAGGTCTTGCGGCGCTGCTGGAAGGCCGCTTTGACGACCTGGAAGAAGCGCTTTTCGTCGATCAAATCGACAGGCGGCTGCTGGCGGACGTCCATGGCGACGACGGCCGACGTGACTTCCGGTGCCGGCATGAAGCATTTCGGCGAGATTTCAAAGAGCATCTGCGGCTGTGTATAGTACTGGACCGACACCGACAGGGCACCGTAAATCTTATGGCCCGGTTCGGCTACCATGCGTTCGGCCACTTCCTTCTGGACCATGACGACGATGCGCTTGATGGGCAGCTTCTGTTCCAGGAGCTTCATGATGATCGGCGTCGTGATATAGTAGGGCAGATTGGCACAGACCGTAAAGGGCTGGTGGTTCATGACTTCTTCGATGTCGATGCGCAGGATATCGCCGTGGACGACGCGCACGTTGTCATAGTGTTCCAAGGTCTTGTCGAGGACGGGCAGCAGATGGTCGTCCAGTTCGACAGCCGTGACGGCTGCGCCCGTTTCGGCCAAGGCCTGGGTCAGGGTACCGATGCCCGGCCCGATTTCCAGGACCGGATCGCCCTCCCCGATTTCGGCAGCGTCGGCAATGTCGTCGACGACGGCGTGACGGATGAGGAAATTCTGGCCCAGTTTCTTATTCATGCGCAGGCCAAAGCGTTTGACGACGTAGCGGACGACGTCGGGATTGGACAAGTCGACTTCTTTCATTTATTTCACCTCGTGAATCTGACGGAGAGCATCATCCCATTCGTCACGGGTGACGCCGTAATGGTTCAAGCGTTTCAAAAACTGTTTGGCATTGCCATAGCCGATACCCAGGATGGCGCCGACTTCGGCCCGGCGGTCGGCCGCATCAGGCGTCCCGTTGAGGCCGGCAGCGGAAATGTCCTGCATGGTAAAGGTCGCCTGCGGTTCATATGTCGCACAGCGGACTTTGGACAAGGCCAGGCGGATAGCTTCCGGCGAGGCCTGTTCGACGCCCAGGTCGTTGTTGGCAATGGCATCTTTCCTGGGGATAAAGGCGTGTTTGGCATTAGGGAAACGGTCGGTCAGGAACTTGCGGATCTGTTCGCCGGCCCGGTCGGGGTCGGTCAGGATGATGATGCCCCGCTTTTCATAGGCACAGCGGATCTGTTCCAGCGTGTGAGGCTTCAAATTGAAACCATCTGTCGTAATCATATCGACGTCGATGTGACTGGCCCGGATGCGGGCGACATCGGACCGACCTTCGACGACGAGGACTTCCTTAATCATGAGCGGCTCCTTCCCGGTGTTCGGCAATGTACTGGGCTGCGCTGAGGATGGCCAGGACATTGTGTTCAAAGACGATGCCACCTTGGAGATAAATCATGTACGGGTCGCGGATCGGGCCGTCGGCCGACAATTCGATAGACGAACCCTGGACGAAATCACCGGCGGCCATGATGATCTTATCGGCATAGCCCGGCATATCGTCGGGAATGGGTGTGACGTGGGCGTCGACAGGCGAGAAGGACTGGATACCCTGGCAGAAGAGACACATGTTCTGTTCGTTTTCCAGGTAAATGGTCTGGATCAGGTCGACGCGCGGATCCTGGACGGCCGGCGAAACCTTGAAGCCCATCTTTTCAAAGACAGCCGCTGCAAAGACGGCCCCTTTGATAGCCTGAGCCGTAACGTGCGGTGCCATGAAGAACCCCTGGAAAAAGAGGCGGTAGCCGGCGGCATAGGAACCGAGTTCGTCGCCCAGGCCCGGCGCCGTCAGGTAGTCGGCTGCGGCGTGGACCAGTTCTTCCTTGCCGGCAATATAGCCGCCTGTGGGAGCGATGCCGCCGCCGGGGTTCTTGATGAGCGACCCGGCGATGATATCGGCACCGGCTTCAATCGGTTCTTCTTCAGCAGCAAATTCGCCATAACAGTTGTCGACGAAACAAATCGTCTTGGGGCTGACCTTCTTGACGACGGAAATAATAGAACGGATATCATCAATCGTCAAGGATGCCCGCGTGCTGTAACCGCGGGAACGCTGGATGAGGACCAGTTTCGGCTGCTTTTCGGCGACGGCCGCTTCAATGCCGGCCAAATCATAGGCGTTGTCCTTCAAGGGGACTTCTTCATAGCGGACGCCTTTTTCCTTCAAAGAGTGCGGCGTTTCATGGGCATAGCCGATGACGCCCTGCATCGTGTCATAAGGCGCCCCGACGAGGCTCATCATGAGATCGCCGGTCTGCAACAGGGCCAGCAGGACCGTCGCCAGCGCATGGGTCCCCGATACGAAGTGGGGCCGGACAATGGCCTTTTCGGCTTTGAAGACGCGGGCAAAGACTTCATCGAGCTTTTCCCGGCCCATGTCGCTGTAGCCATAGCCCGACGTACCGGCAAACTGGTACGAAGAAATCTGGGCTTCCTTATAAGCGGCCAGGACTTTCGCCGTATTATGGAGACAAATCGTATCAATGCGTTCAAACTGGTCCGCACATTCGGCCAGCGCTTCTTTTCGTAATGTTTCTAAATCCAAAGACAATGTCATGATTCCTTTCTATAGTGAATATGTAGTGGCTAGTGGTTAGTGAATAGTAGTTAGGGGTTAGGGGCTAGGGGTTAGTGGCTCTCCTCATAGGAGAGCTGTCAGCTCTGCTGACTGAGAGGTTCTTCCAGACAATGAGACGCTATACCGTTCAGGACCTTTTCTCATTTCAGGCCGCCCTTTGGGACAGCCCCTACGGAGGTTGCTTTCCTCCTTACAGTCCGCGGTTTCGCAGGTCGCAGGTGTCGCTGAAGGAAACCTCTCCGCCTTACGGCACCTCCCCTATCAGGGGAGGCTTTCGGCTCTCCTCATAGGAGAGCTGTCAGCTCTGCTGACTGAGAGGTTCTTCCAGACAATAAGACGCTATACCGTTCAGGACCTTTTCTCATTTCAGGCCGCCCTCCGGGACGGCCCCTACGGAGGTTGCTTTTCTACTTGCCGCCTGCGCCATTCCCACGTCATGGGAAAGGCACATCCCCCAGCACAGCCTGTATCAATGCTTCTTCTCCATCGTACTGGTCCTTGTCGTACCAGTGGATGTAGGGCATGCGTTTGAACCACGTGAGCTGGCGTTTGGCAAAGCGCCGCGTCCGGGTCTTGATACGGGCCACAGCGTCATCGAGGGGCATCTGTCCCTGGAGATACAGGGCCAGTTCCTGATAGCCGATGGCCTTCATGGACTGGCAGTCCGTCGGGATGCCCTTGTCCAGCAGGTACCGCACTTCATCAACCCAGCCGGCGGTTATCATGGCGTCGACGCGCTCTTCAATGCGCCGGTATAAGATATCCCGCGGCAGGCGCAGGCCGATGACGTAAGCGTCATAGACTACATCCCGGGCCTTGCCGGCACGGACGAAAGATTTCCCTTCGCCCTGCTCGATGGCGCTGACCAGTCGGGTCAGGCGGTGCGTGTTGGAAAACAGCTCGTGCCAGTCCGGCGGCTGCCAGTCCGTTTCCGTTTCGATATAGGCCTTCAGTTCCTCTTGACTGAGAGCGTCGATCCGCGCCTGGGCCGCTTCCTTGTCGGCTTCGGTCATGCGGGCCGTCTGGAAATCATAGCCTTCCAGGAGGGACTGGACGTATAGGCCCGTACCGCCGACGAGAATGGGTATCTTCCCCTTTCCGTTGACTTCGGCAATGGCCTTTCCTGCCATATCACAGAAGCGGGCTGCCGAATAGGGCTCATCGGGCTCAGCAATATCGATGAGATAATGGTGATAGCGGGCCAGTTCGTCCGCCGTCGGCTTGGCCGTACCGATATCCATATGGCGGTAAATCTGGTAGGCGTCGCCGGAAATGAGGTCGGTCCCGTAGTGTTCGGCCAGGGCAAAACTGAGGGCCGTCTTGCCGACCGCCGTCGGACCGATGATGGCAATTACTTTTTCCATGAATCACACTCCAATACGGCATAGCCAATGCGGCTGTATTTGCCGCCATATAAGGTAACATCCGGGAAATCGCGGCAGAGCTGGCGGAAATCCCGTTCTTTGATGACCACCCGGCGCCGGGCTTTCTGCAGCGCCCGTTCGATGAGGTCCCGCGTCAGGCCGCCGTGTTCCATAATGGCCCGGACGGGCTGGAACTGGCAGCTCGCCTCGACAGGCCGCTGGAACATGGGGTCGAAATAGAGGACATCGTACACAGGCCCTTCATCGGACAACAGATAGTCGCGATAGTCGCTACAGCGCAGGGAAATCCGGCGAAGTGCCGCCGTGACGTCGTCTTTCTTATGGACAAAGTGGGAAAAGCCCCAGGCCGTAACGGCTTCCAGCAAAGGCGATACTTCCAGGGCATCGACGCGGGAGCCAGCCGGCAGACCGAAAGAGGCGACGGCCGCATCGGCGCCAAAACCACAGGTACAATCGAGGACGGAAATAGGCGGCTGCGCCGCTGCAGGCCGCAGGTCGTACTCCTTCACCCCCATCAGGGCTTCCAGGAGATGGTCGCACTGGCCTTTCCGCAGGTTCTGGATGCGCAGTTCAGCCATGTTGAGGCTGAAGAAATGGCTGCCTTCCGGGCGGTCTATCTGAGGCCCCCGCGATGAATAGACGAGGAAATCCTCGCCGTATTCATCCATCAAGTTCTGTATGGTCCGCTTTCCCCGCGGCACATAGGCAAAGTCCTGGCTTTCGGCCCAGGCTTTCCCTTCACATTGTAATTTTTCTTTGGCCTTCAATGAAGGCACGACGTAAATCATATGAGTCATGTCCGTTTAAATAAGTGCGCTAATTCTTTTGGCGTAAAGCGGATGATCGTCGGCCGGCCATGAGGGCAGACGTAGGGTTTTTCCGTATGGAACAAATCATCCAGGAGCTGCTTCATCTGGCGGATATTGAGGCTGTCCCCGGCCTTGACGGCACCGTGGCAGGACAGATAGGCCAGCGAACGATGGCGGACCATGGCTTTATCCGGTTCCTTCTGGTCATGCAGGAGCAGGCAGATATCCTTTAAAGAATCGGCAATATCGCTGGTCTGCAAATCGCAGGGCACTTCTTCGACGCGCAGCGTCGTCGGCCCGGCTTCGGAATAGGTATAGCCCAGGTCGTTGAAGACATCCTGCCGTTCCAATAAGAGCGTCATATCCTCGTTGTCGACTTCGACGAACTCCGGCGTCAGCAGCTGCTGGCTCGGCATCCGTTCGACGCGCTTGCAGAACGTATCGTAGCGGATCCGTTCATGAGCCGCGTGCTGATCGACAATGTATAAATCCTGGCCCTTCTTGGCAATGATGAAGCAGTCCGCCACTTCCCCTAAGGGAATGAAGACGTCGTCATCGCCGTCAAAGACGATTTTAGGCGCCGACGCCTCGGAAACGACCGACGTCGCTTCCGACGGGCCGCCCTGGCCATGCTGGGCCAAAGCCTGGGAAAACAAGGAAGAACCCTTCCACCGCAAGCGGTCCCCCTCCCCTTCGCAGGGGAGGCTTTCAGCCCCTACATTGGCTCCCCTGCGAAGGGGAGCTGTCAGCTCTGCTGACTGAGGGGTTCTTCCAGACAATGAGGAACCATCCGAATCCAGACCGTGTGTCCCCACAGGCTCCCCTGATAGGCCCTTTTGGGCCCGGTCAGAGCCGTCCGCAAGAGGCTCCCCTGATAGGGGAGCTGTCCGCGCAGCGGACTGAGAGGTTGCTTTTTCCTGCGGGCCGGCTGCCCAAACGGAGAGCCCTGCTGGAGCTGTCCGCTGCGGGCCCTTTGGAACGACCCCTACAGGAGATGCTTGGCCACTCTCCTGCGAGCGGGCGCCCCACGTGGGCGCCCCTACATGGGCTTGCTGCGGGCCGCCCTTTGGGACGGCCCCTACGGAGGTTGCCTGGCCACTCTCCTGCGAGCGGGCGCCCCACGTGGGCGCCCCTACATGAACTTCCGGCTGTGGGGCAGCCTCTAACTCACCGATGGTCTTGGCGATGGCTTCGGGCTTTTCCTGGGCCACCAGGGCCGTGACGATGCTGTGGTAAATGGCGCGGTAGACGGCTTGTTCATCAGAGAATTTGATTTCCGTCTTAGCCGGATGGACGTTGACGTCAATCGTCGCCGGGTCGACGTGGAGGTGGAGCATGGCAAAGGGATAGCCCGATTTCGGCAGCATGGCATGATAGGCATTGTCAATGGCCTTGAACATCAAGGGATTATGGACGATGCGGTGATTGACGATGCACGTCTGCCAGTTGCGGTTGCTCTTTAAGACCGACGGCTTGCCTACATAGCCTTCCAGGCTGATGCCGTCCTGGTCGGCAGTGACGGCAAAGACATCGCGGGCGACGTTGGCGCCGTAGATATTGGCAACGGTTTCCCGCAAATCGCCGGTGCCGCCGGTCTTCATCGTCGTCCGGCCGTTATTGGTAAAAGTAAAGGCAATGGCCGGATTGGCCAGGGCCAGTTTGGTCACCATTTCAGAGATCTTCGAACTTTCCGTCCGTTCGCTCTTGAGGAACTTGCGCCGCGCCGGCGTATTGTAAAAGAGGTCGCTCACTTCCATCGTCGTCCCGACCGGTGCACCGGCCTGGTCTTCTGCCGTGATTTCGCCCCCGTCGAGGATGAGGTGCGTCGCAAAGTCATCGCTGGCCTGGCGCGTCGTGATCTGCATGTGCGATACGGCGGCGATACTTGGCACGGCTTCGCCGCGGAAGCCTAAAGACGTAATGGCAAAAATATCTTCGACGGAACTGATCTTGCTCGTACCGTGGCGGATGATGCACTTATGGGCATCTTCCGGGCTCATGCCGCAGCCGTCGTCAGTGACCCGCATATAGGACTGGCCGCCGTCGGCGATTTCCACTTCAATGGCATGGGCACCGGCATCGATGGCATTTTCTACGAGCTCCTTGATGCACGACGCCGGCCGTTCGACGACTTCGCCGGCAGCAATCTTATTGCGCGTCGCTTCATCTAAGACATGAATGATTGAACTCACTGGATCCCACTTCCTTCTTTGGCATCTTTTTGCAGATTATATAAGAAAGAAATCGCTTCAATCGGCGTCATACTGCTGACATCGACGCTGAGCAGCTTGTCGATGACGGGACTGGAAAAGAGGCTGTCTCCCATGGGTGACGGCGCCGGATTCACAGGCGCCTTGGCCGGGACGGGAGCACCGCCGTTCTTTTCCAAGTCTTCCAGGATGACGTCGGCCCGCTTGAGCAGGCTTTCGGGCAGCCCGGCCAGACGGGCGACGTGCAGGCCATAGCTGCGGTCGGCCCCGCCGGGAATGATGCGCCGCAGGAACTTGATGTTCTTGCCCCGTTCCTTGACGGCGACGGTATAATTCTTGATTTTCGGCGAATCGTCGGCCATGGCGATGAGCTCATGGTAGTGCGTCGCAAACAGCGTCAGAGCGTGGATGTGCTTCAGGCAGTATTCGATGACGGCCCTGGCGATGGACATGCCGTCGAAGGTACTCGTACCGCGGCCAATTTCATCGAGGATGAGCAGGCTGCGGCTGGTGGCGTGTTTCAGGATGTACGACACTTCCTTCATTTCCATCATGAACGTACTCTGGCCGGTGAGGATGTCGTCGCTGGCACCGATACGGGTAAAGATGCGGTCCACTGGGCAGATGGACCCTTCTTTGGCGGGAATGAAGGAGCCGGCCTGGGCCATGAGGACCAGCACGGCGACCTGGCGCATATACGTCGACTTGCCGGCCATGTTGGGGCCGGTGATGACCAGGATTTCATGGTCTTCGTGGTTCAAGGTGACGTCGTTAGGCACGAACAATTCGTCTTTCAAATACTTTTCAATAATCGGATGGCGGCCGTCCTTAATGGAAATCGTCGCCTTGGTGTTGAGGCTGGGACGGACGTAGCGGTTGTCATAGGCCGCGCAGGCCAGGCTGTACAGGCAGTCGATGCGGGCAATGGCCCGGGCCGTTTCCTGCATGGCCGGGATATGGCCCTGGATCTGGCGGCGGATATCGCCGAAGAGCTTGTATTCCAGCGCCAGCATCCGTTCCTGGCTGGTCAGGACTTTGACTTCAAATTCCTTCAATTCCGGCGTGATGTAGCGTTCGGCATTGACCAACGTCTGCTTGCGCACGTAGTAATCGGGGATGGGCTTGGTATTGGCATGGGAAATCTCGAAGTAATAGCCAAAGACCTTAGTATAGCCGATTTTCATTTTGATGCCCGTCTTTTCCCGTTCCTTCTCTTCCAGTTCCTGCAAAAAGGCATGACTGTTGGCCGCAATGGAGCGGATTTCATCGAGTTCCGGCGAAAAGCCGTCGCGGATGACGCCGCCGTTGCGGATGACCAGGCCCGGTTCGTCCTTGATGCCCCGGCAGAGCAGGTCATAGACCTCGTCATGGGTCTGCAAGCGGTCATTGAGGCTGTGCAGGAGGTCGGCACTGGCACCGGACAGGACCTGTTTCAGCTGCGGGATGACGGCCAGCGATTCCCGCAGGGCCACCAGGTCCTTGGGGCTCACGGTCCCCGTTTCGATGCGGGTCAGGATGCGTTCAAAATCGTAGATCCGGTCCAGCACGTCTGCCGTGTCCTGGCGCATGATTTCGTGGAGGACGAAATCTTCGACGGCATCCTGGCGGCGCGTAATGTCGGCAATGCGGATGAGCGGCGCTTCCAGCCACTTGCGCAGGAGCCGGCCGCCCATAGCCGTCTTGGTCTTGTCCAGGACATCGAGGAGGGTCCCCCGGCGGCCGCCGTCGCGGACGTTCTGCGTGATTTCCAGATGACGCAGGCTGGCTGCATCGACGACCAGACGCCGTTCATTGTCGATATGTTCCAGCGAATTGATGTGGGAAATGTCGGACTGCATGACGTCGCTGACATAGGCCAGGAGCATGCCGATACAGTCGCCGGCCGCCGAGGCAGCGGCAAAGTCTTCCGGCGGGAAATAGGACCGGGCCTGTTCCCGGTAATCGACACTGTCATCGGCAGGAAATTCCGTAACCGTACACTGGGCCAGGTGGCTGCGCAGGTATTCGCGGACGGCATCCATATCCTTCCCCATGTGGGCGTAAATGAGCTCACTCGGTTCGTAGACGGCCAGGATGTCGAACAGGGAATCTTCCATGACCGACGCCGCACAGTCGGCCCACAAACATTCGCCCGTCGTGACGTCCATGAGGGCGATGGAAAGGATGGCATCGCTTTCGGTCAGGCAGCCGATGTAATTGTTCTTCTTCGACGCCACGGCATTCTCCAAGGTAATCGTCCCCGGCGTGATGACCTTGATGATCTTGCGCTTGACCAGCCCCTTGGCCAGCTTCGGGTCTTCCATCTGTTCACAGATAGCGACTTTATAGCCTTTGTGGACCAGCCGTTCGATATAGGTGTCGGCCGAATGGAAAGGTACGCCGCACATGGGGACCTTCTCTTTATTGCCGCCAGCCCGGCCGGTCAGGGTCAGGTCGAGTTCGCGCGACGCCGTCAGGGCATCGTCAAAAAACATTTCATAGAAATCGCCGAGGCGGAAAAAGAGGATCTTATCCTTGCACTGCTCTTTGACTTCCATGTACTGCTGCATCATAGGCGTTAATTTTTTTCCTGCCAAAGTCTCACCTTCCTTTAGTGCACTAAGTGACCTTTGAGGACCCACGTCTGGCCCTTGTCGACCTGGACCGGCACCGTATCGCCGATGGCGACGGAACCGTCATTTTCCCAGATGATCATCTTGTTGCCCGTCGTCCGGCCGAACCAGTGGTTGGCATCGTTCTTGGTCGGCCCTTCGACGATGACGTCATAGACGTGGTCTTCCATTTCTTTATTTTTCGCTAAACTATAGACGTTCTGCACATCCATGAGCCGCTGCAGACGGCGGCTCTTTTCTTCCTGCGGAATCTGGTCTTCCATCTTGGCCGCCGGTGTCCCCGTACGCGGCGAATAGATGAAGGTATAGGCCATGTCGTACTGGACGCGCTTGAGCAGGTTCAGCGTATCTTCGAACATGGCCTCCGTTTCGCCTGGGAAGCCGACGATGATGTCCGTCGTCAGGACCAGGTCGGGCATGCGCTTGCGGGCATAATCGACCAGTTCCAAATAATGTTCTACCGTGTAGCCGCGGTTCATCTTTTTCAACAATTCGTCCGAGCCGCACTGGATGGGCAGATGCATGTGGTTGACGACTTTTTTACTGTCGGCAATGGCATCGATCATAGCGAAGGTCATATCCTTGGGATGGCTGGTCATGTAACGGACCCGTTCGATGCCGTCGATATCGTCGACAGCGGCTACGAGTTTGGAAAAATCCGTACCATCCTTGAGGTCCAAACCATAGGAATTGACATTCTGGCCGAGAAGGGTGATTTCCTTGTAGCCTTCAGCAGCGACCTTCTTGATTTCTTCGACAATGGCGTCGATGGGACGGCTCACTTCACGGCCCCGGACATAAGGCACGATACAGTACGTGCAGAACTTGTTGCAGCCGTTCATGATGGGGATCCAGGCAAAGAATTTCTGGAAGCGCTTGACCGGCATATCGTGGAAAGCCGGTAGGGTCATGTCGGCAGCCATATAATGGTCGGCCTTGCTGCGCCGTTCCCGGATGAGCTCGATGAGCTTGTGGATATTGTGCGTACCGATGACCAAATCGATGTGCGGCGCCCGCTTGAAGAGCTTATCCTGCCATTCCTGGGCCATACAGCCCGTGACGGCAATGATCAAATCGGGGTTCTGCTTCTTCAAATGCTTGAGTTCGCCGATTTTCCCCAGCGTCTTGTCTTCCGCCGTTTCGCGGACACAACACGTATTGATGAGGATAACATCGGCTGTATCCAAATCTTCCGTATTGTGATAGCCCAGCTCCTCCAACTGACCGGCATAATGCTCACTGTCAGACATATTCGCCTGACAGCCATAAGAAATAATATGATAAAATCGATTGCTCTGAAAATCCATGTATTCTCTCCGTTTTTCACAAAAATCATAATTTAGGGTTTACAGTATATAATACCATATATAGGCCGACCCTGTGAAGGGCTTTTTAGGGGCTCGTGGCCCGCAGGCCGCCGGTCGCAGTCCGCTTCGGACTCAGATGCCGCTTTGCGGCAATAATCTCAGACTAACAACATCGCCTCGAGTAACCCTCGGCTTGTGGAAAAATAGTGGCTCGTGGTTCGTGGCTCGTAAAAACCTGCCATTATACTCGAATGGGCTGTGGTCAAATCTCGCAGCGGGACGCACAAGGCTCCCTTTATAGGGGAGCTGGCCGCCAAAGGCGGTCTGAGAGGTTAAAGGGTGTCCCCTACGCACAAGGCCGTTGGCCGTGTTTTCTTGTAGCCAGTAAACACTGTTTCCATTTATCGCCTGTATGCGAGGCCGTAGGGGCCGTCCCAAAGCTTTCTGATTCGTCAGATGCAGGAGCCGATTCCCTGGACAGGATGGCAGCGGCGGGCGGCCTGCCGTGAATCCTGTGCCCAGCCGGGATTTATGACGAACGATATCTGCTAACCCCTAGCTGCTAACAGCTTGAAAGGGCTTGTCGCCGTGCGACAAGCCCTTTCTCCTTACTCTCTCGATTCTATTTTTTGCTCGAAGCCTTTATTTCAAAGGGAATCCGTTGTTCCCGGACGGTTGTCTTGATGAACAAATGGATGGCCGCCGTCATGCTGATGCCGGCAGCATCACAAAATGCTTCAAACTCTTTTTTGAGGTCTGAATCGATACGAAAAGACAATCCTATCTGTGCGATGATACTCCCCTCCTCTACTGTTGTGCTTCGGGAATGACGCGGACTCGTTCGATTGTCGGTTTGCCATTCTTATCTTTGGCAATCGTATCGATGCGGATGTGTTTCATTTCCGGCGAGAATTCTTTCGCTAATTTATCCAGCGTGCCGTCCTGGCTCAAAGCCGGGTTGAAAGCGGCACCGGCCATGATGGCCCGGTACACGATGGCAGCAAATTCATAACGCGTCATCATGCGGTCGCCGTCGAAGTTCCCATCGGGATAACCAGTCAGGATACCGGCGTGTTTCAGCTTGGTAACGTATTCTTAAGAAGTATATCTTCACATAAAAAAACGCAGGAACCAAACCGGCGCCCCTTCCGGTTTAGTTCCTGCGTATTTATAGACTCCACTGTCTAAAAGGCGAATCGTGAATATACATTTATCCTTTATGGAATTACACTATAGCAATATACTTGCTATAATAGTAATCATAGATTTTAACTCAAACTTTAGTAGTTAGCTTTAATCAGCGGACGCGGACGAGTTCGTATTCCCGTGTGCCTAAGCCGATTTTTTCAGCGTGTTCCAGCGTCGTCTTCCAGTCGACATTAGGATTGCTGTCGAGGAAGTGGTCGTGATGGTGCTGCCAATCGGGTTTAGCCAGGTTATCCGACAACTGGCTGTTGGGCATAGGAGCGGCTTTCATGCAGGCATCGGCACAAGCCTGGTCGAGAGCGACCGGGTCGAAGGAAGCGAACATGCCGATGTCCGGCAGGATAGGTGCATCGTTTTCGGCATGGCAGTCGCAGTTCGGCGAAATGTCCATGACCAGGTTGATGTGGAAGCACGGGCGGTCCTGGCAGACGGCCTGGGCGTATTCGGCCATCTTGCGGTCCAGTTTTTCATTGGCATCCCATTCGACAGTCTGAATGGCATCAAAAGCACAGGCGCCGATGCAGCGGCCGCAGCCTTTGCACAAGTCTTCGTGGATGTGGGCGACGTTATCTTCATAAGTGATGGCGTCAGAACCGCATTCCTGAGCGCAGCGATGGCAGTTCTTACACTTGCATTCGTCAACTTTCGGTTTGCCCGACGAATGCTGTTCCATCTTGCCGGCACGGCTGCCGCAGCCCATGCCGATATTCTTGATGGCGCCGCCAAAGCCCGTCATTTCATGGCCCTTGAAGTGAGCCAGGCTGATGAAAACGTCGGCATCCATGATGGCCCGGCCGATTTTCGCCTTTTCGACGTATTCGCCGTTCTTGACCGGCACTTCGATTTCATCGGTGCCGCGCAGGCCGTCGCCGATGATGATCTGACAGCCCGTAGTGACCGTATTATAACCGTTGAGGTTGGCACAATCCATGTGTTCCAAAGCGTGCTTACGACTGCCCGGATAGAGCGTATTGCAGTCCGTCAGGAACGGCCGGCCGCCTAATTCCTTGACCAAATCGGCCACGGCTTTGACGTACTGCGGGCGCAGCGAAGCCAGACAGCCTAATTCCCCAAAATGCATCTTGATGGCGACGAATTTTCCTTCAAAATTGATATTTTCAATACCAGCCTTCTTGCAGAGCTTCTGCAGTTTCTGTAAATTATTTTTCCCCGGACGGCAGCGGAAGTCCGTGAAATATACCTTGGCTTTTTCCATATTTTTACCCCCTAACAATAAGATATTTTCATTGTACCACCTGAAGTGCGCTCTAAGTCAACATTTTCTTTGTAAACCAACTTTCAAAATAAATATGCAAAAAAACTTGACGGATAGCGCATACCATGATATACTAGCAAAGTACCTTATGGAGCGGTATCGAAGTGGTCATAACGGGGCTGACTCGAAATCAGTTAGGCCGAAAGGTCTCGTGGGTTCGAATCCCACCCGCTCCGCCAGATAAAAACCGCATGGTTATGCTGTTTATAGCATCCCATGCGGTTTTATTTTTTTGCCCAAAAGTAGGAAAAAGTAGCGCTGTCCACCCTGTTGTCCACCCTCGAACTCAGATATTTGAATTTACCAGGGCATCCATAACATCAGCTGTCTTAGAGGCGGCCCGTCTGGTAACGTGCTGATAAAGGTTCTGAGTGATGACGGTCGATGAATGCCGGAGCTGGCGGCTGACATATTTGATGTCTACATCCGCCTCAAGCAATAACGTGGCTGCGGTGTGGCGCAAATCATGTGCCCTAATCTTTGGCAGCGGGCTGTCTTCGTGATTTTTATTATACGCTTCCCACACGTGCTGTACTGTGTAGTAGACAGACTGTGGGCTGATGGGTAGCCCCGTTTCATGAGAGAGGATGAAGCCAAGGTCATGAAAAGCCGGCCCTAATCTCAAGCGGCAGGTTCCATACCATAGATGCTGGCTGCGAAAAAGCTTTTGTACGTACTCTGGCAGGATAATCGTATCAGCCGAAGACTCCGTCTTTAACTTATCCAGTACCAGGTACTTTTTGCCGCACGGGATACAGACTTCATAAAGAGAGTGGTCAATGTCATCCAAGACGCGAGCATTCAAATTGTGCCTGATATGCAATTCACCCGTGTCGGCGTCGTAGTCGGTCCAGCGAAGTCCACACATTTCCGCTTCCCTCAATCCGCAAAGCATCCCCAATGCGACGACAATATTGGCTTTCTTTGATATGGTTTCACTCTGTTTCAGCAAGGCCATAGCCTGATCTTTATCAAGTGCCACCGCTGGTGACGGCGCAGGAGAAGGGACGTCCGCCATAAGACATGGATTTTTCGTGATAATCCCCCAGCGGATAGCTGTATTAAAGGCTGTACGAAGGACTCGGTGTATCATTCTCACATAAGTTACAGATAACTTTTCTTCGCTTTGCAAAGTCTTGAATAAGACTGAGAGTTGAAGTGGAGTGACCTTGTCTAAGGCGGTCTTTCCTAAATATTTGCACGCCTTGCGGGAGCAAAGGCTATAATTTTCGTACGTCCCGCCAGCTCGTGCCGGCGGTTTGATGGTAGTATCGAGCCAAGTAGAAAGAAAGCCTTCTAGCGTCGGCATGTCTGTCTTGGATACGATGGGTTCCCCGGCATCTCGGGCCGCCAAAATCTTCCTCTCCAATTTCACCGCATCCCGGTAATTTGTTCCAGACTTGTACCACTTCTGCCGGGATCGACCTTGTAAATCCTTGTATTTAATGACGACATAATAGGCGCCATGCTTACTTTTAATCATACTTCTCTCTCCTTTCCCGAACTAATATTCGCTAGTTATTTTTATGATACTATATTGGCGTGCTGACTGCAACAAAAAAAGAACACTCTCAAAAGAATCGAGAACGTTCTTTTTTACTATTCCGTTGTTTTGTCAATCGTTTTCGACTGATTATAATAAAAAAATATACCAGCAACTCTAGTATTTTCCTAGTGTTGCTGGCTTTTTCATTTAGACTCTATTCTGTTCAGTAATTGTGCTCTTGCTCAGCACAAACTTAGCTGCCCAAATCGTGCCGTTGATCAAGATTGGCAACACAAATTTATCGCGAATCGCATTCCAGCCGGTTTCAGATGCCGCCTGGGTCTGAATCTGTGTAACGAATTTGTCGGCAACAGCTTCGATTGCCGGCATGCCATCATTGATTAAACTGGCTGTCAGCTGGTCTTTTGCCGCTTCGGCTACCTCATTAACATCTAATGCTGATACTAACCCGTCACGTACTTCTGTCCATTTACTCATCGTTCATTCCTCCACATATTAATGATTTTAATTAAAAATAGATTGTACATAGTCAGTTACACCGCGTGCAATAGCCCGAGCGAAGTCATCCCATTTGTCTGTAAGCAAAGCCGCATCATCGTCATTGTCGATAAATGCTGTCTCTACGAGTACGGCCGGCATATCGGTATGACGCAGTACGATGAGTCCCGGCATCTCTTTGACGCCGCGGTCTACGGTACCAAGCGCGCCGACAATCTGGTTTTGGATGCACTGCGCGAGGTTCCCGCCGTTGCTCATGCGGCTGTAACACTCTACTTCTGTACCGCTGGCCTGGCCGTTAGCGGCATTGCAATGGATACTGACAAAAACGTCTGCCGGCCACTCGTTCGCATCCGCGCAGACGGCTACCGGGCGGTCATCATAGCTACTGTCGTAGTATAGGTTATCTGACTGTAAAAGTCGGCATTCGCAGCCGGCGATTTCAAGATATTTTTTTACGGCTGCCCCGATTTTCGCTGCTACGTCACATTCACGGAGCCCGCTATTGGGGTTGACTGCCCCGCTGTCATACTCTAAATCGTGTCCTGGATTAATGTACACTTTCATTTTTATCATTCCTCCTATTCGTCGTGGCGGAAGTCTTGATATTACCGCCGATATAACCGAGAAGCCCCGACGCGATGGACATAGCCAGCTCGTTTTGCTCATAAAAAATCGCCAAAATCAAGGCTGTTACCAGCCCGATAATGACGAGGCAATCTGGGACATTGATTTTATCAATCACCGGCATCATCGTCCTTTTGATGCGGAAGCTTCATAAATTGAGTGTACGTAGCCGACACGATGTCGTTTCCGCCCAGGTCGTGATACGCAGTATACATTTTCGTGATGACTTCTGCACGATGCACTGGCGCGAAGCCATCCGTTATGTGCTCGTCCATCACTTGGATTAGTCGGTCGCGGAGCATTGCAACTACCCCGTTTACCAAGGCTTCATGCTTCTTTTCCTGCTTTTCCCGTGCCAGTTGGTCGGCGCTTACTCGCTGCTTCCACTCATACAGCAGGACGCCGGACAAAAAGCTGGCAAGCACCGACGGAACCGCGGTAAAAATAATCTGCCATACGTCCACGGGCATCACGCTTCTTTCTTAACAGTATCCGTAGCTATATCCGTAGTTTCAACAGCCTTATATGCAATGCAATTTTGATTACTGCAACTACCATCAGCTTTTAGCTCGCTACCGCAATACTGGCAGTACTTTTTCTTCTTCCAAAATGCCATATCAGCCAACCTCCTCTACTGCCTTTTTATACGCATCAGTCATATCCTTATAGTCCTGCTTAATACTTGATGCTGCATCATCATTGCCGGCCAGCAGTGCTGCCTGCAACGCGGTAAGCATATCCTGCTTATTGCTGTTATATTCAGTTTCCAGTGCGGCTCTTTCTGCGGCTTTCTTCTCTTCTGCCGTCGGTTCCGGTGCTATATAATCAATCGGCGCTCCGTCAGATCCGCGTACTTTCCCATTCAAGTATTCATTAAAATAATCCGCTGTGATGATTTCAGCAACAGCAACATCTTCTGATATTGCTTTGACTTTATTCAGAAGCTCAGTTATTTTGTCAGTATTTTTACTGCTATTGGGATTGAAATCACAAATCAAGCTGCACACGCGTCTACCCGCTGAGTCAAAACCAGCAGCATAGTAATCAACATTAGTTGTGGTACTTGCCATTATGCATCGCTCCTTATAATCTAAAAAATAAAAAGGTTGTGGTGAAAATGAAAAATCCTAATGGTTATGGTTGCATTCGTGTGATGGGCGGCAATCGGCGGCGGCCGTACGCTTTTATAGCGACTGTTGACGGCCGGCAAAAATATATTGCCGCATTTGAGACGATTTACGATGCAAAAATCTTTCAATCCCGATACTTTGAAGAGCATCATCGAGATTTCCTCCCTTCGTATCATAAGAAAATCACATTTTCCGATCTGTATTTTCGCTGGCTGTCGTTCCACAAAGATGAAGACAACGCCCTTTCAAGAAGCACGTTGTCCGGGTATGAGTATGCATATGCGCATTGCTATCCTCTCCATGAAAAGTACTTTCCGGATCTGCAATTTTTAGAGCTACAGTCTGTTATCAATCACATGAGATTCAAAGAAAATTTATCGTACAGCAGCTGTAAGAAAGTCAAGAATTTGCTGAGCTTGATGTACAAATACGCGATAAAAGCAAATATCTGTCAAACTAATTACGCATTGCTTTTGTCTATCGGTCATAACCACCCGGTATACCCTCACCACGTCATGAGCCGCCAGAAAATCAATCGCCTTTGGTCATCACTCGATGATACCCCGGGGGCCGATACTGTACTGATTTTGCTTTATACGGGCCTACGTGTTTCAGAGATGCTCAATATGTTAAAGGTTGAAGTCAACTTGCGGCATAAATACTTACGTGTTACCCATGCCAAAACAGCCTCTGGCGTCCGTGTCATCCCCATTCACCCGAGGATTCTGCCAATCATCTCTCAGCGGATGACCATGCCCGGGCCTAATCTTATCTGCGATTCTTCCGGACGGCCATACGAGTACTCCCGGTATCGCTCTGTCGTCTGGCAGCGGGTCATGAAATGCATCCGCGGCGAAATGCATACACCACATGATACCCGGCACACATTCGCCACGCTGCTCGACAATGCAGATGCCAACGAAAATGCGAAAAGAAAAATTCTGGGGCACGCCACGGGTGATGTAACCGACCGAGTATATACCCATAAATCAATCCGCCAGCTTCGCAAATGTATAGAATTGCTAAAATAAAATTGCTCATAATCTGCTCAAAATAAAAACGCCTGGAATGTAGCTAAACCCGCATTCTTTGGCGTTTTTTCGTGTTCATAATTTGCTATGATTAAAATCGCAGAATTCATATGAATTACAAAATTTTAAAAATTAAATATTGTGCTGATAATAGCGCTCATGCGATTCTCATCTAACAGAATATTTTTGATAATTTACGACTGAGCCATCTGATTTATATGCTTTTCCATCTCATCGTATAACTGCTTGATGAGTGTCTCACTAAATGCTACGCCGTAGCTTTTGGCCACGACATCCATCGCATAAATTGCATTGCTTACTTCATTAAACAGCACTTTACAACTTTTACGCTGCCTCGGAAGTTGATGAAGCTAGTTTACACAAGGCCTGAACTAAGTCCGTT
>ENA-UPXC01002864-UPXC01002864.1-human-gut-metagenome-genome-assembly--contig:-NODE-2864-length-19213-cov-15.953961_pt1 | contig 19213 bp, 19 predicted proteins | sample MGYA00250047_ERZ773371 | MGnify/ENA primary metagenome ERZ773371 (study PRJEB29103, sample SAMN06111975) | human gut metagenome | biome: human gut; feature: ankylosing spondylitis patient; material... | reverse complement strand
AAAGAAAAACGGTATAAACAAATATTATTTTCTTTGTGAGCTATGGAGATAAGACTCTTTAGAGGCTTATCGGAATGCCCAGCGAACAGAAACATAATATTTCATTTATACCGTTTTTCTTTTCATAAACCTATAAAATCACGATTTGCGAGAGGACGCTTATATCTGCCCTTCATACCCTATAAAAGCACCACAAAATCTGCCACATTACATCCGTTAATCTGCAATCTCTTTTAACTCTTTTTCAGACATAATGCACCTCCTCACTAAAATCATGATTAACTGGGATGTGATATTCTCTCTAAAATGTCCAACAATTCATCCTGTGAAAGATTCCCCTCTATTCTGAGTGTCAGATACAGCTATTTTTGATAACTGTATCTGGCAATTTTATTTTGATGGTTGACTATAAGTTTATACATGATATAATGTACTTGTACATTAAGTACAATCAAAAAAACGAAGGCGGTGAGTTATGGAAATCATTATCAGTAATAACGCCAACAAGCCGATATATGAGCAAATCACATCGCAGATAAAAGCAATGATAATGAGTGGAGAACTGCAAGCTGGAGACGCTATTCCCTCAATGCGTTCACTGGCAAAATCTATTCATGTTAGTGTGATTACCGTCCAAAAAGCATATGAGGATCTGCAAAGGGACGGTTTTATTGAAACAACTGTTGGCAGGGGGAGTTTTGTATCGGCACAAAACAAAGAATTTTATCAAGAAGAACAACAACGTATTGCAGAGGAACATTTACAAGCCGCCGCAGAGATTGGACGGACAAGTAATATTTCCCTTGAAAAATTGACGGAGTTGTTGGCTTTATTCTATCAGGAGGACGAATGAGCATGGAAAATATTTTAGAATTACAACAGGTTTCCAAAACATTTTCTAAGTCAAATTTTGCGTTAGAAAATGTGACTTTTTCTCTGCCGTATGGTTCTATTATGGGTTTTGTCGGGGAAAACGGAGCCGGAAAAACTACAACGATTGGCTGTATTCTAAATACAATCGCCAAAGACAGCGGAATGGTAAAGTTGTTCGGAAAAGAAATGACAGACGCAGATACAGATATGCGGGAAAAAATAGGTGTTGTTTATGACGGAGATAATTTTCCAGCTTATTGGACAGCAGCACAATTAGCGAAAGTTATGTCAGGATTTTATAAGCAATGGGACAATATTTTGTTTCAGAAATTTTTAAAAGAATACAAATTACCTGCAAATCAAAAAATTAAGCAATATTCCAGAGGGATGACAATGAAATTAGCGATTGCGGTTGCTTTATCACACCATCCACAACTGCTAATTCTGGATGAAGCTACTGGCGGACTTGACCCTGTTGTACGCGACGAGATGTTAGATACATTCCTTGATTTCGTACAGGAAGAAGACCACTCTATTTTACTTTCTTCCCATATTACAAGTGATTTTGAAAAAGTGGCAGACTATATTACATTCATTCATAACGGAAAACTGATTATGACCGTATCGAAAAATGATTTGGTTTATAATTATGCGGTTATGCGCTGCAGGGAAAATCAATTCCTTGCATTAGATCCAGCAGATATTATTGTTTATCGGAAACGTGATTTTCAAATTGATGTTCTGGTTTCAGATTGTAAAGCAATGCAGAGAAAGTACAAAGAAATCGTGATAGACCACGTTTCTGTTGATGAATTTTTTTTGCTTTTAGTAAGGGGGGATCATGTATGAAAGGTCTTTTTAAAAGCAATTTTCTTGCTGTATGGACAAATGCAAAAATTTTTTTGCTTTTTATGTTTGCAATGGGGATTGCCGTTATCATTATTCCAGACCAGACATGGCAAATGTATTTCATAATTATTGGAATTGTCGGATTAGCAGTAAATGCAGCTACCGTTATTGGAAATGAATTTTCCTCAAAATGGGGAAAATATAAACTTACTTTGCCAGTAAAGCGGATTGATATTGTAAAAAGTTTATATATAAATCAATTATTATGGATTATGATAGGAGTGCTTTTCGTTGGCATTATAATAGCCCTATCCTATCTGTTACATGGAATTACTTTTGAACAATTTGAGGGTATCTCAGGTGTACTTGTAGTAGGAATTAGTATAAGTCTTTCAATGGGAGCAATATTTATTCCTATGGTTTATTTAGCGGGGGAAGATAAAACCATTGTGTTTCTTATCATATCTTTGATTTGTGCATTGGGTATTGTCACAATGCTTTTTAATATACCGTTGTTCGGGCCGTTTATTTTAATTGGTTGTTCTATATTGTTATTTATCGTGTCCTTTCCTTTGACTGTAGGTATTTTCAAGGAAAAGGAATATTAGGTGATAAAGCAACTATCAACACAGTCACAACCCTTTGTGGAGGAAAGATTACCATTTGCGGCGATACGGTTGTCCTCTATGACGAATTGCTTGCCGCTGCCCTCTCCCGTCTGCCTGTTCTGGAACGGGAAATGGTCTACCTATGGTAAAAACAAAAATTCAAAGCTATATCAGGCACTCGCAGACGCAGTCATGCGTGCAAACTGGGAAAAGCTGAAGGAGGGATCGAATATGTGTGAAGCATTAAAAGAATTGTTTGCGGACGATTTTAAGGAATCAGAATTGAAAGGCAGAAATGCCGGCAGGATTGAAGGCAGAAACGAAGGCAGAATCGAGGGCAGGAAAGCCGGCAGAATCGATTCATGTAAGTGTTATAACAGTACAAAGGGCATATGAGGACTTGCAAAGAGATGGATTTATTGAAACAACTGTTGGGAGGGGAAGTTTTGTATCTGCACAGAATAAGGATTTTATCAAAGATGAAAAACAAAAGCAAATAGAGGAGCATTTGTTGATAGTGGTGGATATGGCAAAATCGAATGGAATTGATTTGGAAAAATTAATAGATTTGCTTTTTATTTTTTATTTGAGGGAGGATAATTAAAATGCGTAAGATAAAAGATCCAGTTAAACTTGTTTTTGAGTTTATTTTGGTGGGTATTCTGTTTTTTATATTCTATATAGCACTTTCATATCACAATTTTTATGAAAAAAGAGCTGATTTTACAGCAAAAGGAACTGATTTTTCAAATATAAGCAATTTTTCAGATATAACAAAGATAAAAGCAAATATTAAAGATGCTCCAATTACAGTCATTGAAAGCAATGTTAGCGAAATTACTGTATCAAGCACAGTGAAAAATAGAGGAATAGGCATTATAACTTCGCCTAAAGCTTGGAAAAGTAACGGGGTGCTTCATTTTGATCAAGGATATGTTATAGGTCATAATGAAAAATCAACAGGAGCTGTAACCATTGAAGTTCCAATGGGCATGATTTTAGATATTGATATTAAATCAGGCAGTGGAGATGTTACTGTTGATATTTCTACATCCAGAAATGTTTTTATAGATGCAACTGTGGGAGAAAAAACAGTTAAGTCAAAAGGAGATAATATTTTAATAAACTCGGTTAGTGGAAATATAAACATTGAAGATGTTTTTGAAAATACAGAAATTGACACAGTAAGCAGTGATGTAAAAATGTATGCTGATTCTGATACTAATCAAATACACTATAAGAGTATTAGTGGTGATGCTACCATATATACTCAAGAGGTAAGAGGTTATAATTTATTACATAAATATTCAGGAGGAAAAACAGAAAAGTATTTCGAGGAGAATGAACGCTATAAAGCTATATTTGACATATATGCAGATACCGTAGATGGTAGCATAGATGTTATTGACTTTAATAACTTTTAAAAGGAGAACACAAATGGAACACATTTTAGAGGTAGATAACCTATGCAAAGCATATCCTGACACAACATTTATGTTAAATAATGTATCTTTTAATGTATGTAAGGGAACAATCGTTGGACTTGTAGGTAAAAACGGAGCAGGAAAAAGCACAACCATTAAATCTATTTTGAATATTATCAACAGAGATAGTGGAAATGTGAAGTTATTTGGTAAGGATACGAAAGATGATATAACTAATGAGCTTAATAATATAGCTGTTGTGTTTGATGCTATAAATTTCAATAAGGAGCTTACACCCAAAAAGCTTGAAAAGGTTTTATCTGATATATATATAAACTGGGATAAACAAATATATTATAATTTCCTTAACAGGTTTCAAATACCATGTGATAAAAAAATAGAAAGCTTTTCCCGTGGCATGACAATGAAGTTATCAATTAGTGTTTGTCTTTCACATAAAGCAAATTTGTTAATTTTAGATGAAGCTACATCTGGACTTGATCCTGTTGCAAGAGAAGAAGTATTGGATATATTTTTAGAATTTGTTGAAGATGAGAATAATGCTATTCTAATGTCATCACATATTTCAAGTGACCTCGAAAAAATTGCAGACTATATCTTGATTATTGATAATGGAGAAATTGTCTTAAATGAAGCTAAAGATAAGCTACTATATGATTATGGTATAGCACGAATAAAGCAAAGGGATTTTGATAATATTGATAAATCTGAGTATATAACATTTAGAAAAAGAGGTCTGCAATATGAGGTTTTGACAGATAATAAAAAGTATTTTATTAAAAAACACCCCAATATGGTTGTTGACAATACAAGCCTTGATGAAATTTTAGCACTGCTTACAAAGGGGGATAAATAATGAAAGGGCTTATAAGAAATAATTTTTATTCTATGGAAGATAGCTTGAAGTTAACAAGTGCAATAAATATTATGATGGCAATTGGAGTCAGTGTATTAGGTATATTTAACTCCTTTGCCAGGTCATGGATTGCTATAGTTATTTTATTACAGATGGGAAGTTACGCTGTTCAAGTGGCTTCTACTTTACAAAAAGATGTTAGTTCACAATGGAATAAGTTTGAAATCACAATGCCAGTTAGAAGAAAAGATGTAGTTAAAGCTAAGTATATTTGCTTTATCCTAAATGGAGTTTTAGGAATTGCTGCAGCATTATTAACCGTTATAATATCTCAATTATTACAAATTGATATAAATGTTGAAAAAGTTTTTTTAGGCATTACATTTGGAATAGTAATTACTTTTGCTCTTCCTGCATTGATGTATCCATTACTTCTGATCTTTGGAGTTGACAAGACGGAAATGGTTTTGTCTATTTCTGTAATTTTAATTTCGATTTTATTTGTTGGTTCTTCCGTGATATTTAATTATATAATGCCTGACCTATCAGTTTATTCAAATTTAGTTTTCAGATGCTCAATCATAGTTATAAGCATAATATTATTTATAATTTCTTATATGTTTTCTGTGATTTCATACAAAAAAAAAGAACTCTAATGTATGAACAAAATAGATTTTATAAATTAGGTGAACACTTTGGATATTGAGAAAACCAAATCATATTACAATCAAATAAGAAGTGAAGATTTATGTGATTGTGATTATTGTAGAAACAATATTCATGAAGTCAAAGCAGCTTATCCTACCTCTTTTATAGACACTCCATAACCGTGAGTTCCATAACGTAAATTGCAGATTCTGTGGTGCAATTCACAGTGTAAATTGGGCAAATATAAGCGTCCTCTCACAAGTCATCCATAACGTGAATGAAAGAAAAACGGTATAAACAAATATTATTTTCTTTGTGAGCTATGGAGATAAGACTCTTCAGAGGCTTATCGGAATGCCCAGCGAACAGAAACATAATATTTCGTTTATACCGTTTTTCTTTTCATAAACCTATAAAACCACGACTTGCGAGAGGACGCTTATATCTGCCCTTCAAGCCCTAAGAAAGCACCGCAGAATCTGCAACACTACGCAAATTAAACTCCGGTTATGCAGACAGCGCGTTTTTCTTGACCTGAGCCAAAGCCTTTGCAACAGGTGGCAGACTGATCACGATCAAAGTAGCGATCGCTTCCGGTACGATATAAGTTGCATTGTAAGTTAAAGAGTACACAATGGCAGGTGTTCCTTCCGGGGCATATGCACCGAAGAATACGACACCGGAGATCACTGCAAATACATAACGTCCAAACACGGCAACGATATAACCAATCTGCAGTCCGTGTTTTTTGTTTGCAAAAAATCCGGCGAGCCCTAAAGCACCAAATGCCAGAGGGTAGTCTAAAATCATCTGTGGAACGGTATAGAAAATTGGCTCCATAACAAACTGAACAAGACCGTAGGCAACGGCAGTCATAAGACCAACATAAGGACCGTACCAGTAACCAATCAGTGCGATAAACAACATGCTGAATAAAGTAACGGAACCGCCCATTGGCAGATTCGCAAACTTAATCATGGAGCATACTACTGCAAGCGCGATCGCAACGGCAGAGTAGACAAGCTGTTTTGTGGTGAGAATTGTTTTTTTCTCTGCATTTCTGTGGCGGATCACTGCTGCGACAACAACGAGAAGTGCGATAATGACTACTACAACTGCGATTCCAGGTGCAGTAAGACGTACAGAGCCATCATCCCAGGCTCCGATCGTGGTAGTAAAAAATTCTTTCATAAAATAAAATCCTCCTTGCGTTTCAGATCTTTTGCGCCAGGAGGAAAAAACTCTATATTCTATCGTCTGATGAGAAATATCATAAAAGCTTCCTTACGCCGGTATTATCCGGTTCAAGTAATAAGGGTTGATGAAAAATCATCTCTCAGCGTTGGAATGTCTGGCAAATGCAGCATTTTTTGCGCCCCTAGCGTTTTTGATTCTGTTATAAATACTGTTAAGGTCTATGATGCCTTAACGAGTATCAATATAGCAAGATGCAGCGGGAAAGTCAACCTGAAATTTTCATAAAAGTTCTTGAAATCACAAAGATCACAAAGATTCCAACAATTTGTGGGCAAAGCAAAAGCCGCAGAACAAAATCTGCGACTTTCTTTTCAGATATAAAGATCGATATTACTTCCAAGATATGGTGTGACGGAATTCTCCATCATCTGAACCATGCCGGCACCTAATGTCTGTGTCATATCTAAAGATTTTCCGAGCATTGCAACTCCGATATCTTCCTGTAATGTAACAGGGCTTGTGGAAGAACCGATGTCATATGCAGAAACCGTACTTAATGCTGCGTCTAAACCTGTAATATCCATAAATTCTACCTCGCTTTCATTTCCATTTTTGCATATAAAATGCAATCATTCATGACTCATTGAAGCACTTTTAATATAGCACAGATCGGTCGTTCTGTATATAGAAAAGAAAAATGTTACTGTTCACGCAGCAGTAAAACACTTGCTGTTTTGCTGCGTAAGAAAGTGATTCAGAAAAATCCTCTTGACAAATAAAACAGAAATGCATATACTTTGCCTATCGAATAGTTTGACAATCAAATAACTAGAAAGTCAAACAAAATAATATGAAAAACAACAGGCGAAAGCCGGGAAAGAATGAGGAAAAGCAAAATGTTAGAAAAGATGAAACCGATTATTGCAGAACAGTTAAATGTAAATGAGGCAGAGATTAAGCCGGAAACAAAATTCAAAGACGATCTGGGCGCAGATTCCTTAGATTTATTTGAAATGGTGATGGCTCTGGAAGAGGAGTTCGGAATCGAGATCCCATCAGAGGATCTTGAAAAGATTGTAACAGTCAACGATATTATCGGTTATCTCAAAGAAAAAGGTGTGGAAGCTTAAGACCATTTACAGATATTCAAAGAGAGGCAGGAAACAATGAAAACGAGAATTACGGATTTGCTTGGCTGTCAGTATCCTGTGATCCAGGGCGGAATGGCATGGGTTGCAGAGTATCATCTTGCAGCGGCAGTTTCAGAGGCAGGAGGAATCGGACTGATCGGTGCAGCCAGTGCTCCGCCGGAAGTAGTCAGAGAACAGATCAGAAAAACAAAAGAATTGACGGATAAACCATTTGGAGTCAATGTGATGCTTTTGAATCCAAATGCTCCGGAAGTCGCAAAAGTGGTCGTGGAAGAGGGCGTAAAAATTGTGACGACAGGAGCCGGAAATCCGGGAAAATTCATGGAGATGTGGAAACAGGCAGGCGTCACCGTAATTCCGGTTGTAGCAAGTGTTGCGATGGCAAAAATGATGGAACGCGCAGGGGCAGATGCCGTGGTCGCAGAGGGGATGGAGTCCGGCGGACACATTGGTTCACAGACCACGATGACGCTGGTACCGCAGGTTGTGGATGCAGTGACCATCCCGGTCATTGCCGCCGGAGGCATTGCGGACGGCAGAGGAATGGCGGCAGCCATGATGCTGGGAGCGGAAGGTGTGCAGATGGGAACACGGTTTGTGGTCGCAAAAGAATCGATCGTACACCAGAATTATAAGGAACGCATTATCAAAGCAAAAGACATCGATTCTGAAGTGACAGGTATGAGTACCGGGCATCCGATCCGGGTACTGCGAAACCAGATGACAAGAGATTATCTGAAATTAGAAAAGGAAGGTGCCTCTTTTGAGGAGTTAGAGCAGTTGACACTCGGCTCTCTGCGTAAAGCGGTGATCGAAGGGGATGCAGTTCATGGAAGTCTGATGGCAGGACAGAGCGCCGGGCTTGTGAAAAAAGAGCAGACCTGTCAGGAGATCATAGAGGAAGTTGTCACAGATGCCAGAGCGCTGCTTGCAGGAAGAAAATGACCTGACAGGCGCAGATTTGAAGATTTGAGAAAGGTGTGGTTATCAGGATGGGAAAGACAGTATTTATGTTTCCGGGACAGGGATCCCAATATATTGGCATGGGAAAAGAATTTTACGAACAGATCCCTATTTGTAAAGAAGTGTACGATCTTGCTTCAGAGGTGACTGGATTGGATATCCCGGCACTGTGTTTTGAGGAGAACGAAAAAATAAATATCACAGAGTACACGCAGATCTGTATGCTGGCTACGGAAGCTGCAATTTATATGGCATTGGAACAGAACGGTTATCAGCCGGATGTCACAGCCGGATTGAGTCTTGGTGAGTATGGTGCGTTGATCGCATCCGGAGTCATGACTGCTGAGGAAGCATTTGAACTGGTGCGGAAAAGAGGCATTTTTATGCAGGAAGCTGTCCCGGCCGGTGGAGCAATGGCAGCAGTGCTAGGACTGGATGCAGCGGCAATTGAGCAGATCTGCAGAGATACAGCAGAGCAGACAGGGAGCGAGGTTTCCATAGCCAATTACAACTGCCCTAGACAGATCGTTATTTCCGGTCAGGAGGAAGCAGTGCATCTGGCAGGAGAAACATGTAAGGCGTCTGGGGCAAAACGCGTTGTTCCATTGAAAGTCAGCGGCCCGTTTCATTCGAAAATGCTGCAGGGTGCAGGAGAAAAGTTAAAAGAAGAATTAAAAAAAGTAGAGATCAGTGATTCATTTGTTCCTTATATTGCAAATGTAACGGCAGACTATGTCACAAAAAAAGAGGAAGTGAAACCATTGCTTGCCAGTCAGGTATCTTCTTCTGTGCGCTGGCAGCAGACCATAGAACGGCTGCTTGCAGATGGTGCGGATGAATTTGTAGAGATCGGACCGGGAAGAACATTGAGTGGATTTGTGAAAAAAGTGAACCGGGATGTAAAAGTGAGCAGCATTGATAAAATGGAAGATTTTATTCAGTTTATCGGAAGTCATGTGGAGGCAGGAGCATGTTAACAGATTCTTTAAAAAATAAAGTGGCACTTGTCACAGGAGCCGGCCGCGGAATCGGAAAAGAGATTGCAAAGACACTGGCATCATGTGGAGCGTTTGTCATTGTCAATTATAACAGTTCGCCGGAAGCAGCAGAACAGACTGTAAAAGAAATCATAAAACAGGGTGGAATGGCAGCACCTGTACAATGTGATGTTTCTGATTTTGATGCCTGCGGAAAAATGATGGAAATGATCATAAACAACTATGGACACCTGGATATTCTGGTCAATAATGCAGGAATCACAAGAGATGGACTGATCATGAAAATGAGTGAGGAAGATTTTGACAGGGTCCTTGATACGAATCTGAAAGGTGCATTCCATACGATCCGCCATGCTTCGCGTTATTTCCTGAAACAGAAATCCGGTAAGATCATTAACATTTCTTCTGTTTCCGGTGTCATGGGGAATGCAGGACAGGCAAATTACAGTGCAAGCAAAGCCGGAGTGATCGGTCTTACCAAAAGTGTGGCAAGGGAGCTTGCGTCGAGAGGAATCACATGCAATGCAGTGGCACCCGGATTTATCGAGACAGAGATGACAGAGGCGATGCCGGAGGCTGCCAGGGAAGCGGTAAAAAAACAGATTCCGCTTCAGCGGACAGGGCAGGTGTCAGATGTGGCCGGTGTGGCTGCATTTTTAGCATCGGATCTGGCAGATTATATCACCGGACAGGTGATCTCCGTGGACGGCGGCATGCACATGTAAAGAATATATATCATGAGGAGAACAATATGGCAAAAAGACGCGTAGTGGTAACGGGAATGGGAGCAGTCACACCGATCGGACTGAGTGTGGATGAATTCTGGCAGAATGTAAAAGCACAGAAAACCGGGTTTTCTGAAATTACAAAATTCGACACCACTAATTATAAATGTAAGCTTGCAGCAGAAGTAAAAGAGTTTGATGCAAAAAATTATATGGATGCAAAAGAAGCAAGGCGCATGGAACTATTCAGCCAGTATGCCGTGGCGGCAGCGAAGGAGGCAATTGAGGATGCCGGGCTTGAAATGGATCAGGAAGATCCGTATATGGCAGGCTGTGCCATTGGAAGCGGCGTGGGAAGCCTTCAGGCGATCGAGCGCGAACATACAAGGCTGATAGAAAAAGGACCGGGGAGAGTGGGACCTTTATTCGTTCCCATGATGATCTCTAATATGGCAGCAGGAAATGTTTCCATTCATTTTGGATTAAAAGGAAAAAGTATCAATGTTGTGACAGCCTGTGCCACAGGAACGAATACGATCGGTGAGGCTTTCCGTGCCATTCAGTATGGTGAGGCAGACATTATGGTTTCCGGGGGAACCGAGGGAAGTATCTGTCCGACCGCAATCGCTGGTTTTACGTCACTCACAGCACTCACAGCAGAAACCGATCCGAAGAGATGTTCCATTCCGTTTGATAAAGAACGCAGCGGCTTTGTCATGGGAGAGGGCGCAGCGGTGGTCGTGTTAGAGGAATTAGAGCATGCAAAACGCCGTGGCGCAAAGATATATGCAGAGGTTGTGGGTTATGGCTGTTCTTCGGATGCGTATCATATCACATCTCCGGCAGAAGATGGCAGCGGCGCAGCAAGAGCTATGTTAAATGCTGTTCAGGATGCAGGAATCGCAGTGGATGAGGTTGGTTACATCAATGCACATGGAACATCCACGCACCATAACGATCTCTTTGAGACGCGCGCAATCAAACTTGCATTTGGTGCGCATGCCGGTGAAATGAAGGTCAATTCCACAAAATCCATGGTCGGACATATGCTGGGAGCTGCCGGAGCGATCGAGTTTATCACTTGTGTGAAAGAGATTGAGGAAGACTACATTCATGCCACAGTTGGCTATAAAGTGCCGGATGAGGAACTGGATCTCGATTATTGCAAAGAACCGGTTTCGATGGAGGTGCAGTATGCACTGAGCAATTCCCTTGGATTTGGCGGCCATAATGCAAGTATTCTATTAAAAAAATATACCATTGTATCGGACAAAGATATCAATGGCTGCAGATAAGGAGGCAGCGATGTCAGTATTAAACATTAGTCAGATCATGGAAATCCTGCCACACAGACAGCCAATGCTGCTCATTGATTCGGTAGAAGAAATTGAGTATGGTGTCCGTGCAGTGGCGAAGAAATGCGTCAGTTTCAATGAACCTTTTTTTGCAGGACATTTTCCGGAAGAACCGGTGATGCCGGGGGTGCTGATCGTGGAGGCACTGGCGCAGACCGGTGCGGTCGCAATCCTTGGAAAAGATGAAAACCGTGGAAAAACAGCTTATTTTGCGTCCATCAATTCTGCAAAATTTAAAAGAAAAGTAGTTCCCGGAGATATTCTCACGCTGGAGACGGAAATTATAAAAGTGAAAGGACCGATCGGGGTGGGAAAAGCGACGGCAAAAGTCGGAGATGAAATTGCATGCATTGCAGAACTCACCTTTGCAGTTGAGTAACAGAATAGAAAGGCATTACATAGAAGCTGTAACAGAAAGGAAATATTATGCCAGCAATTTTGAGAAGAAGAAAGCTGATATCCATAAAACCTGAAAGAAAAAATGCAGTAACTTACCGCAATGAGGAAGTACAGGCGGAAGTTATGACACCGCCACCGGCAGCGGAACAGAAGAAAATACCGGGAAGTACAGTGGTCTGCCCCGCATGTAAGAGAGAAGTGAACAAGGCGGAAGTGGAAAAGAATAAGTATGTCTGCTATGAGTGCGGAAGCTATTTCCGCGTGCGGACTAAAAACAGGATCCGCATGGTGGCAGATGCAGGAACCTTTGAACCATGGTTTGAATATCTGGAATCAGAAAATCCACTGGATTTTCCGGAATATACCCAGAAGGTGGAGGCAGCCCGGGAAAAGACCGGACTGCATGAGGCAGTGACCATCGGACGATGCAAAATATATGGGGAAGAGACGGTTCTTGGAATCTGTGATGCCAGATTCCTGATGAGCAGCATGGGACATGTGGTCGGAGAAAAAATTGCGCTCGGTGTGGAGCGGGCGACAGATTTAAAGCTTCCGGTTATTTTGTTCTGCTGCTCCGGTGGGGCGAGAATGCAGGAAGGTATCATTTCCCTGATGCAGATGGCAAAGACTTCCGCAGCTTTAAAAAGGCATTCTGATGCAGGGCTTTTGTATGTGCCGGTATTGACAGATCCGACGACCGGAGGTGTGACCGCAAGTTTTGCAATGCTTGGAGATATTATCCTGGCAGAGCCGGGCGCATTGATCGGTTTTGCAGGACCCCGCGTGATCGAGCAGACCATCGGACAAAAACTTCCGGAGGGATTTCAACGTGCGGAATTTCAGTTAGAGCATGGATTTGTGGATGCCATTGTTGAGCGGAAAAATCTGAAAATAACCTTAAACCGTATTTTAAAAATGCATCACAGCAGGGAAGGTTTTGCTGATTTTGATCCATTGCGCATGGATGATAACTACGAGCCGACAGAGTTGATGCGGGAGCGTGCAGCAAGGGCAAAAGGACTGACGCCGTGGGAAAAGGTAAAAGCCGCAAGGAAAGTAGACAGACCTTCTGCCACTGATTATATGGAAAATATTTTTGATGAATTTATGGAGTTCCATGGTGACAGATACTTTCGGGATGATCCGGCAATCGTAGGTGGAGTCGCATATCTCGACGGCCAGCCTGTTACCGTGATCGGAATCCAGAAAGGAAAAGATTTTAAGGACTGCATGAAACACAATTATGGAATGCCGTCGCCGGAAGGATACCGGAAAGCGATACGTCTGATGAAACAGGCAGAAAAATTTGGACGCCCGGTGATCACATTTGTAAACACAGCGGGAGCATATTGCGGAATGGAGGCAGAAGAGCGTGGGCAGGGGGAAGCGATCGCCCGGAATCTCTATGAGATGTCTGCATTAAAAGTGCCGGTTCTCTGCATCATGATCGGGGAAGGCGGAAGCGGCGGAGCGCTTGCCTTAGCAGTCGGAAATGAAGTATGGATGATGGAAAATGCAACCTATTGTGTGCTTTCGCCGGAAGGATTTGCATCCATTTTGTGGAAAGACGGAAAACGTGCAAAAGAGGCAAGTGAGATTATGAAAATCACGGCCATGGATTTAAAATCGCTGGGTGTCATTGAACAGATCATCCCGGAATATGGCGTGGCAGACGCAAAAGCCTGTGAATCAATCTCACGCTATCTGAAAGGAAATATAAAAAAGTTTCTTGAGAAACAAAATGGCAGGACAGGAGAACAGTTTGCGTCCGAGCGTTATGCGAGATTCCGAAAATTTTAGCAAAATCACAGAGGCTATGTGCACAGAGAGTACGAATCGTTTTGTGACCGGACAGAGAAGAGAGGAATATTATGAAGGTAAAAATAACAGGAACGGGAAGCTGCCTTCCGAAGCTTCGCGTGACAAATGATGATCTTGGTCAGATCATGGAAACATCGGACGAATGGATCCGGTCGAGAACCGGGATTATTGCCAGACATATTGCGGTAGAGGAGACAACCACCGGCATGTCCACAGAAGCAGCAGGCAAGGCGTTGAAAAATGCAGAAATTTCGGCGGAAGATGTGGATATCATCATTGCGGCAACTGTTTCTGCAGATAAACATCTTCCGGGACTTGCCTGTGAGGTGCAGAAAAATATCGGTGCAGAAAATGCAGTTGCGTTCGACATCAATGCAGCGTGTTCCGGTTTTCTTTTCGCACTGGATACTGCGGCGCTGTATTTAGAACATGGCGGATATCAGCATGCGCTTGTGATTGGAGCGGAAACGCTGTCGAAAATGATGGACTGGACGGACCGGAGCACCTGCGTGCTTTTTGGGGACGGCGCAGGGGCAGCAGTTCTTTCAGCAAGTAAAGAAGATGGCATTTTATCCATGGTGCAGGGCTCGGATGGTTTCAGGGGCGATGTCTTAAACTGCATGGCGAGAAAAGTGAACAACCCTTATAAAAAAAGTGACAAGGCACTTTCCTATGTTTCCATGAATGGGCAGGAGGTGTACAGGTTTGCAGTGAAGACTGTGCCAAAGGCGGTCACAGACGCAGTGGAACAGGCAGGCTTACATCTGGAAGAGATTGATTTATTCCTGCTGCATCAGGCAAATTACAGGATCATTGAAGCAGTTTCGAAAAGACTTGGTCAGCCTATGGAGAAATTTCCGACCAATCTGGAGGAATGTGGGAATATTTCTGCGGCGAGTGTGCCGATTTTGCTTGATAATGTCAATAATCATGGTATGATGAGGAAAGGAATGAAAATCGTGTTGGCAGGATTTGGAGCAGGCCTCACCTGGGGAGCAACGGTGATAAACTGGTAAAATCAGGCGCTGACCGCAGAAATAGGAGTAGATCGGATGACAACAGATGAAACATTAAACGAATTATTGGTCAGATTGTTTAAAGACATCATGGAGATCGAGGGAAAATGCCTCGTGACAGAAGAATTCAAAGATCTCAGTTACAATGATTTCCATGTGATCGAGGCAATCGGAGTCAATGAACCAAAAACTATGACGACAGTGGCAAAACTGATGAATGTCACAACCGGAACGTTGACAAAGGCAATGGATGGACTGACCAGAAAAGGGTATGTTATCCGTGAGCGCAGTACGCAGGATAAACGTGTGGTATGGGTTTATCTGACAGACACCGGGAAAGCTGCTTACAAACATCATGAAGAGTTTCATCACGAGATGATCGCTCAGATCAAAAGCCAGCTTACCGAGCAGGAGACGCCGATCCTGATTTATGCGCTGGCGAAACTTGCCGATTATTTTCACCTTGTATACAAGGGTGAAAAAGAATAAAGAACAGAGGTCATTGCATCGAAAAACTATTTTTTTATGCGATGACCTGTTTTGTTATAAGTTGAAATGATAATAATTATAACCTGAAAATATAAAAAGTAAAATTCATTGATTTTTTTTATGCAAAATGAATAATTTGAAGTCGAATCCTGCAAAAAAATAGACTAATCATTAGAAAACTTCACTAAATTAAAGGAATAAAGAAAAAAATATTGCGTCCGCCGTCATTTTATAATAAAATGTACGTGTTGATGAGAAATCTGCAGCCGGAATCAATGCCGGAGCATTTAAAAAATGCCGGATATCTGATTTCACATGGTTGTAAATATATTTTTAAAGGAGAAAAAAAATGGGATACGTTGATGAAGTACTCGCAAAAGTAAAAGAAAAAAATGCTTCAGAACCTGAATTTTTACAGGCTGTTGAAGAGGTATTAGAGTCTTTAAGACCTGTTATTGATGCAAATGAGGAATTGTACAGAAAAAATGCAATTCTTGAGAGAATCACAGAACCAGACCGTCAGATCATGTTCCGTGTACCTTGGGTAGACGATAACGGACAGGTTCAGGTAAACAGAGGTTATCGTGTACAGTTCAACAATGCCATTGGACCATACAAGGGAGGATTAAGACTTCATCCTTCTGTAAACCTTGGAATTATCAAATTCTTAGGATTTGAACAGATTTTCAAGAATTCCCTTACAACACTTCCAATCGGTGGTGGTAAAGGTGGTTCTGACTTTGATCCAAAGGGTAAATCTGACAGAGAGATCATGGCATTCTGCCAGAGCTTTATGACAGAACTTTCTAAATACATCGGAGCAGATGTGGACGTACCAGCAGGTGATATCGGAACTGGTGCAAGAGAGATCGGATTTATGTTTGGCCAGTTCAAGAGAATCCGTGGTTCTTTCGAAGGTGTTCTTACCGGTAAAGGACTTACATACGGTGGATCTCTTGCCCGTACACAGGCTACAGGATATGGTTTATTATACCTGACAAATGCATTGTGGAAAGATCACGGCATGAGCCTTGAAGGCAAGACTGCTGCAGTTTCCGGTTCCGGTAACGTTGCGATCTACGCAATTGAGAAAGCACAGCAGTTAGGTGTAAAAGTTGTAACATGTTCTGATTCTACAGGATGGATTTATGATCCGGAAGGAATCGATGTTGCATTATTAAAAGAAGTAAAAGAAGTAAAACGTGCACGTTTAACAGAGTACGCTGCTGCAAAACCATCTGCAGAATATCATGCAAAACAGAATGGTGAGCACGGTGTATGGCAGTACAAAGTAGATTTAGCCCTTCCATGTGCAACTCAGAATGAGTTAGACATTGAGGATGCTAAGATGTTAGTTGCAAATGGTGTTACATCTGTAACAGAGGGCGCTAACATGCCTACTACATTAGAGGCAACAAAATACTTACAGGAGAACGGCGTATTATTCGTAGGTGGTAAAGCTGCCAATGCCGGTGGTGTTGCTACATCTGCATTAGAGATGAGCCAGAACTCTGAGAGACTTCACTGGACATTCGAAGAAGTTGATGGAAAACTCAAAGGAATCATGGAGACAATCTATGCTAACATTTCTGATGCCGCTAAGAGATACAATGCAACAGTCGGCGGACAGACAGATTATGTTGCTGGTGCAAATATTGCGGGATTTGAGAAGGTTGTGGATGCTATGATTGCCCAGGGCGTGTGCTAATAAATTAGCAACAAATGAATAATTATTTAAAAATTGAGAGCCCTACACATTGCAGGAAAACGAAAAAGTGTAGGGCTTTTGTATTTTACAAGATGCATGAAGATGCAGTAAAGTAAGCGGTTTATACATGAAAAAAGGAGATAAGTTACAAGTAATATACATATAATATACGCGTAGTATACAAACGGTTTTGCATAATATACAAGGATTATTCGACTAAAATGTATTTTTATAAAATAGGGTAAAAACATAACACAGGGTAATCAATGAAATTACGTTTATTTTGAACAAGAATTTTGAAATGGAGATTGTCGGTTTATGTAAATTGTGATACACTACCGGCATGAGAAGTAATCGTGTACAGAGTGGTAACCTCCCAGACTAGAGATAGAGGGGAGGTGGTGCTGATGGATATGTATGAAGTTTTAAGCCTGTTATTTTTAGGCGGTTCATTTCTAATCGCACTGCTTGCCTACATAGATAGGAACAACAAGCGAAAATAAATAAGCCACTCCTGTCTTGGCGGACGAGTGGCTTATTAAATAACCATTTACGAGGCTAACCACTTTGTGGGCGGTTGCTTCTCTTTATGTTTATTATAGTATGAGGTGGGTAAATTTTCAAGACATAAATTTGTGGAAGTTGGATTTAGTTTATTTCAGAGTGAGATAGTAGTATACGCGTAATATACAAAAATGTTTGAAATCCCCATGAATACTGAATACCTGTGCTGAGGCTACGCTTGCACAGGGTGTTTGCTAATCGTGAATTTCTAAGATAAAGATTATATTGAGAAGTCCTGGAAATATTGAATTTCCGGGGCTTTTCTTTATGTATTGAAAGACATGTGAATTGTCAGAATATTCATAAATAGAAGATAATTTACGTTATTTTGAGGTCGTTATATACACGTGGTACACAAGTGATATACAGGTGGTATACACTTATTTTTACTGATTTTGAATGCTTTTGGAAGCATTTCATCCAGTGCTTATCAAGATGATTCAGGCTGAATATGGGTGTAATGTTTATCATCAGAAACATCATAAGTGTATCCAGCAATCAGTCTTGATTTATTGTTTTATATCTTGTTCACTTCTGTAAGAAGTTCTTCTAGAGTCTTATGAGTATAGGTTCCGTAGGTGTAATGATTTCCAAACTTGTTATTGATCAGGTATTTCTTGTTTGGGTCGTAGCGGTTCTTGACGAGAGGTATAATCTTATCGTTCAGTGGGATAATTCTGTCTTTTCCAGCTTTGGTTTTCATGCCACCTACCATGTACTTTTCGTCTAAATGGACATTTTCCGTCTGGATTTCCAACAGCTCGGTTGGTCGCAGTCCGGTATGGAGCGATGTGGCAAAGGGTAGAGCCGATAGAACGAGGAAAAATGAATTGAAAATTTATTTGAGCGATAATGAAAAATATATCCTGGACAGGAAGGTGGAGTTGTCAAAGCGGAAGAGTGTTTCGGATTATATCAGGACGTTGATACTCTTTGGATTTGTTTATGATGTAGATTATTCTTATCTAAGGCAATACAATGAAACACTTGGAAAAATCAGTGGGAATCTGAATCAGATTGCGAAGAGAATTAGCAGCACCGGGAATGTTTATGAAGAGGATATAGCAGAAGTGAAAGCGATTATGGACGAGGTGTGGAGGATGCAGAAGGCGATGCTGAAGAAGTAGCCGTTGATACATAATGGTTAAGTAGAGCTTTCAGCACAGAATGTGTGGTATGGGAAGTATCGGTTAAAGCGAAGTAAACGGTTTTAATGGAATTGAGTGTGCGCGTGTGGTAAAATGGTGTTGTTGAAGAAAACGGCATTTATCAAATATAATACCTCTCCCAACCTATGGTTGAGTTTGATAATTCCACTTACAGTTTGTATACAAAAACTGATAAAAATTGTAAAGAGTAGCGTGAAAGGAGGCATATTGTAATGAATCAAATTGATACAGGAAAGTTTATTGCTAGTTGCAGAAAAGAAAAAGCTCTGACACAAGCACAATTAGCAGAAAAGTTAAACATCACTGACAGAGCTGTTTCCAAATGGGAGACAGGAAAATGTATGCCCGATTCATCTATCATGTTGGAACTTTGCAATAT
>ENA-UPXC01002859-UPXC01002859.1-human-gut-metagenome-genome-assembly--contig:-NODE-2859-length-19249-cov-17.726007_pt1 | contig 19249 bp, 12 predicted proteins | sample MGYA00250047_ERZ773371 | MGnify/ENA primary metagenome ERZ773371 (study PRJEB29103, sample SAMN06111975) | human gut metagenome | biome: human gut; feature: ankylosing spondylitis patient; material... | reverse complement strand
TACAGAGAAAAAAGGCTGTAAAAACAGGAACGGCCAGCCCGAAAGAATTTACGGACTGGCTGTATCAGCAGAGTAATATTATAATAAATTTATCAGTCTATTGATTTTATACTTTCCTGACGGCAAAAGTTTGAGCGTTTTTTGAGATTTGGCTGTTACGATAAATATTATGAATTGCAAATGGAGATGATAGCATGAAACAAAGGCTTCTTATTGTTGATGATGAACCGGGAATTGTAGATATGATGGCGAGTTATTTTTCTTCTCAATATGAGGTGTTGACCGCTTATTGCGGAAATGAAGCACTTCAAAAATTAGCAAGACAGCCCGATTTAATCCTGCTCGACATCAATATGCCGGACATAGACGGATTGACCCTTTGTCAGAAAATTCGGGAGCTTATTACTTGCCCCATTCTTTTTTTGACGGCAAGGGTCGAATCTGCCGATAAAATCATCGGCTTTCAGGCAGGTGCCGACGATTATATCATTAAGCCTTTTGATTTGGACGAATTAGGGGCGAGAGTTGCCGCACATCTGAGGAGGGAGCAGCGACACAGGAATAAAGCGACAATTCGCTTCTTTGGTGAACTGACGATTGATTATTCAGCCCGAACCGTCACAGTGGCGGGTGAACCTGTTGCTTTATCAAAAAGGGAATTTGATATTGTGGAGCTGCTTTCGCTGAATGCCGGACAGGTATTTGACCGGGAGCGTATTTATGAAACAGTGTGGGGACTTGACGGCGAGGGTAACAGTGATACTGTCATGGAACATATCAGGAAAATCCGGGCGAAGCTGGCTGCTTGTACGCTTCACAGTTATATTGATACAGTTTGGGGGTGTGGTTATCGGTGGAACGTCTGAAAAATATGGAATTAAAGAAAACTTTTCTCGTCCTATCTGCTTCCTGTGTTTTGGTGGCTCTCCTGATGTTAGGCTTAGTCTTTATGATATGCAATTCAATCAGCAGCAACTTTCCCTCCGGTGGAATAGAAATTTTAGCAGACGGTTCAATCGTTAAAATGGAAACCCCCACAGAGACCCAGCAAAATATATTGTCCATGCTTGGAATCATTCAAATTGTGTCCTGCATTGTTCTCCCTATGGGCGGGCTGGCTCTATCCGGCATATTATATTATCATATCAAATTGAAACAGCCGATCTCCACGCTACGGAATGGGATTTCACGGATTCGGAACCATGACCTTGACTTTTCTATGCCTGTCCATTCTGATGATGAATTGGGGCAGCTCTGCACCGCCTTTGATACTATGCGCGAAGAACTTCTGAAATCAAATCAGGAACTGTGGCGGCAGGCAGAAGAACGGAAAAGGCTAAATGCCGCCTTTTCCCATGACTTGCGCAATCCGATCACGGTCTTAAAGGGAACTATAAAATTACTGCGGCAGGGAACAGCAGATGAACAAGCCATTGACAGATTGGAAAGCTATACATTACGGATTGAACAGTATGCAGAAGCTATGAGTAGCATCCAACGATTAGAACAAATGCCGGTGCGGATAAACGAGTATTCCTATTCACTGCTACATTCTGAATTAGAGGAAACAGCAAAAATTCTTGCAGGAGCATTAGAACCGTCTGTTTCCGCACCTGATAAGGGGACAATACAATTAGATCATGGATTGGTTTTAACCGTTGCTGAAAATCTAATTGGAAATGCGGCTCGGTTTGCAAAGAGTAAAATTGAAATTCATTTGGAACGGAAAGGAAACTTCTTGCATCTATCAGTTACAGACGATGGGCCAGGCTATCCTGTGGAGTTAATACAAAGCGGCCCGAAACCGTTTGGAAAAATGAAAGAAGACTCCGCACACTTTGGTATGGGGCTATACAGCAGCCAGATACTATGTCTGAAGCATGGAGGAACACTTACACTGGAAAACAGCAAAAGTTATGGCGCAACGGCTACTGCTTCTTTCCAAATAAATCAGAAACCTTGAGCGTTTTTTGAGATTTCTGTTTTACACTCTCCTTATATTATAAACAAGGAGAGTGTTTTTTATGAACATTGAAGCAAAGGAACTATCGAAAATCTACGGCAGCGGCGAGAGCCGTGTCGTTGCGTTGGATAAAGTCAACCTTGAAATTGCATCCAGCGATTTTATTTCTATTATGGGACCATCTGGCAGCGGCAAAAGTACCTTGCTCCACCTGCTGTCTGGACTGGACAAGCCGACTTCCGGCAGTCTGACATACGATGGAAAAGACATTTATCGTTTTAATGACAAAGAACTGTCCTCATTTCGCCGTCGGCGCATCGGATTTATCTTTCAGCAATTCAATCTTCTCCCTGTGCTGACCGCAAAAGAAAACATCATCATGCCCCTGCTTCTGGACAAAAAGCAGCCGGACGAAGTATATCTAAATCAGCTTACGGATTTGTTAGGTATTCGTGAACGGCTGACCCATTTGCCCCATGAACTTTCCGGCGGTCAGCAACAGCGTGTAGCGATTGCCCGCGCCCTGATCGCAAAGCCGGATATTATTTTTGCTGACGAACCGACTGGAAATCTGGACAGCAAGAGCGGCGGCGAGGTTATGGAAATGCTGCAAAGCATATGGAAAAAGATGGGGAAAACGCTTGTTATCATCACTCACGACAGCCGCATTGCAAGAATGGCAGACCGGCAATTTGTAATTGTGGACGGTGTTCTTTCGGAGGTGACAGCAAGATGAAATCTTATTTAGCTCTTGCATGGAAAGAACTGAAAGCACAGAAAATCACGGCAATCCTGATCTTGGTTGCAGTTATCATGTCCACGATTATGACGACAGTGATCGGTCAGTCTATTGGTATATTGCAATCCATGCGTATTCAGCAGGCGGCGGGTCTGAACGGAAACCGTTATGCAACCTTTCATCAGCTTGGCAAGGAACAAGCGCAAAAGCTGCATGAAGATGATCGCCTATATGATGTAGGCGATACGATCTTTATCGGCAGCACACCATTAGGCAACAGTAGTTTATCTTTATATCTTCGGGAATATCACGATAACGCATTATCTATGTACCCGGCAATCGGAAACGTAAAAGAGGGACGATTACCAGAGGAAGCGATTGAGATTGCCCTGTCGGAGGATGCGCTTCAATATCTTGGATTGGACGCTGTAATTGGCGATACCGTTTCTCTGGATTTGAGTGTTTCCGTTATGGATGGATCGCTGTCAGAGTTAGAATATTCTGCTGATTTTGTATTGACGGGCATTCTGGAAAGCAGCTATATCGGCTACGCATCTGGTACGGTTGAGGGGATTGTCGGTGAGGGAACCGCAGAAGAACTGTTGCCAGAAGAGTATCTGCTTTATTCCACAGATTTTAAGACTTATGACAAGCAAAATTTTCAAAGCATCATTTATGCTCTCGCAGAAGATTTGAACGTGGATGAACGGTATATCCAATATAACTGGGTTTTGCTTGACGCTATTGGTATTTCCTATGATGAAGCGGCAGACAGCGATACCGGTACGGGATTTTCATTTATGACTGCGGCGTGTATTTTGGTGGGTGTTCTGGTCTTGCTGGCGGCTGGGCTGGTAATCTACAACATTCTGAAAATCTCTATCACAAAACGCATCAAAGAATACGGAACACTTCGTGCGATTGGTGGAGAACGAGGGCAAATCTATCGTTTGGTTTCTTTGCAGCTTTTGATTCTCTGTGGAGCCGGTATTCCTATCGGATTGCTGCTCGGTATATTGTCGGCAAAAGGTGTATTGATTGCGGCTACGGGGCTTCTCAATCCCGATCTGTTCATGGCAAACAGCACTTCCGAATTGAACTCTGCAATCAACACCGCCAGTACGGTAAAACTACCGATGCTCTTTGCCAGTATCGCAGTCATACTTCTGTTTGCTCTGCTGGCTGCCTTTCCTGCTGCCCGGTACGCATCCCATGTATCTCCTACTGTTGCTATGTCGGGGCAGACTGTGAAAATCAAACGCAGGATAAAAAGGAACCGCAACATCCGTAATTTTGAAGCCTATTATGCAAGGCTCAACCTAAAACGAGGGCGTGGAAGAACAGCAGTTACCATTCTGTCTTTGGTTATGAGTATTACCGTATTTGTTGCCTTGCAGAGCTTTACAGGGCTGCTTGATGCCAGCAGTTCCGTTCAGGACATGTATTTCAGCGACTATGCAGTTACAAATGAAACCGTTGGCATCCCATCAGAAGCCGTAAAAACATTAGCGGAAAATGACGCAGTAGAAAGTGTTTCCACTACACGGCTTTCTGTATTTATGCCAGGTGCCGGTGATATACTGCCCTTTGAAACTGATCTTTCCGTACAGAGCCATGAAACCTTGCAGCTTGTAAATGTGGATGAAGCACAATTACAAATCTATGCTCCTAACTTGTCTGCTCAGGATAAACAGGCTTTGAAAGATGGAACAGGCTGCCTTGTAAAAAATCCCATTGCCTTTTCTTATGGAGATACAACTGTTCAGCAGACTGATCTTACCGTAGGTGATACCATTCAACTGGGAGACAGAACACTTCCTGTATTAGGATTGATCGATACAGCAATCACAATCAATAATGATGGCTTTACGAATGGTGTTCAACTCATCGTGAATGACGAAATATACTGTTCACTGCTCGGAAACGACAGTTATTCAGAAGTCTATCCTACATTACAGGATAACGCCGATACAGATACCTTTGAAAGCTGGTTGGATAGCTGGTGCAGCAATTATCCAGGAACACATTGGCTTTCCTATCTCCAAAGCAGCAATGAGATGATAGAAAGCTTTGAACAGATCAAAATGCTGTGCTGGGTGCTTATCATCTTTATCGGTATCATTGGCATCCTGAACATCATCAATACCGTTTACAGCAATATTCATACTCGTGTCGGTGAAATCGGGATGCAGCGGGCTATTGGAATGAGTGCCGCAAGCCTTTATAAAACATTTCTGTGGGAGGGCGCTTATTACGGTATCATTGCGTCAGTGATTGGAGCAGTGTTTGGCTATGTCTGCTGTATCTTTGTCGGAGCAGCACAGACCGATGCTTTACAGCTTGTCGCTGTTCCGGTTATGGCGATTGTGGAAGCTGCGATTATTTCTATTGTGGCCTGCCTGCTTGCAACGGCAATTCCTCTGCGTTCTATTGCAAGAATGAGCATTGTGGATTCTATTGAGACTGTTGAATAATATCAAAAACGACAATTAAAACAAGAAATCCCCCATAAAGCAAACCTTGTTGCTTATGGGGGATTTCTGTATGTTCTTTTGGGGTGTGCTAAGTCCCGTATAAGCGTGGTGTTGTTATGTTTGGTGTGGTATCTTTAACTATGGGAAACTCCGGTTTCCCACTTGCTGACGGCCTGACGGGACACGTCCAGCTGCTGGGCCATCTGTTCCTGGGACAGACCGGCTTTGCGGCGCAGGTCGTTGAGCTTTTCACACAGGGTCATAGAGAATGCCTCCTTTGATGTTGATGGCGTCAGCATACCGAAAAAGGCCGCAACTGTCCACCAAGTGGGGCTGGAAGTTCCGCAACCGACGGTTGCGGGCCGTTTTTTTCAGCCCCAGAGCTGACGGGAGAGGTCCTGAGCCAGCTTTTCCACCACGCCGGGGGCGTAGGGCAGGGGCAGTCCGGCATCCGAAAGGGTCTCGGCGTAGGTCCTGCTGCCGCCGGAGGCACACAGGGCGTGATACCGGGCCCAGCCGTCTGCGGGGTCGGCGTCATAGGCGGCCTTCAGCTGCTGGGCGCAGACGATGGACAGGGCGTAGCTGATGACATACCGGGGAAACATATACAGGGCCATGTTGGTGAACAGGTCGCAGCCGGCCAGCACCTGCTGCCGCCAGGGCTCATTGTTCTGCGCCCGGCCGAAGGACTTCTCAATGCGGTCGAACTCCTCTGCCCACTGGGCCAAAGAGGCGTCCGGATGCTCATACAGCCACGTCTCAAAGGTGTGGATGGAGCAGAAGGCGCAAAGCTCCTTGATGAAGTCATAGCGGTGCTCCGTCAGGAACTGTCCGGCGTGGTTCCCGAAGAAATCCCGGGCGTAGGGCTGGGCCAGCAGCTCCATGGTCTTGGAGTGGACCTCCGCCAGGTCCGGACTCAGCCCCACATAGTCCGCCAGAGGCTGGCTGCGGATGGAGAGATACCCCTGGAGCCCGTGGCCCAGCTCGTGGGTGTATACGGTGACGTCACCGGCGGTGCCGTCGCAGTTGGCAAAGACAAAGGGCATATCATAGGGCGCGCCCAGCATGTCGCAGAAGCCCATACCGGAAATTTTATTGGGAGAGCCGGTCACGTCCAGCAGGTCGTGGCGGACCATCTCGTCAAAGAAGGCCCCGGCCTCGGGGCTGAGGCTGTGATACATCCGGTGGGCGGCCCGGGGCAGCTCCTCCGCCGCCACCGGCACGGCGTTGCCCTCCGGGAACACCAGGGCCCGGTCATAGGGCATCAGCGTGTCCACCCCCAGGCGCCGGCGCTGCTCCTCCTGCAGCCGCAGGTACAGGGGGGTGATATGGGTCTGCACCTGGCGGCAGAACGCGTCCAGCTCCGCCCGGCCATAGCCCAGGCGCTGCTGGGCCAGGTCACCGTAATCGGCGAAGCTGTCGAAGCCGTTGGCCCGGGCCAGGTCGATGCGGGCATGGACCAGCTGCCGCAGGATGTCCTCCAGCTGTCCGGCGTTTTCCAGCACCGTCTGCTGCTGGGCGTCATAGGCGGCCTTGCGGCGCGCCCGGTCCCGGCTGGCCAGAGCGGCCCGCAGCTGTCCGCCGCTGAGCAGCTCCCCCTGGACCGGATATTTGGCGGAGGCCGTCAGCTGCTGATACAGGGCCGTCAGCTGGGAGATGCGGGCCTGCAGGTCCCTGCCCCCGGCGTGAATCCGGTGGTCCAGGGTCAGCAGGCGGCGCAGCTGGGGGCCGAAGGCCCGGTCCAGAGCCGGGGCATAGGGGCTTTCGGCAATGGCGGCGGCCAGGGACTGGCTGTCCAGGCTGCCCTCCAGCCGGGGCAGGGTCTCCTGCAGCTCCGTCTGGTAAAATTCGTCGGTGACGTCGTGGAAGGCCCGGATGAAGGCCACCGCCTGGCACAGGCCCACCTCCTGCTGGAGGGCGTCCCGCTGGCGGACGATCTCCACCAGCTCCTCCGGGCTCCGGGCCTCCCTGGCCCGGCGGGTCAGGGCGTCATACCGGGCCTGGAGGGCCTCCACGTCGGGACGGTGATAGGGGATATCGGAAAATTTCCAGTTTTCGTTCATAGAATTGCTCCCATCTTACTCTTTCGGATAAATCACGGACAGGGCCATGCGCTCCGGGCGGATGTTGTCCCGGATGAAGTCCAGCAGATCCTGCTGGGTGATGGAGTCGTACACCTCCGGGAAGCGGAAGGGGTCATAGCCCTGGAAGCAGCCCTCGGATACGGTGGAGGCGATGGCCTCGAAGGAGTTCAGGCTCTTGATGGACGCGCCGAAGCTGGCCCGGCGGAGACGCTGGACATAGGCCGGGTCCACCCCCTCCCGGACCACCCGGCGTGCCTCGTCCAGAACGGCCTGCTGCACGGCCTCAGGGTCGTTGCTGTCGCCGCCGCAGAACACATAGGCGGCTCCCGGCAGCAGGTCATAGGCGCTGTCGAAGGTGCCGTTGATCAGCCCCTGGCTGTACAGCCGGGTGAACAGGGGGCTGGACTCGCCCATGAGCACGTCGCAGGCCAGGTCCCCCAGAATGTCCAGGCGCATGCGGTCCGGCCCCTCCGGCACCGGGGGGCACTTGAAGCCCAGCAGGAAGGTGGGCATGGCCACCTCCATCCGGTCCTCGATGCGGGCCATGTGGGGGGTCAGGTCCTCCTCCCGGCCATAGTCCCGGGGGATCACGGGGCCGCTTTCCCGGGGCAGAATTTCCCGGGCGGCCCGGACGACCTCCGCCGGGTCCACGTCGCCCACCACCACCAGGCACATATTGGCGGGGGTATAGAAGGCCTTGTGGCAGTCGTACAGGGTCTGGGCGGTGATCTGGCGGATGCTCTCCACGGACCCGGCCACGGACTGGCGGACGGGGCTGTGACGGTACAGGGCCTGCATCATCTGGCGATAGACCTGCCACTCGGGGTTGTCCTCGATCATGCCGATCTCCTGGGCGATGATGCCCTGCTCCTTCTCCACGCTCTCGTCGGTGAAGTAGGGGACGGACACGAAGGACAGCAGAATCCGGAGATTGTCGTAAAAATGCTCGGTGCAGTCGAAATAGTAGGCGGTAACGGCGTTGCTGGTGTAGGCGTTGGGCTCGGCCCCGCCCCGGGCCAGGTCCTGCATGGCGCTGCCGTCGGCGGTGTCGAACATCTTGTGCTCCAGATAGTGGGCGATGCCGGCAGGAGTGTCCAGCCACTGGCCGTCCAGCTGAAAGCGCATGTCCATGCCGCCGTAGCGGGTGGTGAAGAAGGCAAATTTCCGGGCATAGCCGGGCTTGGGCACCACGCAGATGGGCAGGCCGTTGGGCAGGGTTTCCCAGATGGCCTTTTCCCCGATGCGGGGGTAGGTAAGGGTTTTCATCAGGCTTCCTCCTTTCCGTGCAGGAAGTATACGGTGTCCAGGGTTACGCTGCCGGCGGCGGCTTGAATGCGCTCCGGCGTCACCTGATCCAGCAGGCGCTGCATGGTCTCCGGGTCCTCGCTCTGACCGGTGGCGGCCTGACCCAGGCAGTAATTTTCCAGGGCACCCTGGGAATCCGACAGGGAGATCAGGGCGCTGCGCATGGTGCTGCGGGCCCCCTCCAGCTCCCAGGGCTCCCAGTGACCGTCCCGGATCTCCTGCAATTGGTGAAGGATCTCGTCCAGGGCCCGCTGATAGTCGGCGGTCTCGATGCCGGAGGACACCGTGAGGATGCCCTTGGAGCGGACATAGGTGCTGGAGGCGTAGTAGCACAGGGACAGCTTCTCCCGGACGTTCATAAAGAGCTTGGAATTGCTGGTGCCGCCGAACAGCAGATTTGCCAGGATCATGGCGGGCATGTCGTCGGTGGCGCAGCGGAAGCCCATGGACAGCTTCCCCTGGGTCACGTCCATGGCCTCGTGGATGATGCGGGGCTCCGCCGGGGCGGCCACGGCACGGGGCGGCTCCGGGTCCAGGCCCGCGCCCCGGGGCAGGGCGGCGAAGGCCTCCAGCAGGGCGTCCTCCACCCGGGAGATGGGGGCGCTGCCGCAGTAGAACAGCTCCAGCCGGGAGGCGGCCATCATCTGTTGGCTGTAGGCATGGAGCTTCTGGTTGTTGATGGCGGCGGCGGCAGTCTCGTCGCCCAGGCGGCTGACGCCGTAGGGCTCATAGCGGCACATCTCCTGCAGAAGCCGCAGGTCCGCCCAGTCCCGCTTGTCGTTTCGGATGGAGCGGATGCTGTCCAGCAGGTTGGCCCGCTCACTGTCCACATACTCCGGCAGATACCGGCCGTTGCGGGTGACGGGGTCCAGCAGCAGCTCCCCCAGCAGGGCGGCGGTGGGCTCCAGCAGCTTTTCTCCCTGGGGGGCGAAGCTGTCGTCCATTACCGAGGCCACAAAGCCGATGCACTGGCACTCCGCCCGCTTGCGGATGGTGGGGTTGATCTGTGCGCCGTAGAGCTGGTCCATGGCGGCGGACAGCTGCTGGATATCCGGGCAGCTCATGGTGCCCCGCTGGAGCACCAGCGGCAGCAGCGCCCCATAGGACGCCGTTTCCCGGCGCAGGGGGGTGATGAACTGGGCGGACAGGCAGCTGGTTTTGAACTTTTTGGCAGGCAGATAGGTGAGATATACCCGGTCCATGATCTCGCGGCGGGTCTTCTCCATATGCGGCACCTCCAGGATACAATAATACATTATTATATCGCAGGCGGCGGGAAATGAAAAGGGCTTTTCCATAAAATAAGGCTCCCGGCCGGTTGGCCGGGAGCCTTGATAAATTTAAGGGGAATCAGGCCACGCGCTTGCCCTTATAGCGGGACTTGACAGCCACGGCAATCAGCCCGCAGCCGCACAGACCGGCCAGGGTGGACCACAGGGCCACGCCCATGTCGCCGGTTTTGGGACTGTTGCTGCCAGCGTTGCCGGTGTTGCCAGCGTTGCCGGTGTTGCCGGTGTTGCCGGTATTGCCGGTATTGCCGGAGTCGCCGCCCTGACCGGGCTGACCGGGTTGGCCGGGCTGACCGGGCTGACTGGGCTGACCGGGTTGGCCGGGCTGACTGGGCTGACCGGGCTGACTGGGCTGGCCGCTTCCTCCGGCGTCACCGCCGGAGCCGCTGCCGGTTTGCTGATAGCCGCAGACGGAGCAGACGCCATCCACGAAGGTGTGGGCGCCGAAGCCGTCCTTCTGGCTGTTGTCAGTGACGGTGCAGCCGTCAGCCAGGCAGTCATGCCAGTGATTCTCGCCGTCGGAGGACCAGGTATCGGACCACTGATGCGTATGCTCCTTCACCAGGGGCTTGTCCTCGGCGCTGTACATGCGCCACAGCTGGGTGCCGTAGAAGGGATTGGCGGTGCCCATATACACGCCGTTCTCGGTGGAGCAGATGGTGCGCAGGCCATGGTTGGAGCCGTCGCCGAAGCCGTCCCGGGTGATGGCGTCGAAATTCACGCCGTCCTTGGACACCAGCAGGTCAAAGCCGTTCTCGCTCTGCTGGGCATAATAGTTGCAGCCGAAGTAGTACACAAAGTTGTGGATCGTGTCGTCATACACGGCCTTGTCCAGGGCGGCAAAGATGGCCTTCACGGCGCTTTTCAGGTCATCCTTCAGGCCCTGGGTGTCGGCGCTGCACATAGCCACGCCGGTGACCTGGGCATACTCCCGGGCGAAGTTGGCACTGTCCAGCTTGATGCCCAGGCCATCGAACACCTTCTGCTTGAAGGCCTCATACTCCTCCAGCATGTTCCGGTAACCGGGCACGGGGTTCTTGTCGGCGGACATGTCCGTGGCAAAGCCTGCCAGCTGCTGGAACAGGGAGGCGGTGTACTTGTTAAACAGGAAGGTATCCAGGAACCAGTTCAGATACTTGTTGTCGTGCTGCTGCAGAACCTCCAGCACGGCGTCCTTCAGCATATCGGCCCGGCCGCTGATGTCGGCATAGTCCATATTGGCTACCTGACCGTCGGTGATCTGGGTGAACTGATAGGTCAGAGTGGAGGTGTCATAGGTGCCGATGTACAGCTCACCGTTGTGCTCGCCGTAGCGCCAGACATACTGATTGGAGTTGTTGCCCAGCCCCGCGCCCAGGTTGCCGATGGGGCCGTCGGGGAAATAGGGGTTGTCGTCCTTACCGGCCACCTGCTGGAAGTTGCCGTCGGCGTCCATGCGGTACAGATAGATGGAATGGTCCAGATCGTTGTACAGCAGCTCAAAGTTGCCGGAGGCGGGGACCTCCGCCAGGTCCAGCATGGGATCGTTGTAGGTGCCCAGGTACAGATAGCCGTTGTACACCCACATGTTGCAGCTCATGGAATAATTGATGCCCAGACCGAAGCCGTAGCCGCTGGTGCCGTGGTCACCGATGACCTGGGTCCAGGTGAAGCTGCCGTCCTCGTGCTTGTCGCCGCGATACATGGCGAAGCCCTGCTTGTTGATGTGGCCGTCGATGGACTTGTCGGTGACCACGGTGACGTACATGGAGCCGTTATACTCGATGATGTCCCAGATACCGCCGCCGTTGAGGCCGTCGGTCTTCATAACGGCGGGCAGGCCGTCAAAGTCGTCCTGATCTGCCACACGCCGCCAGGAGCTCAGACCCGCGGTGGGATCGGAGCTGGCCACGATGATGCCGCCGGGGGTACCCTTGCCGTCGTAGTTGTCCGTGGCCAGGCACATATAGATCTCGTCGTCAAACACCAGCAGGCCGTGAACGCCGTTGGACACGCCCTGGGTGTAGTTGATGTTGTGATAGGCGATGGAGCACTCGTTGGTCTCGGGGTCCACCTCGATGAGGGTGGCCGTGGGGCTGCCCATACCTGCGAAATAGATCTTGCCCTTGAATTCAAAGGCCATGCGATAGCCGGCCAGATAGTTCACGCCCTTCAGATAGGGGGGATAGCCGGGGAAGATGTCGGGGTAATCCTTCAGGATGTCCCGCTCCCGGAAGATCACCTGGGCCTCGCCGGTGTAGCGGTTCACAGCCATGATCACGGGGGTCCACTGGGACATGGGAGTTTCGTCGAAGGTGTCCGTGCCGAACATGACCTTCACAAAATCTGCCGCGGCCCGGCTGGTGTCCACGTTCTGGTCCAGCTTGCCTTCCTTCTTCATGGCGTCCAGGGACGTCTTGACGTTGTTGTGATAGATGTGGTAGGTGGAGTTATAGCAGGTGCCGATGTAGACATAGTCACCGGCCTCGGCCATGGACCAGGAGTAGCTCTGGCCCCGGTCCTGAAGGTCGCCGGTCAGAATGCCGTCCACCTCTCCGGCGCCCAGCGTGGGGTGGGAGACCTTGTCGATGGTGTAGCCGCCCTTGGAGTAAACACCCTGCTCCAGGGGCTCGTAGCTGATGGTGTCGTCGTCATTGCGGACGACGGCTGCCAGTGCGCCGTTGACCAGGCTGACCGTCATAACCAGGGCCAGCAGAACAGCGGTGCAGGCTTTGAACGCTTTGTGCATGTTATCCCGCTCCTTTGAAATAATTTGCCTGTCCTCGAACGAAGAACACTTTATCTATCATATGTGCGCCGACAGGCACACAGTAATTTAACATAGTTTCCATGCTTTTACAATAGATAAAAACTGAAAACGCAATAATTTTTTCTTATAACAGGAAAAAGAACGGGCGATGACGGCGTTTTTTGCAGAGTTTTCCAATAAAGGCAGCGAAATGCGGAAAATTTTGACCAAAGACGGTTGCCAAAGGGCGGCAAGGGGTGGTAAAATAAACGTATCCTATTCCAACCGGCGGCGGCCACTCCACTTTTTGGCCCCCTGCCGGAAAAACAAAGGAGGAACCAGGTCCCGCTGAGACTGGCGGTGCGGCAGTGTGGAGACCTGCCGTAAGGCGCTGCGGCTTCGCCGGGCGCGAGACCGTTCCATGCGGAGGCAGAACGGTTACAGTCTGTATATTATGGCAGAGGTCATTCTGAAAAACCTCAAGAAGGTGTACCCCAACGCGGAGAGCAAGAAGGCCAAAAAGGGCGAGCCCCAGAAAAAGGGCAATCTGCAGATCACCGACGAGGGCGTGGTGGCGGTGCAGGATTTCAACCTGCACATTGCGGACAAGGAGTTCATCGTGCTGGTGGGCCCCTCCGGCTGCGGCAAGTCCACCACCCTGCGGATGGTGGCGGGCCTGGAGGAGATCAGCAAGGGAGAGCTGTACATCGACGGCAAGCTGGTCAACGACGTGGAGCCCAAAGACCGGGACATCGCGATGGTGTTCCAGAGCTACGCACTGTATCCCCACATGACGGTGCGGGAGAACATGGAATTCCCCCTGAAGCTGAAGAAAGTGCCCAAGGAGGAGATCCAGCAGCGGGTGGACCAGGCGGCGGAGATCCTGGGCATCACCCAGTATCTGGACCGGAAGCCCAAGGCGCTGTCCGGCGGCCAGCGGCAGCGTGTGGCCATCGGGCGAGCCATTGTCCGGGAGCCCAAGGTGCTGCTGATGGATGAGCCCCTGTCCAACCTGGACGCCAAGCTGCGCAACCAGATGCGTGCGGAGATCATCAAACTGCGGCAGCGGATCAACACCACCTTCGTGTACGTGACCCACGACCAGACAGAGGCCATGACACTGGGCGACCGGATCGTCATCATGAAGGACGGCTTTGTGCAGCAGATCGGCACCCCCCAGGAGGTCTTTGAGAAGCCCATCAACATCTTCGTGGCCGGCTTCATCGGTACGCCCCAGATGAACTTCTTCAACGCCCGCCTGGAGAAGAAGGGCGGCGACTACTCGGTGGAGTATGCCGGGGCCAGCTTCCCGCTGGACGGGGAGATGAGCGCCAAGCTGGCCGGGAAGGGACAGCAGAGCGCCGACGTGATCCTGGGTGTGCGTCCGGAGCACATCGCGGTGCAGAAGGACCCCTCCGCCTCCGCCATCGAGGCATCCATCGAGGTGTCCGAGCTGATGGGCAGCGAGCTGTACCTCCACGCCACCGTGGAGGGCGGCCAGGAGGTGGTCATCCGCACCCCCACCGTAGAACTGCCGGCGGAGTACCGGGGCGGCGTGCCCTATGGCACCAAGCTCCGCTTCACCTTCTCCCCCAGCCTCATCCATCTCTTCGACCCCGAATCTGAGAAGAGCCTGCTCGTCTGAATCGAGGAACAGAAGTAGGAAGACACGGATAAGCACCCGGCGCGGTCCCCGTCCGATCATGCGGACGGGGACCGCGCCTTTTTGCAGAGGGCCCCAGCACCCGCCCACCTCCGGACGGGACCGTGCCCGTTCCAGCCTCCCTGTTCCGGCGCTGACGAGCCGGAGCAGGGAGGCTTTGCGCCCGGGCGGACATGTTTGGCGGGCCTTTGTCCGGATATACCATATTTTCCCATAGTTTTCGGTATTTTTAACAAAGTCATAGGGCGGCCTGCGTGCTCTCCCCGGCAGCCCCGGCGGCCAGTCTGGATTTTGATGCAGCTCATCCGTCTTTTTTGCATTATAATTTTTGCGCTCCTTTGTTTTTAATGGATTTGGCGGTAAAAATCCGTCATTTTCGTTAAAATATGAATTATTTATTTTCCCATCTTGCGTATCAATTTTTAAAGGACTATAATAGCATCACTTCGCTAACTCAATAAAGTACCTGGTGCCAGAGAAAACAAATTTCTAGGAGTGGTCAACAATGTCCTTTCAGAACGCTTACCTTAATTCCGTGATGGATGATCTGCGGGCCCGCTACGCCCACGAGCCCGAGTACCTCCAGGCTGTGGAGGAATTTCTGGAGCCCCTTTCCCCTGTGATCGATTCCGACCCCCGCTATGAGCAGCAGAACATCGTGGGCCGCATGGCCGAGCCGGAGCGCCTGATCTGCTTCCCGGTGTCCTGGGTGGACGATCAGGGCAAGACCCGCCTGAATCACGGTTTCCGGGTGCAGCACAGCTCCGCCCTGGGCCCCTATAAGGGGGGGCTGCGATTCCATCCCTCTGTCAACCAGTCTGTCATGAAATTCCTGGCCTTTGAGCAGACTTTTAAGGACTGTCTGACCACCCTCCCCATGGGCGGCGGCAAGGGCGGGTCCGACTTCGACCCAAAGGGTAAGTCCGACGGCGAGGTCATGCGGTTCTGCCAGGCCTTTATGAATGAGCTCTACCGCCACATCGGTGAGAACACCGACGTCCCTGCGGGTGACATCGGTGTGGGCTGCCGGGAGATCGGCTACCTCTTCGGACAGTACAAGAAGCTGAAGAACCAGTGGACCGGCGCCATCACCGGAAAGAGCCTGGCCTCCGGCGGCTCCCTCACCCGCACCGAGGCCACCGGCTTCGGCCTGTGCTACTTCGGCGCCGCCTATCTGGCCGACCACGGCCAGTCCTTCCAGGGGAAGAAGGTCATCATCTCCGGCTCGGGCAATGTGGCCACCTACGCCAATCAGAAGTGCACCGAGATGGGAGCCACTGTGGTGGCCATGAGCGACTCCAACGGCTATGTGGTGGACGAGAACGGCATCGACTTCCGCATCATCCAGCAGATCAAGGAGCAGAAGCGGGAGCGCATCAGCACCTATCCCAACTATGTCCCCACTGCCAAATACGTGGAGGGCTGTGCCGGCATCTGGTCCGTCCCCTGCGACATCGCCATGCCCTGCGCCACCCAGAACGAGATCGACACCGACTCCGCCAAACTGCTGGTGTCCAACGGCTGTAAGGCCGTCTTTGAGGGCTCCAACATGCCCTGTACTCCCGAGGCCATCCAGGCCATCAAAGCCTCCGGCCTCCTCTACTCCCCCTCCAAGGCTTCCAACGCCGGCGGCGTGGCTGTCTCCGGCCTGGAGATGAGCCAGAACAGCGAGCGCCTGTACTGGACCTTTGAGGCGGTGGACGCCAAGCTGAAGGAGATCATGGAGAACATCTACCGCCAGTGCGCCGACACCGCAGCTAAGTACGGCCAGGAGGGCGACATCCAGGCCGGCGCCAATATCGTCAGCTTCCTGAAGGTGGCCGACGCCATGCTGTGGCAGGGCGTGTATTGACCGCTTCGTCTGAGATCCTATCAGAAGCGTCCCCGGGACAGAAACTGTCCCGGGGACGCATCAGCTTGTGGAAAAAGCCTCGCAGAGTTCGCGCCCGCAGACGCAAACCAACTCAGGCTGCAGGTGCAGGCAGACTATCGAAAAAACGGCCAGCCAAAGGACTCGGGGGGAAAGATACTGTGAAAGAAAACCGTCAGGGTTGTCTTTCACATGCAATCAAACCACTTTTCAGAACGTTAAAACGTTCTGAAAAGTGCTCTCAGCTCGTCGAAAATACTTTGTCGACAAGCTGAGGGTTTGCCAGCCTGCGGCGGACAAACCCTGCGCGCAGCACTGCTGCTTTCTCGAAAAAGTGACTTCGCCACTTTTTCGACAGTTTCACGCGCCCCCGGGACAGTTTCTGTCCCGGGGGCGCGTTGATATGCCGGGGTGTGGGCCCGATGCCAGTCCCCCTTTATTTCAGACCAGGCGGCATGATCCGCAGGGCGTAGGTCATGCTCTGGCAGGGGATCTCCAGGTAGTCGCAGACCTTCCAGTTGAGGTACACCTGGCCGTCCCGCTCCACAGTGGGGCCGAAGGTCATCTCCTCTGCTCCATCCACCACCAGCTCCTCAGTCCCTACGGTGAGCACCGCGGTGTGGCCCCGGTAGGTGATGGTCACCGTCCCGGCCTCACGGTCCCAATGACAGCCGGCTCCCAGCCGGCTGCACAGCTCCGCCGCCGGCACCTGGTCGTCAGCGCTCCAGCCGGGGTAGTAGAGGACGAAGGGCCGCAGGCTCTCGTCCAGCTCCGCCGGGACGGGCCCGCTGCTGTCCACCGGGTACTCCAGGTCCCCCAGGATCACCGACTCCACCTGGTCCAGATCCACCACCCGGTCAAAGAAGCCGATGGTGGTCTCGGTGATGGTGCGCTGGCCCTCCGGGGCATCGTCATACTCCGGACGGGTACCCCACCCGGCCTTCAGGTCGCCGGGGGTGTAAATGGTGCCGTCCTTCAGCTTCAGGAAGAACTCCCCCTGGAGGAAGGTGTCCCAGGACTCCTCCCACTCCCCATAAGAGTAGACCAGCTTGTAGCTCAGGGGGCCGAACTCCAGCAGGTGGACGGTGGCGCTCCGGTCCCACTCCGGGTTGAGGAGGATCTTGCGCTCCGGCTCCACCGTCACGGCGCCCATGGAGCCCACCTCCGGCAGACGGATGGCATACTTCGGTCCCATGCAGTCCACCCCGATCCACAGGGTGTCCAGTCCCTCCTCCATCTCGTTGGGGTCGAATTCCACCCGGAGCTGGGTGGTCACGCTCCGGTCGGTGCGCAGGCTGATGTCTTCCCAATAGCTGTAGCTGTGCGCACCCTCCAGTTTGGGGGAGGCGTTGCAGTACCGCCAGGACAGCTGTTCCCCCGCGTAGTCGGCGCTGGCCAGCCACACGTTCCGGGGATTAAAGGTGGACTGGGGCCTGGTGCGCTGCTCTTGGAAGGGCATATCCGCCCCCTCTATCAGCCAGGCCGCCCCCTCGTCGGTGAGGGCCTCCAGGGTCACCTGGGCTACCAGTCCGTACTGGTCCACCACGGCGCTGTCCAGGGTCAGGCGGAATTTCCCGTCCGACACGCTCTCGCCCCCCTGGATATAGGGCTCCACCACGCTCAGGTCGCCCTTGAAATACCGCTCCAAAAATCCGCTGTTCACTGCCAGGGCGGTGCCCATCAGCAGTGCTGCCGCCAGGGCCGCTACCCCCGCAGCACGTATCCTGTGCTTCATCGGTCTGCTCCTTTCCGTCTGCCCCTCCGCCAGCACCCGCTCCATCAGCTCGGGCGCAGGACGGATCTGCTCCATCATCTGCTTGTATTCTCTTCGATCCATGCTATCCCTCCTCCAGCAGCACCCGCAGCCTGTCTCTGCCCCGCATCAGCTGGGACCGCACCGTGGCCGGGCTCCGGTCCAGCAGCCGGGCGATCTCCTCCGTGGTCATGTCCTCGTAGTAGTAGAGGTGGAGCACCGTGCGGTACTTGTCCGGCAGGCGGCGCAGCTCCTCCCAGAGCGCCTCTCCCTCCGGGGAGGGGGCCTCCAGCGTCTCACTGAGGGGCTCCGTCCGCCGCCGCCAGGGCGCCGCATGAAGCTTTTTGGCGCAGTTGATAGTGACCCGCAGCAGCCAGGCCTTCCGGTGCTCCTCCGAGGTGAACTGGGGGTCGCTGCGGAGGTAGCGGAGAAAGACCTCCTGGTACACATCCTCAGCGTCTGCGGTGTTCCCCGTCCGGGCAAAGGCAAGGCGATAGACCATGTCAGAGTAGCGGCGGACCGTCTCCTCCGCCTGGCTCGTCCGGTCCATGTCATCCCCCTCCTTTCACCTCAAACACCCCACAGCGGGGCAAAATGTTGCAGGGATCAAAAAATTTTTGCGCGGCCCCTGAACCGGACCTGCGCAGGGGCACACAGTGGGTGTCTGCCTCATAGAAGCGGGACGGGAGAAGAAAGACCCCTCATCCGTCACGGCTTCACCGTGCCACCTCCCCCCAGAGGGGGGAAGGCTTTGGGGGCGGTCCGCACCTTTCCTCTTTTGTGATCTCCTCATTTATGGTATATATATATCAGGAAAAATGGAAGGGCCGGCGGCCGGGCCCCATCTGTAAGAAACTTGTAAGACTTCCCCCAGCTTTTTTGTAAGAAATCTCTGCTATCCTGTTCCCAGGCAAACCGAGAGAGGAGCTGCGCTATGGACACAAAGGAGACCGTCCTGGTGGTGGATGACGACCGGGAGATCGTGGGGGCCATCGCCCTGGCCCTGGAAAAGGAGGGCTACCGGGTGCTGCGTGCCTATGACGGCATGGAGGCCCTGGACCACGCCCTGGACCCGGAGCTGCGGCTGATCCTGATGGATGTGATGATGCCCCGCCTGGACGGCCTCTCCGCCGTCCTCCGCATCCGGGAACGGCGCAACCTGCCCATCATTGTCCTGTCCGCCAAGAGCGAGGAGAGCGACAAGGTGCTGGGACTGTCCATGGGGGCGGATGACTATGTGACCAAGCCCTTCTCCACCCAGGAGCTGGTGGCCCGGGTGCGCAGCCAGCTGCGGCGGTACACCCGGCTGGGGGATGTGAACGCCTCCGCCAGAGACCGGCGCATTGTCAACGGCCGGCTGTCCTACGACCCGGACGGCCGG
>ENA-UPXC01002850-UPXC01002850.1-human-gut-metagenome-genome-assembly--contig:-NODE-2850-length-19305-cov-4.804920_pt1 | contig 19305 bp, 10 predicted proteins | sample MGYA00250047_ERZ773371 | MGnify/ENA primary metagenome ERZ773371 (study PRJEB29103, sample SAMN06111975) | human gut metagenome | biome: human gut; feature: ankylosing spondylitis patient; material... | reverse complement strand
TTCAAGCAGAAGACGGCATACGAGATTGTTGACTGTGACTGGAGTTTCAGACGTGTGCTCTTCCGATCTTGTATTTAACATCGATATATCACATGTACAAAGATTGCCGACAATACTTTCACCAGCGGTAATATATCGATGTTAAATACAACTTTCTTTACCAGATAGTTGTACTCGATCAATGCATTTGTTCCACCGTTCAACGCCTCTGAAAAAAAGAACCACGGAACAAGTCCTGCCATCAGCCACAGTACAAACGGGTGCCCGCTCGGTCTACCCTGGCGCAATCCCACGGTAAACACAAACCAATACACAACAACTGTGACAATCGGCTGCACAAATGCCCAGATCACACCCAAATAAGAACCTGCAAACCGTGTCTTAAAATCATTCTTCGCCAGATTTCCGATCAATGTCCGATTTTGAACTAATTCGATCGGAAGATTTATAAATTGTCGAAACCGTGAAGTTGTTTTCTTTTCCATGCCTATTTTTTATACTCCTTAATACCACTCCACTTGGTATCCTTCTCTGAGAATGTCAGATCTTCTACCGTCATTCCTTCTGGCATCGGCCATTCTACGCCAATTTCCGGATCAGACCAGAGCAGTCCGCCCTCATCGTTTGGATGATAGAAATCTGTACATTTATAACAAAACTCTGCATGATCGGATAATACGATGAATCCATGCGCAAAGTTCTTTGGAATGAAAAACTGTTTCTTATTCTCTGCAGACAAACGAACGCCAAACCATTTACCAAATGTCTTTGATCCTTCCCGCAGATCCACCGCCACATCAAATACCTCTCCACTTACAACACGCACAAGCTTATCCTGTGGATAATTGATCTGGAAATGCAATCCTCGAAGCACACCTTTCTTAGAGCTGGACTGGTTATCCTGTACAAATGTACAATCAATGCCTGCCGCTGCAAAATCATTATAATTGTAAGTCTCCATAAAATAGCCTCTATCATCGCCAAACACAGAAGGTGTGATTACTTTCAATCCCTCAATCTCTACACCATCTGCTTCACAAGTCTCTACTGTGATTTTTCCAAATTTCTGTTCCATGTCCTTTTCCTTTCATTCAATTATTCAAAATAAAAATATAAAACATGTATATAAAAAATACGCCTTCAAGCAATAATTTCATATTATTTTCATATTACATAATTATTGAAATTGTAGCATATAGCTAGCGAAACTGCAAGTTTTCCATGTGAATACTATAATATAAATTTGTTTGCAAAAAATACGCCATAACTATAAAAATCCTCCCAACATTGCATTGCAACACTGGGAGGATTTGATTTTTCGATTAAATATCTGCTTCCTTCAAATATCTGCTTACCGCATCTGTCCAGACTGGAAGCGGTGTGAATCCATTTTCTACAAGCTTCTTCTTATCCAAACGGCTGTTGTATGGTCTTGCCGCCTTGCTGAGTCCATACTCTGCTGTGGTGACTGGCGTTACCTTCGTAGAAAGTCCATACTGGCGATAGATTTCCACGCAGAAATCATACCATGAGATATAGCCTGTCTTGGCTCCAATTGCGTCAGCACCCTCTGGAAGCTCTGCATTTGTGGCATGGTAATAACCATATTTTTCGGTCTCGCACATATCTACGAGCAGACGCGCTAAATCGTAGGTATACGTCGGCGTGCCGATCTGATCACAGACCACGCGTACCTCGTCGTGCGTCTTGCCGACATTGATCATCGTCTTGATGAAATTCTTGCCATTTAAACCAAATACCCACGCGATACGGACGATGAAATATTTCTCTAATATAGAAGAAACTGCCAATTCTCCGTCCAGCTTTGACTGTCCGTAGACATTGAGCGGCTTGTAATCTTTGCAATCCGGCTCCCAAGGCGTCGTGCCCTGTCCATCAAATACATAATCCGTTGAGAGGTACAACATCTTGCAGTCCAGCGCCTTGCACACTTCTGCAATGTTTCTTGTGCCGTCCACATTTACCTTTTTTACGGTCGCCTGCTTGTCCTCATCTTCGGCTGCATCCACGGCTGTCCATGCTGCACAATGGATCACAGCGTCCGGTTTGATCTCCATGATCTGTTTCTTCACGGCTGCCTGATCAGTGATGTCCAGACTTACATATGGCATTGTCGTAACTGCAGACCCATCCTGCACGCCTGCATAGGTCTCTCCGAGATCGGAACCCACGCCTTCGTGTCCTCGTTTGCTCAGCTCATTCATCACATCATGACCAAGCTGTCCATTTACACCCGTTACAAAAAATTTCATTTTTGATATCCTTTCCATTCAAATCTTTTTATATTTTTTCAAAAAATTTGTCCCAATTTTGATTTTCTTTTTCCATTTTAACAACCATCTATGTGTGCGTCAAGCGATGAAAATCGTCATTTTCGACTTAATTTTATTAAGTAAAATTCAAAGTATGCTCTCCAGCGCGTCAATTATGCCAGACCCCTTGTTTTTTTGCTCACTTATGCTACGATGAGGTTGTCCGAGGCAAACACCCTTGGGCAGGAGGAGAGCTGGGGTTATTGATGTTCGAAAGCAATAACTTCAAATGTGTGTTTACATAGAAACCGGACGGAATGGGGAACCGTCCGGTTTTGTATTTATCTTTTATCTTCGCATTGCATCCCCCCTACATCTCGATTATAATATCCTTATATTACTTCGGAAGAAAGCGGGGAGCTACAATTATGAAGATCATCTTTTGCAAATGGGGAAGCATCTGCGAGAAGGGAATCGCAAATGCGTTGCAGCGGTTAGGCATTACAGTTATCACAATGAACCGCAAATTTGAGAGCGTTGATTACGACAAAGGCTATCTCGAAGCGCTGGCGGATCTGATTCAGAAACATCCAGATGCGTCCTGTGTGTTCTCCGTGAATTTTCAGCCAATCGTAGCGCGGTGTTGCAAGGTGTTTAAACTACCGTATCTGTCCTGGACGGTCGACTGCCCAAGCTTCCAGCTCTATTCCGAGACGATTGCCTACCCCACAAACCGAATCTTCGTCTTAGATCGTATGCAATGGGAGAAATTCGCCCCCGTCAACCCGGACTGTATCTTCCATCTGCCGATGGGCGCGGATGTTGCAACATGGGACGAAATAAAGGTAACCGCCGAAGATCATCAAAATTACGACTGTGATGTTTCTTTTGTCGGTTCGTTGTACTCTGAGAAAACACGCTACAATTCCATCGAAAAAGATCTGCCGGATGCGATGCGCGGCTATGTCGACGGACTGATTGCCGCCCAGTTAAACGTCTATGGGTACAATCTGTTGGAGGATTCCATCACTGACGAATGGGCGCAGGAATTCAAGAAATATGCCGATTGGGCACCGCTTGGCGAAGACTACGCGGAAGATGTGAAAGGCATCGTTGCCGACACCTATCTCGGCTACAAATGCACCGAGCAGGAACGCATCCGCACCTGCAATGCAATTGGCGCGCATTTTGAGGAATTATGGGAACAAGGGATAAACTATCAATTTGACCTGTGGACGCTGACTGATACCTCACCACTAAAACATGTCCGGTGTCGTGGCGGCGCTGATTCCAACAATATGATGCCGCAGATCATCAAATGCAGCAAAATCAACCTGAACATGACAAACCGCCCGATCAAAACCGGACTGCCACTCCGTATCTTCGATCTCATGGCATGTGGCGGCTTCGTACTGTCGAATTATCAATCTGAAATCCCGGAGATTTTCGTCCCGGACGAAGATATCGTCCTCTATGACAGCATCCCGGATATGCTCGCCAAAATCGACTATTATCTGGAACATGATGATGAGCGGAAACAGATTGCGAAGAATGGATACGAGAAAGTGAAAGAATATCACAGTTACGATGTAAGAATTGTGACCATGTTAAAAACAGCCGGGATTATTTAATCCCGGCTTGTAATCATTATGGATTCCCTAAAACGACTTAACACCTCCGACATCAAATCAGACATATCTCGCGATGATCTGACTCTCATATTCTGCATCGTGAATATCTTCCACCTGATCTCCCCCGGCAACCTCATTGTTGTACTTTGTCTTTACCTCAGTTTTTCTGCCTTTTCCAGCCAAGAACCATTCATATTCAATATCCACATGACCGATATCTAACGCCTGATATCCTTCAATTGCCAAATCATATGCCAGAACCGTTGCTGTTGGTCCAAGTGCAACCAGCACCAACTTATCCTTGCCTTGCTTTTTGGTTTCTGCAAGCAATTCCTCATATCGATCAAATGCATGTTCTGCCGGTCCCAAAATTCTTACAATGCTTTTCGCTCCAGCAAACAAATCATTTCCGATGCCAAGACGACTTTTCTCCCCTTCCACAATCACCAGGTTCCGCCCCTGCCATATCTTCTTCAACGCATCAAATCTCTGTTTCGGTGCGTCTGTATTATTATCATGATAACTGGCATACGGGCGCGTCACATATGCATCGTAATATGTCCGATCCATATCTAACAAATCATAATTCTGCTTGCGCACCTCTTCCGTCAGATACGCACGGATATTGTAACGGCACTCTGTATTATACTTAGATAAATCCCCATAAATATCTGGAATTCCTAATAAAATTTCTTCGTTCTCCATATGTAAAACTTCCATAAGCCGTCTGGCAAGCTCCGCATCCGCATGCTGAAACTTCTGCCGGTTTACACCGGCGATTACCGCAAACTCACCATCCCCGAACCGAGCCATAGACTTCCGCTCAGATATGATTTTATCAATTGCTTCCTGACCTGATCGTATCGTTGGCAGCTGCAACTTATCCTGTGTGGCAAGCACTTCGTATTTCAGATTGTCCACAGACAGATTCATAGCATATTGATTCGTCGACAGCTGTGCAATCTGCTGCTTGCACGCATTCGTAAGATTCGAAAGCATCGTCTGTAATTCGCCGACCTTCCGTTCCAGTTCATCTATCTGCATTTTATCTGTCTGTGTTCTACACATGCGCTCTGTAACCTGTTCAGCAAACATTGGCACATCAACACCCGAGATACAAGAAATTCCATACAGATCTGCCATATCCATATATCTTACATTGTCCGTACTACGATTCGTAATATATCCATCTACCTGCCCAAACAAGCTCCTCTCATCTTCAGGATTGGCAACAAATAGATTCACATAGCAATCCACATCCTCATACTTTGAGAAGATATCATCTAATCTCTCTAGCTTTTCCTGCAGATCAGCATCTTCCCTGATATACAGCAAAAGTTCGTAATTCGTATCTGCATAACTATTTACAAATGCTTCAATCACATTTGAATATGTCGGATAATCCTGTTCAAAATCCGGTATATACAACAATCTCCGATCTGGTCCGGACTTTGTCTTCTCCATTGGAATAATATCCGCCATCGGAATCTGTTGAAGTTCCCGCTGTGCATCCGGCAGAAATGTCTCTATAAAGGTATCTATATCTCCATACAGCAATCCAGCCGCAGCACGTACCTTCTCTGCAGTCCAATTCCACCACCGGATCAGTTCCAGCGCTTCTATTTGTCTCTCTTCAAAACGATAGCCAATTACTTTTGCAGGATTCCCTGACACAATCGCATATGATGGCACATCCTTCACAACAACTGCTCCCGCTGCCACGACAGCGCCATTGCCAATCGTTACCCCGCTCATTATTGTAACATCATCACCGATCCAGCAGTCATTCATAATAACCACCTGACCTTTACGCCTGATTCTCTCTGGTCTGCGATATGGAGCCCCATTAATCCGCCCCTGACAGACACGTCTATAATCGTGATTCATATCCACAATTATCTTAACATCGCCCGCAATTGACGTATAACGTCCAACCTGCAGATTATATATCATGCCGGAATCAAAAACGACCTCTGCCCAGGCTTCTTCAATATAACTGTCTCTGCCAATCACCAGCACAGGGAAATTCTTCTGTTCACCCAGAACATCACTCATATATGCTGTATCCGTCTGTACACTATTTTCAGGTATATTTAACTTTATGCGCATGATTTTCTCCTCACGTACCAGATTATACTAATATTCTATCTCTGTCGAAGCAAGCATCACAGGTTTCTCGCGTAACGTAAACTCATGTACATACGGAGATGGAGAACCATAATACGCATCACCGTTCATCGCCAGACGCTCTCGATAAGCCGCGAGATCTTCCTGCTTCTGCGGTTTCTCCAACGTACACCATGCCTTGTTTGTCTCTGCATAAGTACGAAGCATTTCTGTTAACCTCTTAACCCGCTGCAGATCAACCTCCCAGTCCGATAATCGTGGTGGATAGAAGCATATCTGCACCTGCAAATTCTCATGGTTATCTGCAAATATCTGTAGTCTGGATTCCACATGAGCAAGTGCGCGCTTTCCAAGATTGGCAAGCTCAGTTTCTCCGATGCAGTAAAGGATCGTCTTCTGGGATGTACCCTTTCCTGCTTCACTCTGGAATACAAACTCCGATACAGAGATTTTCCGCTCCCAGATTGCCCTGTATGCTTCTCCCGAGAATTCCACCAGACACTCCAGATACCGCTGCCGCATGTTCTCCGACTGCACATAGATCTGATCTGCATACATAAGTGCCGGTGCCGTCACATAATGCTTCATGTTATATAGATCCGTTGTGTCCTCTGCTCCGAATTCCTTCACCTTATACGCCGGAACATAGATCAGATTCTTCGTATACTTCCGAAGATTTCCCGCATAGTATATCGGCGAAATCGTCAGGCATGGATTCTCACCATCATACGGATCCTGAATATATATCGTACCCGGTGCCAGAAGTGCCAGATTTACCTTCTGCCATGGCATGAACTGTATATTATCTGCGAATTCTCCGTACAGATTCTGTATATGATCTTGTATACGCATTGTGTTTGCATCTTCCGTGTTCTGCCCATACTCTGCATGTCCATAAACGTCTTTGAATACTGTCGGCACACAGACGATATATACATCCGTATCTGCCTTTTGCCGTTCCTCATCACATAGATGTTCATACGCATGCCATTCCCGCATCCCTGTACATATAAATAGCACAGAGCGGCGTGCAATGCAGAATTGCTGTATCTCCGCTTTCATCTTTGTATAGCTGCGAGCAAACGCCTCATACGAAGCACGAACTGTTGCATCTGCTTCCGGCACATCGACTGACTGCTGTCCTGCTTCCGGTGCGCCCGGTTCCTGTAAATGGGTATTCAACTGCTCATACGACGCATACAACGCATCACAGTATTCCTGTATCTTCGCAACCACTTTCTGCACGCATGGATTTGTTTCCCCACGTACCTCTTCGAGCAATGTGCCAAAGTCTACGACCAATTGCTGTAATTCCGGCAACACCGATAACACATCCTCATACTGCTGCTCCTGAATCTGTGCCGTACAGTTCTCCATCATCTCATCAAGTACCGATACATATTGTCCGGCAATGTCTGTAAGTGTCTGCTTCTCTACATCATTTTCCTGCTTACAGGATGACTTCTTATCCACTTCCTTGCACACACGACCTGCGTTGTCACACAATAAATTCTGTGATATACCATCGAATGCATTTGCATTCCTGCACACATGACCTGTGCTGTCATATAACATCTCTGGCTGGAACGTAAACTCCGGCAGAGAAAAATCCGCTACCGCCTGCAGGTTCTTGCGCTGCCCTTCAAAATACGGATAGTCGTGTCCACCCCAGACCTTCCGTATCGTCATATAATCCCCATAACGATAGCGAAGTGCCGTATCATAATCTGCAGGCACCGATATCGTAATCTCTTCAAACGGCAGCCGCACAAGCGTATCATAGCACTTCTTCGGCAATCCCCGATTTCCTTTGAGCACCCACGGAAAGATCTGTGCAACCGCGTCCGATTCATCTGCTGATACACGCGCCATCTGTAATTCCGCAAGTCGGTACAGGGAAATTCCAAGTTCCCATGCATTCTTTGACCTCGGCAGCTTCGTCTGGTATTTATTTTCAAGTTCCTGTAAAAACATTTCTCTTACAGAATCCTGCATGCGCCCCTCTATGATCTGATCTGCCACCGCCAGAATATGCTTGATCTCCTCGCAGCGCGCTTTCTCCTGTTCCTCGTCCCGGTACAGATAATCCATCACGAAGATATCAACCGTTGCGATATATGGGAAATTATGATACTTGCGCAAATGCTCTTCTTCAAAACAAATCTGATTACAGTTCACCACACGCGACAAAAAGAGCCAGTGATTCTCCTTCGTTGCATAATCGTGAATCGCAAACTCTCCCGGAAGCTCATCCTTCGCCACTTCCTTGAAACGCTCATAATCTTCGCGTAACATGCCGATATCCAGATCATCATCCCACGGCACAAATCCACCATGGCGCACGGCACCAATCAGCGTCCCCCACTCCGCGAAGTATCGAATATTATATTTTTTACAGATGCGGTCAATCTCTGCAAGAATCTGAAGCTCTGCCCCCCACGCCTGCTTGATTGCCGTCGGCACGTAAAATCCGTAACGCACCTCATCCTGATAAAATTCTGTGGTTAATTTCATTGCATCCATTTCCTGTAACTACCGAAAAAATCTCGCATCTGAATATTTTTCTATAAAAAATATTCGCGAAACAGTTTTTATCTATAGAAAAAGTCGCTTTACTCGTTCACACCCATGATCTTCACATAGTCTTCCGTCTTGTCTCGCATGATTGTAAGCCCCTGCATCAGCTGCTCCATCGGAAGTCGGTGTGTAATCAACTTCTCCGGATACACACGCCCTTCTGCAAGCGCACGCACCACATAATGCCAGTCATCATCCTCACTGCCGGTAAAGGACGAATTCCACGTACCGGATACGCGAAGCTCATTCCGCAAGATTTTCCAATACACCGCTTTCGGAAGCGTCATGTCTGAATATGGATTCCCCACAAATACAATACTGCCACCCGGTGCAGAAAGTTCTACCGCGTGCTGTACCGTCTCGTTTTTCCCGACACACTCAAAGAACAGATCTACTCCGACACCATCCGTCCGTTTCATAAGCCAGGCAGCGGCATCTTCCTTTCTCGAATCGCAGAAATTCTCCTCCGGAATTCCCAGTTCCCCGACATGGAGCTTCTGTGCATCTTTATTTCCGATCACATATAAATCCTTTACACCTGCATCCTTCAGGAACATCGTAAGAAGCAGTCCAATCGTTCCAAGTCCCCAGACAGCAACCCGGCTCTTCGAAATATCCCCCGCCAGCGCCATGCCTTTCCGCATCGCATGTACAGAAACCGCCATTGGCTCCAACATAGCAGCCTGCTCGTAAGTCACGCCCTCCGGCAACTCAAGCAGGTTCTTCTCCGGCACTGCCACATACTCCGCAAAACCGCCATCACACCGGGAGCCAAGATAATTATAATTCCGGCACATCTGGTACTGTTTCTTCTGACACGGTCCGCACGTCCCACACGGAATTAAAGGAAATATACCAACCGGTTTACCCTGCCATTTCGCATCCACATCCGTTCCACACGCACAGACCTGTCCGGAAAACTCGTGTCCGATAATAATCGGATGCACATGCGCCCCTGTCACAAAGGCACGGGGAATATCCGAACCACAGATACCCGCTGCCTTAACCGCAACCAAGACTTCATCTGATTTTGGCTGTGGTTTCTCCGTCTCTTCATATGTCATATTGTTTGGGTTATGTAATATCCATGCTTTCATATGTGGGGTCCTCCTTTGTCTACACCAACATCACACGCCCGGTATGCAGAATCTTATAATCCTCCGCATGATGCATAAAATATAATGTCTCCAAATTCTCTCCTAAATAACCAATATAACGATCTGCTCGTTCCCAGCCCTTCGGATCCGACAGTTCTTCTGTACGCTCCAAAATCGGGAACAACCATGCACAGTAATCTCGAAGCACCTCTTTCTTCGCCAGAAGGATATTATAATTGTACATATAATTTCCCTTGAAAATCCGATGATAAGTCTTCATATATTCCGGATGCAGTTCTTCAAGTGCCTGCACCATCGCATCCCAGTCCGAAGTTTTCACATACCGCTCATGATGCTCGAAAATATCCGGTTCACACATCGTCGGACATGGCAGCACCACATCCACATCGTGCTCTGCAATATAGTTCATCTGGTCGTCATTGATATCGAGCAGACGACGGTATTGATATAATCCGGTATATCGCAGTTGCTCTTGTCTCGCATCTTGAACAGACTTACCGCCATAATCTGTCACATCATGCTGCAGCTGATTCTTCCAGATCCAGTAAAGTGCCGTCAGTTCACAATAATTCACATTCTTTGCCGAGATGTTTTCTCCGATATCATCCGTCAGTGCTGCGACTCTCTCATCCGTCAACGCAGCTCCAACCTGAATCGGCTGTACCCATGCAGGAACCGGGTAATCGGTCTGCACCTGCTTGTCCCGGTAGAACTTCGCCATGTAACAGTATGCGTCAAATTCACGCTTCTCCAATCCGATTGCAGTTTTATCCAGCGTCGCTGCTTCCGGAAGTACAGCAAACTCTCCACGCTTTGCATAATACGCACCCATCAGCTCCGCTTCCAGCTGCCATGTCATACAGATATGATTGTGAAATCCCTGTTCGTCCAGAAACTCCACGATCTTCTGTTGAATATCCTGCGGCGTCGCAATCAGAATACAGAGATCTTTGTCTGTCAATTCCGCAAGCTCATAGACTTTCAGATTGTTCAATATTGATGGGTTTCCGCTTCGGGAAGTTACCACAAATCCCTCCAGATGAATTTCAGGGTGAACTGTCTGAATCGCATGGGAGGTACCAAGCGCGAGGCTTTTTGCTCCGAAGATTATTAACTTGTGGGGGAATTTGTACTCTATCATTTTTATTACTTCTCTCTGTTTTCCTTAACAATCCAATTCCAACAACGCAGACATAAATTGTTCCATATATTCCTTTGCCCCAATCGAAACGCGAAGGCAATCTCCAAACTCACCAACATTTGCATATGTTTTTATCAGTATTTTTTTCTCTTCCTTCATCCTTGTAACAACTTCTCCGGCACCTGTTTTTGGCTCAATAAAGATAAAGTTTCCTGCCTCACCCTTATGGCGATATCTATTTTTATCCAATGCCTCTATCAAATATTCCCTGCCCTCTCGAAAAATCGCAATCAAACTATCCACCATTCCTGGAGTTTCAATAATTTTTTCAGCAAACAACATAGCAAATGCATTTGTGTTATGTGGTGTACAAAATTTCTGCACCAATTTTACATCCTCTGGGTGTCCCACAACATATCCTAACCGGCAACCTGCCATAGAGAACATTTTTGAAAAGGTTCTCGTCACTAAGACTCTTCTTTCATTCAGAGCATACTTAATAAACGTTTTTGGATAAAAATAATGATACGCCTCATCAATAAGCAAGGTAATCTGTTTTTCTTTGCAAACCTTTAAGATATGTTCAAATTCTTTGTCTGTATACACGTTTCCCATTGGATTATTAGGATTCAACAGGATTAACATCTGTGTATTCTCTGTAAGTACATTCAATATATTGTCAACATCCATCGTCAAATCTTCATTGTATGGAACTCCAACAAAATCTCTTCCATACATCTGAGAATAAACCTGAAACATAAAATAAGAGGGAACAACTCCCACTATTCGTCCATGCGGTGCTGTAAAAGCCTGTATTATGTATCTAATTCCCTCTGCAGATCCGTTTACCAAACAAATATGCTCTGGATCCGTCCCAAGAAAATCAGCTAAAACTTCGCTAAAATGCTTTGTTTCCGGATATTGAGAAATAAAATCCGGGGTAATTTCTTCCAAAGTTTTCTTAATAAATTCCTCCGGAAGTCCACCAGGATTTTCATTCAAATCCAGTCTTAAAAACCCTTTCCTTTCATTTTGGTCAAACACTCTTACCAAATCTATAATTTCTTTATTTGTATAGTACATACTTCTTTCTCCCTTGAACATTATATTGATGAATAATCATGCCATGGATAAAAGGCTACATAATTTTCACATCCTAGTTCTTTCAACTGCATCTCAACTTCCTGATATTTTGAACACGTAATAATGATTGGTATATCTGTTTTTTGAGGAGCAACAACCTGCACGCCATTAGCCTTTAACCCCTGATAATCTTTATTATTATCAAAAATATATTTAGGTTTATGGATATCTGTAAATTTTTCAAAAAAAACATTATAGTATGCACCTATACCCCACAGTGCATATTCTCCTTTAACATATTGTTGTAATCTTTTATATTCTTCCTTAAGATCCAATTTAAGAATAGCATTTTTAGCTACCGGACAGTCCTTTTTTTTAACAATCATTCTATTGTTAAAAAGAGTTCTACCCCCATCTTTTGCAATAAATGATCCTACATATTTTGCACCTCGTTTTTCGTAGTATTTTCGTGCATAATCATTTCCTTCCACATACAATATCTCTAGCTCTTTAATACCCTCGCTTACCAATATTCCTATTAAGACGTCAAACAATTGACTACCTATTCCTTGCTTCTCCATCTTTTCAGACACATGAAAGTAATCTAATATCGCATTTTTATTTGGCATATTAAATAGACAGAAGCCTAAAAATCCAACTATTTCTCCATTTTTTATATATACAACCGTCCTGCAATCTCTTCTATTTAAATAGACTTTCCATGATTCCCGATAGACATCCTCACTCAAAGTTTCAAAATATCTTTTTATATAGATCGGAAGAGCGTCGTGTAGGGAAAGAGTGTAGATCTCGGTGGTCGCCGTATCATTAAAAAAAAAAATTTTTTTCAAGCAGAAGACGGCATACGAGATTGTTGACTGTGACTGGAGTTCAGACGTGTGCTCTTCCGATCTATATAAAAGAATCGTCCATTTCTCGAAAACGAGAGTTTTTAAATGTTTTGATTCTTTTATATACAGCTTTAGGAATAAGGTGACTTTGCATTAACTGGATGTTTTCTTTTCCGCATAATGCACATGTACCCATTTGATTATTAGTTGTCAATTATTACATCCCCTTTAGTTTAAAAAATATTTGCTTTGGAAGAACCCCCAGCGAAATTTAGACCTATAAATCCTATGTTGATGGTAATTCCGGTGAATTTAATGGAGTTTACAAGTGCTTTAATGCCGTTAATAATCATATGGCATCCCCCCTTTAAAAGTTCACGTGGGTTTATGTGGTTCTTCCAAGGACCGTTGGGGTAGTCTTTCCAAAGCAAACATTTTACTATATTATAGCACGACTTCTCTAAAAATTCAATATTTTCCAACGGAAGGAGCGATATTTATTGTCAAGACTACAAACCGTTCGTGAAAACTGGACGGAAATAACAACAAAACTGCTTCGGGACAAACAAGAGCTTGCACATTTTCTGCGGTTTTCCGCAAAGATGTATAAGCAGAGTTTTTCCGACGCAGTTCTCATATATCAGCAGAATCCCAGTGCCACAAAGGTGGCAACTCTTGAAACTTGGAACAAGCTGGGCAGGCTTGTAAACAAGGGCGAACACAGTATTGCTGTGTTCGGTGAGGACAGCAAGTGCAAGCACCTTTTCGATGTTTCACAAACAAACGGCAAGCGTGTTCCTGAGCTTTGGAAGCTGACGGAGGATTTATCCGCCGACCTTACCGCCGTTATAAATGAAAAGTACGGAAAGGATTGCAAGAACATTCAGGAAACTATTGCGGCTGTTGCTGTGGACAATATCAAAAGCCGTCTGCCCGATATGCAGTATGCGGTAGGGCAGATGAAGCTGTCAGAAAAGGATATAACAGCATATCAGCAGTCGATTGTTTCAGCGGTACGATTTGTAATCGCAAACCGCTGTGAGCTTGACAGCGATATGAAAATATCGGGCGGTATTAACCTTAATGCCGCAGATATGTTTAAAGACAGCCGTGACCTTATCCGTTTCTGCAATATTGTAAATCAGTCGGCAAAGGACGCTCTATTGGAAATGGAGCGAGAAATTGTAAATATTCTTAAACAAAGGAGAGAACGAAGCAATGACATACAGATTAAGCCCGACAGGACAGTATCTTCCCGAAATCCAGTACACGCAGAACCCCAGAGAACAGGCACTTCTGAAAAAGCCGATAGGCAGATGGGGCAGAATGTGGCAGGAGTGGGTGAAAACGGAGTATCCCACAGAGGTTCAGATATTCATAATGGAGGGTCGTTGGAGCATAATTCCGAGGGAAATCGACAGAGAAGCGGAGAAACGCTTTCAGGAGATGGACGAACAGTACCGACAGCAGAATCCCCGTCCGACAGCGTTCAGCGAGATACAGGTTTGGGAGAAAACAAGAGTGCTGACGATAGAACACAGGATAATGGAGGAAATCGTGTTCAGGCTCAGAATGTAGTAGTCCAAAGTCTCATTGACAGATTTCTTCATGCTGACTTCAACCGCCGCCTTGACAGCTACGAAACGGCTGGTATGGTCTTTATGGACTACGCAGACACGGCGTTTGACCCTGTGCAGTTCTTTGACAGATTCCATTCCGACAGATTTTCCGATACGCATGCGGAGGAAATCAGAAACATTATCAAAGCGGCAATGCAGAGTCGTGAGTATGTTCCCGAACCTGTGTCAGAGGAAGAACCCGTTATCGTAAATAACGAGGTTGTGGAAACAACAGAGCTGCCGCCGCTTCTTGACCAAAATATCATAAACGGCATTATGAAGCACGACAGATTTTTCAAGGTCAAGCGTGATGAAATTGCAGAGTTCTTCAAGGAAAACGAGGATTACGATAAACGCTGTGAGTTTATTAAATCAGTTTTCCGTATGGAAGAATATACAGAGCTTGATGTAAATGATGTTCGTGCAGGCTACAAGGCAGAAGCTGACGGTCTTACCGTTTGGGAGGGCAGTTATCTTTCCCGTACAAAGGAGTCAAAGTTAAGTTGGGATTTGGTGCAGAGCTTTACCGCCGACCTTATCGACAAGGGCAAATATCTTGATGAAAAGCCGAAGCTTGCAGTTGAAGATGTAAAGCCGAGCAATGACCTGCATATCCGCAGTTTTTCCGAACAGGACGGACAGATATTTGCAGAGGTTGTGCAAGGTGAAAAAAGCTCCGTTGCTCCCGTAAAGCGTACCGATGAGAATATTCCATATATCGAAATCGGCGGTAAACCTCATAAGCTGACGGATATTCAGAACTACGATTTGGAGCAGTTTGAGATATTCCGTTCTCCTGTTACTCACGATGTCAATGGCTATTACGCCGATGATTTGGCGGAGGGTGATACCGTTAAACTTGACGGAGAGCTGTGGACGGTAAAATCAGCGACTACATATTCCATTTCTCTTGTAAATGACAGCGGTGAGAAGAATATATATAATTCTCCCGAAAGCAAGTGGCAGGAAACTATTACAAAGGCAGGCTTTGAGTTTGTTCCCGAAAAGGCACTTGAAATTTCCGAGCCTGTTTTTGCTGAACCTGAACCCTTTTACACACAGGGCGAACAGCTCACATTTTTCGGAGAGCCTGTTCCCATAGAGCAGACAGAAAAGAAAACAAGAACAAAGCCTGTGAATATTGCAGTATCCCATACTGCTCCCACAACGGATATGATAAATCACGTCCTGCGTGGAGGAAGTGCCGAGCCGAGAAGCCTTGAAAGAATTGTAGCACAGTTCCAGAAAGGCAAGAGCGTAGCTGAAAATGCCGAATTTCTCCGTAAGGAATTTGGCGAGGATGGCAGAGGATACAAGTATGCATTTCCCGATTTCAGCAGTGCCGCACTTGTGTCAAGCTGGACGGACAACACGGGAATTACGGTGGCTATAAGCAATACTGCATTTCCCGAAGGCAAAAACGCACATCTTGAATGGAGCGAAGCCGCCGAGCGTATCAGTGAAATGCTTGAAAACGGCGAATATTGTTCACAGGACATTATTGACCGTGCGATTGACAACGATATGAAGGATATTGCAGGCAAGCTGTGGTATCTTCATCAGGATTGCGAGGTAGAATATTTCATTCCCGATGAAATGTTCAAGGGCGGTTTTCCCGACAGCACAGAAAGAATTAAGGCAAGTCTTACCGATTCCGCAACCTTGCAGAAATATATTGATGGACTTGATGATTTCATCCGTCAGTACGAACAGGATAGAAATGTTCTGCGTTTCCATTTCCATAAGCCGAAAGAGCTGCTTTCTCGTCTGAAAGATTTACAGCTTCCGAAGCGTGATTTTATCACAAAATCAGATTTCAGCTATGAGCCTAAATTCTTTGTGACAGAGGACGAAAAGGACAAGCTTTTGACAGGCGGAAGCGGTGTGCAGTACGGTAAGTTCCGTATTGAAAAATTTTTCAAGGGAGAGCGTACCGAAAAAGAGAAGATTGCTTTTCTGAAAAACGAATACGGCACAGGCGGACAGGGACGGTCAGGCTTCAACGAATGGCACGACGCAAAGGGTATAAGCTACAAGAAAGGTTCGATGTCAACTCCCGATTGTGAAACGTTTCTGAAATGGAACGAGGTTTCACAGCGTATCGACAGACTTATTGCAGAGGGACGATATGTCACACAAAAGGACATTGACGAGCGTATCAAGGACGCAAAGCGGACTTTAAAGTACAAGACTCCCGATGATGATTACAACAGGGCGATGATTGAACAGGCTAAAAAGGTTCTTGAGGAATACGGGGTTTCTCCCGACGAAGAACCGAGGCAATCACCACTTCAAAAAATCATTGCAAAAGCGGAAGCAGAGGGTATTCCCGTAGAGATTACAGACGAGCCTGCAAAGGAACGTGCTGTATTTATGGATAATCGTGATGAAACATATATCGAGGTTCAGCAGACCGAGGGCGGTGTAGAATACACAATTTATGCTCCTGACCTTACTCCTATTGACGGCGGTGAATGGGAAATGGAAGAAGCAATGGAGCTGGACGAAGCTGCCGCCGCACTATTGCAGACTTCAACCTATGCTCTTACCGAAATTTCCGATTACGATAGATTTATCGAAATTGCAGACAGAAATACGGAGATTGATGTTCCTGCCGAGCTTGCAAAGCTGAAAAATGAGGCTTTTTCTGCACCTTTGCAAAAAGCTGAAAATCCGAAGCAGGAAGAGCAGACAGAAACTCCGACAGTAAAGGCTCCCGAAAAGATAACAGTTACAAAGAACGAGCCGAAAAGTGGCGTCCCTTACACCTACCATTTTAACGCCAATGATGTTGTGACAGGCGGTGCAAAATCAAAGTTCAAGGCGAATGTTGAAGCAATACAGGTATTGCAGAAAATAGAAGCCGAGAATCGCTATGCAACTCCCGAAGAACAGTCGGTTATGGCAAAGTATGCAGGATGGGGCGGTATTCCGCAGGCATTTACAACAGACAGAGCCGCCGAAAGTTTAGGCGGTAATTTAGGCGAAGCTGCACCAAGCGGCTGGAAAAACGAACAGAAACAGCTCCGTGAACTTCTCACACCCGAAGAATACAAGGCGGCAAGAGCTTCAACGCTCACAAGCTTTTACACACCTCCGGTCGTTACCGACGGTGTATATCAGGCACTTTCGCAGTTCGGCTTTGAGGGCGGCAATGTCCTTGAACCGAGTATGGGTGTAGGCAATTTCTTCTCAAAAATGCCTGAAAATATGCGTGATAATTCCCGCCTTTACGGTGTGGAGCTGGACAGCATATCGGGCAGAATCGCACAGCAGCTCTATCCAAAGGAGCGTATCCAGATTAAAGGCTTTGAGCAGACTTCCTTCAATAACAACAGCTTTGATGTTGTTGTAGGTAATATCCCTTTCGGAGATTACCGTGTCAGCGATAAAGCCTATGATAAGCATAATTTCAAGATACACGATTACTTTGCCGCAAAGTCTGTGGACAAGGTGAAGCCGGGTGGTGTAGTTGCACTTGTAACAAGCAAGTTCACTATGGACAAGCTGAACGAAAAGGCAAGACGATACCTTGCTGAACGCTGTGACCTGTTGGGAGCTGTCAGACTTCCGAATACTGCTTTTAAGCAGAACGCAGGAACAGAAGTTACTACGGATATTCTGTTTCTTAAAAAGCGTGAAACAATGACTGTCGAGGTTCCCGATTGGGTTCATATGAGCGAAACGGCTGACGGTATTCCTTGTAATAAGTATTTCGTGGATAACCCCGATATGGTGCTTGGCACTATGGCTTGGGACGATCGAATGAAGGGCAAGTACGGCGATGACAGCAGAGTGACAACCTGTGTTGCCGATGAGAGTATTCCTCTTTCGGAACAGCTCAAAGCGGCTATTGCTAAAATCGAAGGCAGCATTGAAACTGTCAGAGCCGAAGAAAAACAGCGTGATGAAGCTGACATTATTCCTGCCGACCCGTCGGTACGAAATTTCACACATACCGTTGTTGACGGAAAACTGTATTTCCGTGAAAACGAAATTATGACGCGGGTAGCCGAAACGGGCAAGACCCTTGACAGAATGATGGGTATGCACAAAATACGTCAGGCTGCTATGGCAGTAATCGACGCACAGGCGGCAGGTTGTTCCGATGAGGAACTGAAAGCACTCCAGACTGAGCTTAATGCCGTGTATGACAAATTCAGAAAGGCTTATGGAAATATAACGGACAGCGTGAATGAACGCTGTTTCAGACAGGACGATGATTTCAATACCCTTGCGGCACTTGAAATCGTGGACACAGAGAAAAAGACGGTAGAGAAAGCTGAGATTTTCTCAAAGCGTACCATTCAGCCCGAAGTTACTGTAACAAGGGTTGATACTCCGCAGGAGGCATTACAGGTATCCCTTGACCGAACAGGCAGAGTGGATATTGCATATATGTCACAGCTTGTAGGCTGTGAGTCTGAAAAGCTGATTGCTGATTTAGACAATGACATTTTCAGAAATCCCGCCGCAATAAAGGAAGATGAACCGCTGTCGGGATATGAGGAGGCTTCCGAATATCTTTCGGGCAATGTCAGAGAAAAGCTGAAAATTGCAAGAGAATATGCAAAGCATATCGACAGCGGTTTTGAAAAGAATGTTGCGGCTCTTGAAAAGGTTATCCCGAAAAACCTTGAAGCAAGTGAAATTTCCGTCCGTATCGGTGCGAACTGGATTGATGTTGAGGATTACAACAGATTTCTGAAAGAGTACGCAAAGGCTGATACAAGTATGTTCGGACATCCCGTAACCCGTACCAAAATGGGCGAATACAAGATTGAGGGTAAGTATCAAGACCACTCTATTGCCGCAAATCAGACCTACGGCACAAGCCGTATGAGCAGTTATCATATCTTTGAAAATCTGCTCAATCAGCGTGATG
>ENA-UPXC01002831-UPXC01002831.1-human-gut-metagenome-genome-assembly--contig:-NODE-2831-length-19437-cov-3.846126_pt1 | contig 19437 bp, 13 predicted proteins | sample MGYA00250047_ERZ773371 | MGnify/ENA primary metagenome ERZ773371 (study PRJEB29103, sample SAMN06111975) | human gut metagenome | biome: human gut; feature: ankylosing spondylitis patient; material... | reverse complement strand
TGCAGAATTTATGGGTGCTTTAATGAACTCATATGCCCCAAAATTAGTTATTACAGAAACGGTGATTTATCTTTAGAAGTACAAAATCAAATAAAAGCTTTGACTTTTTTAAAAAATCAATTTCGGCTTCCTTATCCTCTGTGTTATTGGTTCGATAATGCAAATGAAATTATGCTGATTAAAATGTTTCGGCTAAAATCATCTGACAAGTATGATGAAAATAATGTTTTAGATTAGAAGTATATCGTATAAAGTGTTATAGAAAATGGAGGTGATTTTATGAATAAAAAAGAATGTGATTTTTGTGATGGAACTGGTGAGTGCTATTATTGTAAAGGAACAGGTTCAGTAAAGAAGATAAATCCTCATCCTTATCCAAATGATACTTGTCCTATATGCAAAGGAAATGGCGTTTGTCCTTATTGTAATGGTACAGGTAAAGTTGACGAATAATAGTTTCTTACTATAGCACTAAAAGCGACTGATTTCAGCCGCTTTTTTCTTTTTTGACAATAAAAAAGTAAATATGAAAATTCAAAGCTGTTTTCAATCAAGAGTACAGCTTTTTCTTTTGTGCTACCTGTAGCACAATGTAACAAGTTTGTAAAAATCGGCGAAACGAACAAAAAACAATACTATATTTTGTATATGTTTTTGCTGTATTCGCTGGACATTCATCCGCTTTTATGGTACAATATACTTGAGGAAATAGTACCGAATCGAAAGGAGATGCACAAATGGCAAGAAATATAGTAAAGGCAAAGCTGGATATAATATTCAAGAAGTTGTTTACGGACGATGGCGATAATGAACTTCTTATCGGACTTCTTGATGCGATACTCGAATTACCGGAGGACGAAAAGATAGCCGACATTCAGATAACAAAGAATGAACTGATGCCGGACAGCCCCGACGGAAAGGTAAGCAGACTTGACCTCAATGTCAAATTGCAAAGTGAAAAGGATAAGACGGAGAATAAATACAGGCTTATCAATGTAGAGATACAGCTGAATCAGAGGTCTGACTACGCCGAGAGAGCATTGTTCTACTGGTCAAAATTATTCACCGGCTCACTTAAATCCGGTGACGCATACAGCGAACTGCCGATGACAATTTCACTTAACATTCTCGGCTATTCGATGTTCCCAGACAGAGAAAAGTATCACTCGATATATTTACCTAAAGAAGAAAGTCATAACGATGTATTGACCGATAAGTTTTCATTGCAGTTTTTCGAACTTGAAAAACTCAATCACAGGAAAACCAATCTTCAGAGTAAAAAAGAACGTTGGTTAAGATTCTTGAATGCAGAAACGGAGGAGGAGCTTGATATGTTAGAAACAGCAAAGGATTCGACACTTGATAAGGCAATCACAAAGCTGAAATACTTCAGCGAAAACGAACAGCTCAGATTTGACGCAATTTCAAGAGAAAAGTATATTAACGACCAGGCAAGCCTTGAACGTTCTGCAATGCTGGCAGGCAGAGCAGAAGGCAGAGCAGAAGGCGAAAGAAAAAAAGAAGCTGAAATCCTCGCCAAGATGAGAAAGAGCGGACTTTCAGAAGAACAGATAAAAGCTATCTTAAACAGTTAAGATCAATCTAACAATCCCACAAAGGAGGACAAAATGAAACGTACCCACATCATACTCGCAACAATAACCCTTATCAGCGTAATACTGACCAGTGCTTGCACGGCAGGCAGTGCAAGCAGCACAACGTCCTCTGCACCCGAAACGGCAGTGACAACTACCGCTCCGGCAGTGACGGGAACAGTGATGGATAGGATTGACGAGCCGAAAGCAGAAACAACTACTGCTCAGACCACAGCTATCACAGCAGTGACCACCACAAAGCCACAGGAAACAAAAAGTGCTGAAACTACCACTACCACCACAAAAGCGGTAACAACGGCAAAGCCAAAGCCGGCAACGACAACAACCGTCGCCACAACAAAGCCTGCACCCGAATGGACAGAAACAAAGGCAAGCGGTACAAAGTACGTCAACACAGACTGCTACAGCAGAAAGAAAGCCGTACTCGGCGCTGAAGCGGTAAAGCTGTACAGCGTGAACGACAAGGTAACGGTAACAGCTAAGACTGACACAGGCTACTATAAGCTCGATACAGGTGCATATATACACAGTGACTATCTGAGCGATAATAAGGTAGCTCAGACTGCAACCACAACCACAAAGAAAGCGGAAACACCTAAGCCTGCGACCACCACCACAAAGAAGCAGGAAAGCAAGCCGAAGTCGATATATGAATATCCTTTCGACCTTGAGGCTATCCGACAGGTCATTATAGATGATGCAGTCAATAATTATGGACTGATACTTGCAGAAGATATAATCAAGGACGAAAGTTCTTGGAATGCACCACTTGTTATATGGAAAGGTGTTAATCCTAATGTTGTCCGTATGAGAGTATCAGAGGAAGCTGGAGCAAGTTTCAAAGTCGCACAAATGAAAAAAGGCGATTACTTTAATGTATACATTGAAACCATACCGGATTTAAAGAAAGACGAGAACGGTAACAGCATTGAAGGTTACGCAATATTCTTTCTTAGGTAAAATCTGATTTTTAGGTAAATTTATAATTTAATATTCGAGAGTTTTGAAAGTATTGATTCAAGGCTCTTTTTCTTTTTCTGAAAGTTAATTGAATATAAAAATCCAAAGCAGTCCGCACCCGTAGGACTGCTTTTTTATATATATTTTTAAAAAATCAACCAAGAAAGGACAAAGGTTATGTTTAAAAACAAATTCAAAAAGCTGACCGGACTTTTCCTTGCAGCAGTTATGACATTAGTTGCTCTGCCTATTCAGACGCTTGCGTCAGATTGGGGTGTCGGTGACAATGTTTATGCGGCTATGCTCGGAAATTACATCGGCTCAGACGGTAAGACTTATGCAGATAAGTATAATTACGACTATATCTACTATAAGTCAGACGGCAGTGTAGGAGTAGCCACTCGCTATGCCTCAACACACGCTAAGTTAGGCATTAGTAAGAACGGCGTAACACAGCAGGCAATTTGTATTGAAGCCGGTGTGTCATATAGCACAGGTAGCTCCTATGTTGGTAAAGCATCAAGCGATGACTATATGTTAATGTTGCCATCTGATGTTCGTGAAATGATGAAATATCTTCTATTATGTGGCTTTAACAGCTCAGTTACCAAATCGCCGGTTGCTAATACAAATCTTGATGATTTCTCATTTGCAACACAAATATTATCATGGGATATTCAGCAGGGACTGCGTACAGGATATGGTAAAAGTGACCTGGCTGTTAATTCAAAAATTCCTAATACACCTAAAACAGCATATTACGACCAGTTGAAAGGACGACCCGCTGAAAAGTGCTATGAGTACATCTTAAATAAGATGAAAGCATATTCAATTGTTCCGAGCTTCACTGTGACTAATAAGGCTAAAGCTCCTACTCACACAATGGAATATAATTCTTCGACGAAGAAGTACAGTATTACATTGCCGGACAATAACAAGAGCAATATGCCGGCAAGTGCATTCAACATTCCCGGTGTCACAGTGACAAAGAGCGGATATGACTACACTTTCAGCACAACAAGCAAGATAAGCGGTACTAAGGCTTGTACATACAAGGCAAACCGTACTACAGGAAAACAGCTTGTTGTATGGAAATCAAGCGGCGGCGATTCTCAGACAATGGCTGACGGTATTGATGACCCTGTAAGATTTTACGCAAACTTTAAAACTTCCGATTTAGGCACAGCTCAGATCAAGAAAGTTTGGGAACACAATCACGATACTTCAAGCACGAAAGCCGATAACAGCGACATCTATTTCACGATAAAGAACAGTTCGGGTTCGGCCGTGAAGGCTACTGGCAAGGCAGGCTCGTATACCTACTCTACAAGCGGTTCCGTAACTAAGTTCAAGCTCAACAGCAGTAACACTTTTTTAGTAAAATCGTTACCTGCAGGAACGTATACGGTCTATGAGTATGGTACTGACGGCGCAGGAATACCGTACTACACACGCAGTAATCTTAGTAAGACGGTGAAGGTTACGGCGGGCGGCACAGGAACGGTAACGTTCACGAATACAAGAAATACCGGAACGGGCGAAGTAATAAAAACTTGGGTGGATACAAACGGTAACGCAATATCCGCAAACGCAAAAAATCAGCAGATATATTTCCGTATCAAGAACGCAGACGGCAAATATATCACCGTCAGCGGTACTAAGTACAGCGGCTCATATTCTTTTGCCGGAACAACAACTAAAGCAACATCACTGTATGTTAATCCCGGTACAGGTACTTTCACTGTTTCCGACCTTCCGACCGGAAAGTACACCGTGTATGAGTATGGCTCACCGGAGGGCTATTCTGTCAACAAAGCATCTCAAACAATTACCATCTCAAGAGATAAAACGTCGTCCGTTTCTTTCGTAAACAGCGAGGACAGCGGTACGGCTCAGATAAAGAAGGTATGGCTTTCAGATACTACATTGACCGCTACTCAGATAGCAAACCTCGAAAAGAATGTTTACTTTACTGTCAAGGACTCTGACGGTAAGTATATCAAGGTTACAGGCTCGGCAGGAGCGTATGTTTATGCCGGCACTCAGACTTCCGCAAATAATATGAAACTCAGAGGCAGTAAGTTTAATGTAAGCAAGCTACCGTTGGGAACATACAGTGTGACCGAAATCAATAACGCAAGCGGTTACAATCCGAAAACGCAGACAAAGACGGTCACAATTGCCAATAAGGGCGAAACAAAGTCAGTATCCTTTACGAACAAATCAACACCTGTTGTTGTTATAAGAAAACATTTCTCCGATGAGAACAATCTGACAGAAGTACAGCTCAAAGAACAGTACGCTAAGGTTACTGTAAATCTTCAGGTACTCGGTTTCAGCGGTAGCGTTTCGTCAAATCCTCCCGCAGGATATTATGTACAATTTACCGGTTCTAACGGTAATTATACATACAAAGGGCTTTCGTCAACCAAAACATCAGCAACAAATCTCAAGCTGAATGACAATGGTGAAATGACTATCTCATTCGGTACCAATACAGCTCCGTACTACTTAGCTGTTATTGAATCCTATAGCGGAACAGAGTACGATATTGATAACCGGGACCAGCGTATTGACCTTGGTGACGGTGATCCGAATGCTGTAATAAATCTTGATGACATTGAGCTTGACAATCAGCTTAAGACCGGATCTGTACAGGTCGACAAAGAGTTCCTTAATGAAAACGGCGCCGTTGAGAACATCACCGATGAACAGCTTGCCAAAGTATCGTTCAAGATAATGCACAACGGCAAGTATCTTACATTTACGGGTAGCGATGGCAACTACACATATAAAGGTGAAAACAATACAGGCACGTCACTCAAGCTTAATACAAGCACATATAACTTCATAGCAAGCGGACTTCCCGCAAGAGAAGAATACACAGTGTACGAAGTAAGCGGTACAACAGGCTACAGCTTCTCTATCGACCCCGTTACGTTTGAAGTAACACCTAACGGCACAGTAAAGAAAGTATTTACGAACAAGGCAATGACGGGTACGATAAGTATTGCTAAGCACAGTGCTGATGGAGTTCTTTCCGGCTGGCAGTTCAGAGTAACCGGCACAGCCAAGACCGGACAGAGCTACGATAAGACTTTTACTACCGATGCAAAGGGTACAATCACAATCAGTAATATCCGTATCGGTGATTACAAGGTTACAGAGGTCAAGACAGGTAAAACGGTTGGTTACATTACCGAGGAAAGCAAAGACATTGAAGTCAAGACCGATACTGTAACAACAGTCAATATTGAGAACAAGCCGTATGCGAATATCGTTATCAACAAGGTTGACGCAAAGACAGGCGAAAAGGTAAGCGGTGCTACATTTGGTATTTACACAGATGCAGAATGTGAAATTCCTGCAAAGGCGTATACATCGGCAACCGATGACACCTTAATCGACGCAGTTATCACGGAAATTGAGGACGGCAAGTATACTTGTAACTTCTTACCGATCGAGAGCAAGGACGGCACAACGTATTTTGTCAAGGAGCATACAGCTCCCGAAGGATACTACCTTGACACAAACGTACACGCAGTAACACTTAAAACAGCAAACGCTACTGTATCGGTAAGCAATGAAATCGGAAAATCCGACTTCAACGAATATCCTTACGGTCACGGTGCTGTAACCAAAGATTGGAAACTTGACAATAGTACAGCAGATATGACAGCCGATGAAATCGCACAGATGAAGGCAGAGCTTGAAAAGAGCCTGTATTTCACCGTAAAGGACAGAAACGGCAAGTATATCACCGCAACAGGTGCAGACGGAATATACACATATAACGGCGACAGCACATCGGAATTCAGATATACTCTGAAGAACAGCACATTTGCAATTGCAGAACTGCCTACAGGTGACTACACTGTGACTGAGTACAACAATGCAAAGGACTACAGTCCGAAACAGCAGACTCAGAAAATCAAAGTAGTCAGAAATCAGACAGCAAAGGCAACGTTTGTAAATGAGCGTGATACAGGCAACGCAAGTATCGTAAAGAAATGGACAAATCCCAACGGGCTGACAACAGCTCAGAAGGCAGAGCTTGAAAAGAATGTGTACTTCACCGTAAAGAACGCTGACGGTGCATACTTAAATGCGGTATCAAAGAACGGCAAGTATGTATATAACGGCAGTCAGACAGCTGAAGCACGCTTTATGCTGACAAACGGCAAGTTTGAGCTTACAGAGTTGCCGACAGGCAAGTACACGATAACCGAAATCAGCAACGCTGAGGGTTATCTGCCCAAGACGCAGGTCAAGACGATCACGGTAACTAAGGACGCAACTGCAAGTGCAGAGTTTGTCAATAAGGTCATTGTCGGCAATGTCACATTGACAAAGGTCGATGAGGACTATCCCGAAAACAAATTAACAGGTGCTATATTTACAGTTTATAAATCGGACAAGAAAACCGTAGTCGGCACATTAAAGGAAACCGAAACAGGCGTGTACAGCCTTGAGGGACTTGTGTACGGCGAATACTATGTACAGGAAACAAAGGCTCCCGAATATTTCGTCCGTGATGTGAATTTCTACTATTTCCAGATTGTAAATGACGGCGAAACCGTAGAAGTTTCCAACGATGAGCTTGGCAAGGGTACGTTCATAAACTCGCCGGCAAAGGGTGAAATCAAGATTGTAAAAACCTCATACGACAACAAGGTCGAAGGAATACATTTTGAGGTAACCGGAAAGACATACACAGGTCAGACTTTCAAGAAAACATACACAACCGACAAGAACGGTATAATCCGCATTAACGATTTAAGAGCCGGTGAGTATACCATACACGAAGTTAAGGATGAAGCGTCAGCAGGCTATCTTTTGCCCGCAGATAAACAGTTAACAATTGACCGTGACGGTGTAATGGCTGTTGCAGAAATGTACAACGACAGAATACCGGAGAATCCCCCGACAGGTGCAAGCGAGGACAGCTTTACGCAGACGGCAGTTATTATCATTTCAATGGTAATGATGAGTGCGGCGGTTGTGCTTGTGTTCCCGCTATCGAAGCGTAAGAGAAAACGCTAAGCAGCATTTAATATTTTATTGTCACCGGGCGGCAGAAAAGCTCTGCCGCCTTTGTGGTGGCGATTAAAGGAGGAGAAATATGAAGAAGAATCAACCATATCGTTCTCAAGTGCAATTACGACTTACCAATCGTGATACCGGAGAGGTGATTTGCCTTAAAATCAAATCGGAACATTCGGATCCGAAAGTTATTTGTTGCTTTGCTATAAATGAACATCTTAAAGAGGGCGACTATTTGATAGAGATTATGTAAGAATGCTTGCTCGAAAACGTGCTACAGGTAGCACATTTAAAGGAGGACGTAATGGCAAATAAAAACAAATTGCGGCACAAAAACAGCAAATCCGTCTTAAAGACCGGTCTTATACTTATCTCCGTTATAGGTGTAATCACATTTCTGATTATATCTTACCTGATTTACAGCTTACAGTGCTACGCATACGACAACAACATATCATCGGATAATTTAAATTTGTCGGTACTGATAAAATCTATGCCATATTGGACTAATCCAACTTTTACAGCACCTTTTGACATCGGTGCAATAATGCAAATGCACGGTTCTGTTTGGTATATTTACGTTGTTGCTTTGTCACTGCTTGCACTTATGCTGTTCAGTAAAAATTACGATGATTACAAAGGCGTGGAAGCCGGAAGTGCCGATTGGGCAACTAAGCGTGACGAAAAGGAAAACAGTGACACAACAGGTATTCCTATCGGAAACGGATTCTATGTAACGGTCAACAATCCTAAAAGTTGCTACTACGAGCCGCATAATCTCAATGAAATAGTTATAGGCGGTCCGGGAGCAGGTAAATCATTCCGCAAGATCAAGCCTGACATCATTCAGATGTTCGGCAGTTATGTAGTGACAGATCCGAAAGGCGAATTATATCGTGATACAGCAAAATTGCTTATGGAAAACGGATATAAAGTGCGAGTGTTTAACTTGATCAATATAAAGAAAACCAACGCATATAATCCGTTTGTTTATATCAACGAGGAACAGGACATAGTAGTATTGGCAAACACGTTCATCAACGCTTCAGCTGGTGATGATGATAAAGAAGACTTTTGGTCCGGTTCGGCAAAATCATTACTTACCGCAATTATGGTTTATCTTTGGAAAGCCAAAGGTGAAATTAAGTGCTTTGGTCGTGTAGTCCGCCTGCTTAACAGTATCACATACAAAAACGGGAAAATAGATGAACTATGTGAGCTTGCACGTTGTCTAAACAAACACGCTATCGAGCACCCTTATGATGCTGCTACGATCAATTGGAACGGTATTAAAGGCACTCCCGAAGAAACGATGGGCGGCATAGCTAAAACGTTGTCTACTCGTCTTGACTTATGGGCAGTAGAAGATGTCAACGACCTGACTGTAATTGATGAAATGGACTTTGATAACATCGGCGTTGAAAAGACGGCTATATTTCTGATTGTTCCGCCCGCTGACACAACATATAAGGCTATATGCAATATGTTCTATTCGCAGTTGTTTGCACGACTTATGTACTGTGCTAATTTCAAGCATAACGGTAGATTACCGTTGCTTGTGTCCATTGAGCTTGATGAATTTGCAAACATAGGACGCATACCTAATTTTGATAAAATCACAGCCGTTATACGTTCAAACAACATCAGGGTTTGCGTTGTCTTGCAGTCGCTTCCTCAACTAAAGGCTTTGTATAAGGATAACTGGGAAAGTATTATAGGTAACTGCTCACTGTTTACTTATCTCGGCGCACCTGATTTAGAAACCCGAAAGTACATAGTAGAAAAGCTCGACAAGACTACTGTACGAATAGACACAAGGGGACACAGCCAAGGAACAACAAGCGGCGGCAGCAGTTCAGATAACGAAAGCTATCAAGGTCGTGATTTACTGACTACATCGGAGCTGCTACGAGCATTCAGAGCTTCACCGAAAATCAAAAAGAAATACGGCGGTTATATGATCGAGTTTCTCGATGAGTATCCGCCTTTTTGGTTGCACAAATTCGATACATTATCACATCCGCTTATCGATAAAGTCGGTAGCTCATTTCCGAGCGGAATACCAAACAATACCGATATAAATGAGATGTATTCCGATAATGAACAAATTCAAAAGTTAAAGGAGGTAAAAACAAAAATGGCACAGCTTATGGAACAGTCAGTGTCAGAAGAAAAGGCAATGCGTGAGCAGTCCGTGCAGAAACAAGCGGAACAAGAACGTGTCGAACAAGCAGAACTACAGCGACAGTTTGAAGAAGCCGCAAGAGATGCTCAGCTTAGCGAACATCAGAATGTGCTTGCTGAAATTGACGAAGAAGAATTGATAGCCGATTATGAAATACCGACTATCGACGAATTTATAGGATAGGAGGCATTTATATGGCACCAATGTTAGAAGATGAGATTATGCACGACACCGAAAAAATGAACAGTAAAGTTGCCGGAATAGCTCGTACAGGCAAACAGATATACGACTTCATCGAACAGTTGAAACGTGCGAAAAACACTGTTCAGGAAATTTCAGATAACGGGTTACCATTTTCTTTTTCCGGTCAGATTACCGACCTCAGCTATTTCAATGCGAATGATATTCTGCCAAAAGAGGTTATAGACAGTATCCCTGATGCTGAACTGAAAGAAGCTGTCATATCCAATCTCGAACTGGCGGAAAAGCAAGGTTTGATTGATGTAGATCTGAATAGCGGTAATATAACGTTGACAGATAGCGGCAGAGAGTATATCAATAATCCAAACTTCATTCGTGCGGCTAACATAGACAAAGCACGATCGGCTATTCGTGCAATGGAAATTCAACACGGATTGGAAAACGATACAATCAGATATGGTATAACTCTTGAGGGTACAGATCGAGATTTGCAATTCTTCCGATTTGCGTCTAACCTCGACCTTGAAGAAATCACGCTATCGCCCGATAAGAAAGTGGCTCTGCAAGTTATGGAGAATATCTCTAAATGGGAAAAAGACGGGCTTGTGCAGTACAACTCTGAAAACACAAGCATATCACTTACAAAGCTCGGTCAGAAAAAGCTATACAGTGATTTGGCAGACGGCGTTGATTTGATTGACGAATCGGTAATAACACCAAAGAATCTTTCATCCGGAAGTTTATCAAATGCCGGTGCGGGTAGTATGGCAACGCAAGCAACTTCTCAAGCTGCAGTTCAGACTACACAGGTTGCTTCTGCAACTGCTGCACAAGCTACTACAGCCGCCACTACTGCCACAACAGCGGCTTCGTCGGCTGTACCGGTTGCCGGTGCAGTAGTGGTTACAACAAAAGTCGTTTCAGATACGGCAAAAAAAATATCAGATGCGATAATTCGCAGATAAGGAGATTTTATTATGAAAAAGGCATTCAGAAAAATAGCAAAGGCAATTTCAAGCACAACCACAATCCTTCTTTCAACCGTATTCCTTGCGTTTTCAGCATTTGCCGAAGGTGGTGGCATTGGCGATGCACCCTCTTCTGTAAACACTGCTACATACAAGACCCTTGTAACACTCGTTTTTTGGGTTGTACGCATAGTCGTGCTCGGCTTAACTGCAATACCGGGACTGATTAAGATTGCACAGGGTGTCGGAAATGAGGATGTGCGTGAACGCAACGGTGGCATATCGCTATTAGTAATCGGCGGTGCTCTTTTTGCGGCAACATTTGCGATTGAGGCTTTATTCTAAGAGAGGTAGATATGAAAAAAATCAGCATTTTTCTTATATGCAGTCTGCTGATGATTTTCGGTTTATCATTTTCTGCCTGTGCGGATGCAGTAACAACCGGTGGAGTAACAGCAACAGCTGTTGCTCCAAGAGCGGTTGACAGCTCAGGAAATATAATTGATGTATCAGAAAATATAAACCACGTTGAACATACGGCTTTTGCAAAAGCAAACGCCACAACGACAGAAACCACCACCACTAAACCTGCATATAACCAAGAAGAAATGAAAAAAGATCTTGAAGACCTTGGTAAAGAAGATATGGCAGCTTCGGCAGTAGGTATCTTTGCTTGGGTAAAAGGTCTTGTTGACTGGACACAAGGAATTATCAATGCACTTGGTGCTACTATAAAAGCCGGAATAAACAGTCCTTGGGGATTCGATCTTAAGGGTTTCGTTGATTTATTTGCACCGTTTTTCAAAACTATCGGATATGGCATACTTGTACTGCTATTCGGAATTAATTTAATTCATTCTGCTATGCAGTTTGAATTAGTTAATTACAAAGGTGTTATAAAAATCCTTGTAGGGCTTTTATTGGCAAAATTATGGGTAGATTTATCAACAGATATTTGTATAGCCATAATCGATACCTGTACAGATATTGCGTCAAGTGTATTTACAAGTGCTGATGAAATGATAGTTTTTCCGTCATTTGATACGCTTAAAAGCACTGATACTGGATTATGGATTATCGGAGAACTGCTTAATCAGCTATTGGATATGGTATTGCTTGCTCCGATTATAATCGTCGCCTTAGCAATATTAATTATATGCGGACTCATAATGATAAAACTAATGCTCCGTACTTTTGAGTTGGCGCTATATTGCAGTGTATCGCCTGCTTTTTTTGCATGCCTGTTAGGTGATGCAACAAAGGGATATTTTAAGCGTTTCATTGACGGCTTGCTCAGTTCTGCGCTATCGCTTGTATATATGGGAATAATATATCTCGCCGGATCGTACTGGTGCAAAGTTCTCACAATGAACAACGTAGGTGTAGATTCGCCTATGGATGTCTTGGTTTGGCTATCTTCAGCCGGACCGAAAGTTTTAGTAGTGCTTGCTATGGGATTTTTAATCTTAAAGCCACCGCTTGCATTACGTCAGCTTACAGGAGGTTCATAAAAATGATAAAGTGCAAAGTAACCAAAAAAATAATGCAAGAACCCGGAACGATAATGGGCTTATCGATAATTCAAATTGTGACATTAATAATCGGCTGTATCGTAACTATAGGATCATTGCTGTTACTATGGCTGGTACTTAAAGTCGGTATAGATGCGGTAATGTGGATAGTATTTCTCGAATTAGTGCTGTTCATCGGATTTGGTGTAGTGCGAATTCAAGGTATGTCAGTATTAAAGTTCATTACTTCTAATTCTACACAAAAGCGACCATACGATAGCAAGGGGGTATTCAACAATGTCGATAATAGATAAATTCTTTAATGGCGGTTCTGCAAGGAAAAATGTGCCTTTCGGCTATGACAAACGTATTATTATGCCGAAATCGGCACAGGATACAATACCATTTTATGAAGTGTACGATAATGGGTTGTTTCTTACCGGAACAAACACATTTACATTGATATTCGCATTTTCAAATATAGATTATTCTTTGCTCCGTGACAAAGAGCAAGAAGAAACCTATCAGCGTTATCAGCGTTTATTGAATGCACTTCCGGTCGAAATCAACTTTCAGGAATTTATTATGAATTCTTCTGTTAATACCGCAAAGCTCAGGGATATACTGATAAGCAACAATGAAGAGATCTCCGGTGATTTACTGGATGATTACAATAAAAATCTTGAAACGTATATCACAAAGTCCGAAGACGCAACAAGTGAGAAAATAACTCTTGTTGCAATGTCGTACACGCCTAACGAAACCATAGATAATGTAAACATACTGTTTCGTTACTATCGGGAATTGCAAAATTTCTATGCGGCAATGGGCAGTGAAACGCATCAGCTTATGCCTGAAGATGTGTTTGCTGTCCTTTATGAATACTATCACCCATTCGACAATACTGAATTTCTTTTGCCGAATGATATATATTCACGTGGCGGATCGATCAAGGATTATATAGCGCCGTCAATGTTTGCATTCCGTCCCAAGGAAGTTGAAATCGGTAATTCGTATACAAGAATAATGTATATGGCTCGATATGACCGCACGTTAGACGACGAGTTTATAAGGGATATTCTTGATAACAATTGTAAAGTTGCCGTTTCAAAGCATATTAGGCATATAGACAAATCCGAAGCACAGGATAAGGTTAAAGACAACATATACTCACATCAAGGCAAAATCCAAGCAAGGCTTGAAAAAAACCACAAAAAGGGACTGAATTTTGTTCCTTATCACTGGATGGAGCGTGAGCGTGAGCTTGAGGATTTGCAGGAGCGACTTTCCGATACAAACTGTGAGCTTTTCAAGATAGGTGTATATATCTCACTGTCTGCGGCTACAAAAGAAGAGCTTGACGAGCTGACAGAAGCAATACGCTCTAAAGGTAAAAAACATCAGGTAGTTATTGATTGTCTGGTGCGTCAGCAGGAAAAAGCGCTTAATTCCGTCTTGCCGTTTGGAATAAATCATTTTGATACTGCCAACGGAAACAGCGTTAACACTTATGTGTTATCAGATGCCGCAGGTATACTGATACCATTTTCTGCACGGTCATATTTTTCAGACATCGGTCTTTGCTACGGTATGAACAAGCATACAAACGCTATCATTGTTCTTGATCGAGCAGAAGAAATGAACGCTAACGGCTTCATTCTCGGTACATCGGGTTCGGGCAAATCTATGTACTGTAAATCCGAAATCATAGATACCGTCATACGCTACCCGAAGTCAGAAAAGATAATTATAGATCCTGACGGAGAATACTATCCTATCATCAAACAGTTTGGCGGAGATACGCTAAAATTATCGGCTGATTCCGAAACGAAGATTAACATATTCGACACTGATATAAACATCAGCGAAAACGGCACTTCTGCCGTTGCAATGAAATCTGAACTGATTATGTCAATCATAGAAACAGCACGAGGCTTTCCCCTGTCTGCGGCAGATAAGTCAATCATCGACAGTTGCGTCAAAGAAGTTTACGCTGATTATGTGCTTAATAACGGTAATCCGGAATTCATACCTACGTTTGTTGATTTTTACAATGCTCTTATAAACAAAAAGCTACCTGAAGCAGATCAGATAGCTCTTGACATTGAGCTGTATGTTAACGGCAGTTTTAATACGTTTTCGGGCAAAACAAACATTCATACGGATAACAAATTGTTATCAATTGATATATCCGATATGGGCGAGCAGTTGCGTCCTGTAGGCTTGCAGGTTATTCTTGAGTATATATGGCAACGTGTTCGTGACAACAGAACAAAGGGCGTTCAGACTTGGGTATGGGTCGATGAATTCTCAATAATGTTCAACGATGGCAACGACAAAGAAACAGTGCGTTCTGCCGACTTCTTTCAAAAGGTTTTCAAACGTATAAGAAAATACGGCGGTATTCCTACAGGAATAACTCAAAATATTACTGAAGTGCTTGAATCGGGTCAGGCGAGACTTATGCTGTCAAACTCAGAGTTTGTTGTTTTGCTTCAGCAGAAGAAAACCGACCTTGATAAGGTGATAGAGCTGTTCAACTTATCTCCGTCACAATCAAGCTACTTGAAGACCGGCGAAAAAGGCACAGGACTGATTGTAAGCGGTAAAAAGATTATACCGTTTGACAGGCGTATATCAAAAGACAGTTCTATCTATAATCTTTGTCAGACTGATTTTAGGAGAGATGTTACATGAAGAAATTCCAATTGAAATACTCTGCACCTAAAACAAAGGTCAACTCCGCCGGAAAGGTTGAGCAACAAAATCAGAAAAAACCAGACCGTTATTGTGCTACCTGTAGCACAATAACGGATATAATAAGCAAAGAACCGCAATCGGAAGAGAAAAGTTATAAACTGACAGGTTCGGCACTGTTTAATAAGATGTTTTCGGATATAAAAAAAGCTCATATCCCTGTATGCTCATTTTCCATTTACGATAGTGATTTTACTTTCTGTTATGGAAATGTGATAAACAACCGAGCTGTCCTTCTGAATTATTATTCATTATCATCAGTTGCCGTTATCACGGCGGCTGACGGTATTCTTTCAAATCCGATGTTACGTTCAAGGCTTGTTTGCAGAATTTACCTTTCGGCAGACAGTTACCTGATGATTATACTTGATTCTTTTGCTTATGAAACTTTCAAGGAGGATAACCTGAAAATCATCTCCTCGATACTCGAGAAATTAAAAATTACACTTATAAACCAGAAAGCGGTGATTAAATGAATATTGTATTGATTACCGGTAAACGCAGTATGCGTAACCTTGATACAGTGCTTAAAAAATCCGAGCAAGCTGTAACGGTAGGTAAGTACACTTCTGTCAGACCCAATACAGCTACTGAAATATACGAAAAGTATCGTCCCCACGGTATATTAATTAGTGACGATACCGTCACTAAAGGTGTATCACTGATAGATTTTCTCAGCATTGTAAAAATGCGTTACGGCTATATGCGTGTTATATTTGTTTGCAATAACACCGATAGCTTTAACAAATACGCCTCTGCTTTATATTCGATAGGCGTATATGATATTGTTATGGGCTATGATCCTGCCACAATAGATTATGCGATCTTAAATCCAAAAACAGAAACGCCCGATATTCCCGTTACGGAAGATTCATCGGATAAAAAAATAGAGCTGAGTTATCCCGACAGAAAAGCACACGAATATCCCGGTAGCTTTGCCGGGATCAATTATAAAGATGTCAGCGACAATTCATATTCAATGCAAACTGTACGTTTAACTGAAAATTATGAACGTATACAGCGAGGTAATGTAATTATTTCGGTATTCGGATATAATTCCCGTTGCGGCAGTACATACACTGCTTTTGACATTGCATTTTACTTGCACAAGTACGAAAGAGCAAAGGTTTGCATTGTTACAGCTGTAACAGCCGGGTTATGCAAATATTTTAACGTAGACGCAACTACCGTAAACGAGAACGGCTTCAACATAGATGATGTTATTATATATTCGTGTTTCGATAAAATCAGTGATACGTTCGATTACATCGTTTGCGATGACGGCATTACGCTTAATCATAATGCGTATATACACATTTTGCTGTGTTCGGCGGCTGATTGGGATATGCCAATGCTTACTGATTACATTAACAACGTAATTATTCCGAATAAGATGGATGTAAATCTGTGCTTTTTCCCTGTTACCATAAATAAGTTTGTTGCAATAAACAAACAGCTTATAAAGTCCGGATTTAATGCGTATATGCTTGAGCCTTCTGAGAACTGGATGGCAACAAACGCAAACAACAATAACGTATACAGCAACATTCTTAAAGCATATATCGTAAATTAAGATTGTGCTACAGGTAGCACAACTTGAAAGGAGAAGATTATGATAGTAATCTATGCCGAAAAATACAGCCTCGGTCGGACAATTGCCGAGGCTTTAGGCGCATACAAAAAAACAGTGAATCCTAAGGAATCGTCTATTGCACACTGGGACTTAAATCTTAACGGTGAGCAAGCAATTCTTTGTCACGGTGCCGGTCACTTATGTGGTTTAGCTCCGGCTGAAGATTATGACGAACGTTATAAATTCTGGAGCTTCGATAATTACCCGATTATACCCGAATATTTTATTACAAGAGTAAAAGATAATAATTATTCCAGGCTTGCTTGTGATTATGTTAAGCAGTTCTTTGATAAGGCGGATCTGATAATCAATGCCACTGACGCAGACCGTGAAGGCGAATTGATTTTTGCATATTTATATGAAGTCTTACATTGCACAGTACCTTACAAAAGAGTGTGGATAACAGATTTAACGCCTTATAAAATCAGAAAAGCATTTGCCGAGTTGCGGTCAGCTCAAGAGATGAAGCCGCTTGAAAATGCAGGACGCATACGATCCGCAACAGACTGGCTTGTGGGCATTAACACATCTGTTGCGGCTACATTGAAATTCGGCGGAGCTGACAATGTGTTCGCCTGCGGACGTGTAAAAATGCCGACACTTGCAATGATTGTTAAGCGTGAACGGGAAATAAGAAATTATGTTAAAAAGCCGTTTTATAAAATAGTTGCCAATATCGAAGCAAATGACGGTGCAAAGTTTACTGCTGAAGCAGCAGATAAGTACGATACCGAAACGGCGGCAAAGACTGCTATAGATGAAATTAAATCAAATACAGCAAAAGCGATAAAAGTCGAGGTGTCGCAAAAGCATACAGCCGCTCCGCTTTTATATAACACTACACATTTGCTTGCAGATTTATCAAAGTGTACGGATCTCACAATTGATATGCTTACAAAGCTCGTTCAGAGCTTGTACGAAAACAGATTGATAACATATCCACGTACAAGCTCTGAGCATCTTACAGACGCAATGAAAGATGAAACGGTAAAGATAATAAAGCTACTGTTTGAAATGCCCGAATTTGCTAAATATGCTATTCCTGTTGAGAATTTTGCACCCTGTACACGTCGGCATTATGATGACAGCAAAGTTGATTCGCACACTGCTATTACACCGACCGCTCTTGTGCCGAATGATTTAAGCGGTATGTCGGAAAATGAGCGCAAGGCATATACTTTACTTGCATTATCAATTATCCGCACCGTTTATCCGAAAGCAGTCACAGAAAACATCAAAGCTGTTTTTCAGATTGATAATCAGCTGTTTACAGCAATCGGAACGAATATAATCAATCCCGGTTGGTTTGCTGTTGATGCAACGCCAGAGGTAACCGGGTTGCCCGAAATCGTTAAGGATAATGATTATAAAGTTATCGGTTTCGATGTCAAAGAGGGACAAAACGAGCCGCCGAAATATTACACCGATGCGACATTGCTTACAGCAATGGAGCTTGCCGGAAATAATATCACAGACGAGCAGACACGGAGCTATATAAAACTGACAAAACGTGGTCTTGGTACAGCCGCCACACGTCAGGGCATAATTAAGGAACTATATGACAAAGGATATATTGCCCGCCGAACCCGGAAAAACGGTAACGCTGTCAAAAGCATTATGCCGACCGAAAAAGGTATGTATATAATCAATACGCTCGAAAAGATAGTACCGGATATGTTGTCTGTTGATATGACGGGCGATATGGAAATGGAACTTGATAAAATTGCCCGAGGAGAATCTGACGGCAATAATTTTCTGAATGAATACAAGAAACTTGTGATTAAGTGGGTCGAACAGATTAAAAACAGTGACACATCAGCAATGACGGGCAATACGCTTATTTGTCCGTTGTGCGGTAAACCTGTAATCAAGAAAAAAGTCGGCTGGTGCTGCACCGGTTACTCTAAAGATAATCCGGACAGTTGCAAGTTCTATATTGCAAATGAGATTTGCGGTAAAAAAATATCAGATGTAATTGCCAAAGAGCTTATGTTAAAACGTGCAACATCTATTATCAAGGGCTTTACATCTCAGAGCGGAAAATCATTTGATGCAAAGCTAATAATCAAAGATGATAACACTATTGGCTTTGAGTTTCCCGAACGCTTAAAATGCCCGATTTGCGGAAAAGAAATGGTCAAAAGTTCAAAAGGTTGGGTCTGCATCGGCTATAAAAGCGGTTGCAGTTTTTTTATAGCCGGAACTATATGCGGGAAATGTATCACAGAAACAATTGCGGCAATGCTGTGTGCAAATAAACGCACAAGGATAATAAACGGGTTTACATCAAAGGCGGGCAAAGCATTCTCGGCGGCTCTTGTTGTTAAAGACGGCAAGATTGATTTTGATTTTCCCGCCAAGTCGCAGAAACGGAACAAATAAAACCTATGAGCGTTCTTATAACAATTTTATTAGCCGTAATTATAACACAGGCATTCCGAATTCGACGTCTGAAAAAAGAAATAGATCGGAAGAGCGTCGTGTAGGGAAAGAGTGTAGATCTCGGTGGTCGCCGTATCATTAAAAAAAAAAAGAGGTTGATGCATGGTGGTGTGGGTATGAT
>ENA-UPXC01002824-UPXC01002824.1-human-gut-metagenome-genome-assembly--contig:-NODE-2824-length-19489-cov-8.007057_pt1 | contig 19489 bp, 16 predicted proteins | sample MGYA00250047_ERZ773371 | MGnify/ENA primary metagenome ERZ773371 (study PRJEB29103, sample SAMN06111975) | human gut metagenome | biome: human gut; feature: ankylosing spondylitis patient; material... | reverse complement strand
GATGCTGGCCGCGTTGTCGTGCGTGGTTTTTCTGGCGATTCTGCTTGCCGCGAGGAATCTGCTTCTGTCGGGATTCGCTTTGGTGCCGGTGGCCTGCGGCCTGGCTTGTGTGGGTTGCTGGTGCGACCGTAACTCGCGTGATGCCTGGGATTTCGCTTTCTGGTGCCTTCACGTGGAGGTGAGGCAATGACCATGACCGTTGGCGCGCGTTCCCTCGATAACGAGGAGCGCTCGAATTTCCGGGACTACATGTCCCTGTTGTCCCTGTCCGTGGATGCGTCGATGACCGTGAGGGAGGTCATGGCGGTCGCCTATCTGATCGGCCGGCGTGACGCGCTTCGTGACGTGCGGAACGCTTCGTCGCCGGCTCGGACGGTGAACCGTCGTCTGATCCATGGCGGTCCGTCGGATTGCGTGTTCAACCGCGGCTACGAGGCCGGTGCGGGCATGGTGTCCGACGAGATCGACGCGTTGATGCGCGACGTGGAGGCCCTCAGCGGCGATGACGCGGTGTTCTCGATGCTCAGGCATCCTTCGGTGAGCGGGGGTGATGAGTGGTGGAATTGGTGATCCTGCTGTTCGTGGTGCTTGCGGTGGCCTGTTTCGGCCTGTTGCTGCCGTTCCTGCGTCTGGCCGTCGGCATCGTGCTTCTCGTGGTCCGTCTGCTGGCCTCCCTCGCGCGATCGATGGGGGCGGGCCGATGATGCACCTCATACTCGTGATCGCCGTCGTTTTCGTTTTCGCCGCGTCCTGTCTGATGACGTTCGCCCTGTGCCGCGCGGCCACGCGCCGCGACATGCTTGAGGCCCGTTGGCGTGAGGAGTCGGCCGGTTCCGTGAGTGAGGAGAGCCATGAGAGCGCATGAAACGCTTGAGCGTGCCGGGCGTCATGGCGGCTTCCCGCCCCATGGGTTCGCTTCGGGCCTGTTGGCGGCCTGCCCGTCGGACGGCAGCCACGACTTCTACCTGTCGATGATGCTCGACGTTCCCGTGCCGCGCGTGCCCATGCTGCGCGCACGTCTGCAAGACTCCCGCCGAGGGGGTGCCGCATGAGTGTGAACGCGGTCGATTGGGCGCTCAGGTTCGCGCCCGTGGACGCCAGGCACAACGGTGCCGCGCGCGTGCTGATGTGTCTGGCGAACGTGGCCGACGACGAGGGGCGCAACGCGCATCCGACGCACAGGAAGCTGGCCGCGTGGTGCAAGTGCAGCGTGAGCACGGTCAAACGCCACCTGTCATGGCTGGAAGCGAACGGGCTGATCCGTCGCGGCGACCAGCGCCAGGCCGGGCATTTCAGCGAGTGGCACCGGCCCGTCGTGTGGGATCTGTGCCTGGGGAACCGTCTGGAGCTCGACCCCGACTTCTTCGACTCGAACGACATCGACTCGACCCGAGGCGGACGGCCTTCCACGGAAAACAGGGCGAGGGGAAACCCCGGCTCACATGTGGACCGTGGTTATGGCGACGGGGACACGGGAAAACCCCAGCTCACGGGTGAACCACGGTTCACAGCTGTGACCCCACCCCCAGCTCACCTGGTGAGCTACAGTACGTCCCTAGTACGTAATAACCCCTCTGCCCCTACGGGGCATCTCCCCGCAAGCGGAGAGACCTCCCCGGACGATGACGGAATCCGCGAGGACGGTTCATGGGCCGACGCCGCCGGAGCCGAACCCCCGAGCAGCGAATCCGCCGGGGCCGGTTCCGACGCGGAGGCGGTGTGCCGCACGATGGCGGACGGGCTGCGCGCCATGCCGCCGATGCCGGTGCCCGAACCGTTGGCCCGGCCCGGCAAACGCGAACTCGACGCCGCCCGACGGCTGATCGCCCGCCACGGCATGCCACTGGTGCTGGCCGTGGCCGAATGGGTGTCGCTGCCGCCTTCCAAGACCGACAAGGGCGACGCTTCCGGCAAACCGTATGACGGTTTCTGGCGTCGCACGCTCACCGGCCCCCGCTCCCTCGCACGGCACTGGGACCAGGTATGCCTCCAGATGGCCGACGACCCCCACGGGCGTCGCCTGCTCGCCGAACACGGCGTCATCGCCGACAAGGGCGAAACGGCGCAGCCGCCGAGCGCGGAATCCACGCCGAAGGTGCCGAACTACGGGATCCCCGACAACCTGGACCGGCGCGTGTGGAAACTGCTCGACCCTTACGACTTCGATGCGGGCAATGACGGGTTCGAGGCACCGCGCACCCTGCGCCGGCTGTTGAAGCGCGTCCCCGCGAACGACGCAGAAGGCGAACGCAATGCCGTGCTGGAGGCATTGCGGGCGGGCCGCGCCTTCCTGGACGCGGAATCCAGGGAGAAGGACGACGGCTTCGGGCGGCGGAAGCCGTCCGAGACCGGGCCGGCGTCCGTCCGTTTCGGCTTCATCGGCGGCCGTGGGCCGAAGGAGGTGCCGGCATGTTCCTGAAAGGCGAATGCGCGGATTTCCCCGACTCGTGGTCGGACCGCATGTGGGGGCCCGACGACCTTCCCAACCAGCGAACCCAATACGAGCTGCGCCGCGCGGCGGTGCGGATCTGCGAGGCCTGCCCGGTCAGGGCCGAATGCCTCGCGTTCGGCATCATGGTCCGGGACCAGTACGGCATCTACGGCGGACTGCCCCTGCGCGCCCGACGCCAGGTGCTGAAGACCGCGCAGGAGGCCGGATTCCGGTTCGACCCCGACGACCCGACCGCCGAACGGCGGCTCGCCCGGTACATCCGCGAGAACCCCGAGATCGTGGCGGCGGCACGCGAACGCGAATGCAAACGCCGCAAGACCGAGCAGCGCAACGCGCGCCAGCAACGATGGCGCGCCACCACACGCTCGACCGGCAAGGCGAAGGCCCCGGCCGCCGCCACACACACCCCGCCCTTGCAGGACACCCTCTTCTGAAGACAATCCGATACAGATAACCGGTCCGGCCCCATAAGGACGAACCATTCCGGAAACCCGTATACGCGGCAAACCGTGGAACCGTGCACCCGTGGACACGGGAAGCCGGAAACCCGAATGAAAGGAACAATCCCAATGACCACGAACACGAAAACGGTGGCCTTCGTCAACCTCAAGGGCGGGGTCGGCAAGACCACCAGCGCCATCGGCACCGCCGAAGCACTCGCCCGACTGGGCCATACCGTGACGGTGCGCGACGCCGACCCGTCCGGCGCGGCGACCCTGTGGGCGCACAAGGCCCTATCGGCCGGCCGCCCACTGCCCTTCGGGGTGGAGGTCGTCAACCGGTTCACCGTCGCCGCGCCCGCCGAGGAGGAATGGGTGCTGATCGACACGCCTCCCTTGCAGACCGATCTGGTGGAGGCGGCGGTGGACGCGGCCGACCTCGTGCTGCTCGTCACCACCACCGGCCCCATCGACCTGGAACGCATGCTGGAGACCATCCGGCAGATCAACAAGCCCTCCTCGGTGCTGCTGACCCAGACCCGCTACGGCACGCGCAGCCTCAGGCACGCCGAGGAGTTCCTGGCCGAGAACGGACTGGCCCATTGCAGGGAGACCATCCCGTACAAGGAGGCCATGCGCCTCGCGCCGGACGAGGGCCGGTTCCCGTCCGCCTCGGGCTACGGGCTTATCGCCAAGGAACTCAGCGACGCATTCAACGCCTGACACCCGCAGAACCGGAAACCCGGAAACCCGTGTCCACGCAAACCCGTGGACACGGGGACACGGAAAGGAACAACATCATGGAGATCAACAAGCCGATGACCACGAAGAACATGCTGGCATCGACCCTCACCGACTACAAGAAACCGGTCAAGCTGCCCAAGATCACGGTGGAGCTCGACCCCATGCTCAAGAAACGGTTCAAGGCCGAGGCCGTGCGACGCGGCACCACCATCCGCGACATGCTCACGGCATGGATCGAATGCGACTGCCCTCCCCTCGACGCGGCGGACGCAAGGGCCGAGGCGAAGCAAGACGGAAGAAGGAGTGGATGATGACGGATGACATCGAGGAGCGGGCCGCACTGGCCCGTCGCGGGGTCATGGACCATTCGGATTGCGAGGAGTGCACGGAGGACTGGACGTTCCTGATGCGTCAGGGACGGCGGGAGTTCCCGTTGGGATTACGCACGGTGCTCGCGTGCCTCGCGTTCGCCGAACGCGAGGGCGCGGTGCCCGAGCTGCCGGCGGATTGGTGGGTTAGAATCAACAGGAGGTATCGATGACGACGATGCGCGGCGAGGGGAGCCGACTATGGATGTGTTCAAGGCATGGCCGGGAAGGGCGGAAAGCATCGTGATCAGCCAGGAGTCATACATGAGGTGCACCGGCGGCGTGGCCCCGTGGCGTCGTGACGGCGACAAGGGGCCGTCCTACTACGCGGTGTGCCCGCTGTGCGACAATCCCATCCAGATTGTCGGCCTGTTCCGTCGGCAGGAGGAAAGCCGTGCGCGTCGGCCCTACGGGCGACACCACCGGGGCGATGTGCCGGGCCTGTGCCGCTACGACGAGGACGCCTACCTGCACTGCCCGTATGCGGATCCGAACCATCGGACGGACACCCGAGCGAGACGTCATCCGAAGGACCAGACCGGGCGGGCCCTGTATGGTCTCATGCGCGGCGAGTTCGACCGGGTGGCGCTGGCGTGGGAACGGTTCTCCGGCATCCATCTGGGGCCGGGGGCCGCCCGTGACATGCTTCGCAAATGGCGGGACGACCAAGGATGGCGCTACTACGACGCGACCTACGGCAATCTGCCGCAGATGCTGTTCTTCGCGGCCGGCGGACAGAACCTGGTCAAACGCTACATCGTGCCGGACAGCCCGTTGCACGAACGGCTGAAAGGCGTGCCGCGGGTGAGATTCACACCGACGCGCTCCCGGTACGTGCAGGTGGACAAGGCCGGGCCGGGGTTCCTTACTCTGGATTTCCTGCTGTACGCCCGGCGCATCGAATGGGACGGACAGCACATGAACGAGACGTTCAGGCTACGCGGCCTGCTGGGCCGCGATGACGGGCAACAGGCCTTCGATGACCTGACCCTCGACGTCGATCAGGACTGGCTCCCCCACACAGCGGACGCCCAACCCGGCCGCGACGAGCGGCTACTCGACATCGCGCGGGAGACGCTGCGATGAGAGACGAAATTGAGACGACAATCAAAACAAGGAGAACGACAATGAACCCCGAGAACGAGATCGACAAGACGGAAGCCCTCGAACCCGTCGAAACCGCTGCCGCAAACGTTGCGGAGGCCCGTGGCGGCGTGGACGGAAGGAAGCGGCCGAAGTGGCTGCTGCCCCTGATCGCCGTCGTCTGCGCGGTCGTGCTGGTCGTGGCGGGAGTCGTCGGCTGGAACATGTACCGTGGCGCGAAGCTCGCGGAAGCGAAGGAGGCGTGCGCCACCGCCGCCGACGGCGTGCGCAGCCAGGCCAACGAGTATAACGCGCTGCTCAACGGGGATGCGGCCGATGCCGCCGCCGTCAAGGCCGAACAGGTCAAGGACGCGAAGACCGTCGAATCATTGGGCAAGGAGCTCAAGGCCTCGGCACCCGAATACGAGGGCTGCGTGGCCGAGGACGCGAAGGGCTTGGATGCCGCCACCGTGAAGCTGGGCGAACAGGCCGACTGGTACGAGACCCACGAACAGAGCCTGTCGAAGGCGGTGAGGGCCGTCATCGAATCCAAGGCCGCGAAGACCCTGGAGACCGCGAAAACGAATCTGACGGCGAAGCTGGACGAGGCGTCGAGGCTGCTCGCGGATTCGGACGGCAAGGTCGCGGACAACGCCACCCGCGACGCATTGTCGAACGCCATCGACGCGGCGAACGGGCTGAAGGACGGGAACGATCCGGCGAAGATCGACGGGGCGCGCAAGACGGTGGAGGATGCCATCAATGGCGTGAACGCGAGCGTCCAGGCAAAGACGGACGCGGATGCGCAAGCCGCCGCAGCGGCCGCCCAGGCTCAGGCGCAGGCCCAATCCGCCTACAACGGCGGCTCCTCCTACTCCGGCGGCGCGTACAGGCGCACGGAAGGCTCCACTTCCGGCTCCAACACATACCGTGGCACCACATCGGGCGGCACCGGCTCCGGCTCCACGTCCGGCTCCGGCCCGGCCGGCGGCTCCGCCCCGAAGCCGAACCTCAACGGCTCTTACGGCTGCGGCAACAGCTGCACCGGCAAGGATGATGGCTACTACCATCACTGATTGACGATTGACTGATTATGGCTCGTATCGGGAAACCGGTACGGGCCTTTTCCATGGATTCCGCAAAGGAAACCCATTTCCCCGTGAACCCGTGTCCCCGCATTCCCGTGTATCCGTGTTGCCGGGAAATATTCCTGGAATTTTGTAGACGCCATGCTCCGTGGCTCGGCGTGTCGCCTGTGAGGCTTGTTGGTGGTTGCCGGATCATCCGGTGGCTACCTCCCGTTATTCCTGCGGTCGGAAGCCCCGCCATTCCCTGAAAAGGGGTTGGCGGGGCCATGGCCGGAAAGTTTGAAGGGAGGGGATGAACAGACAAGGTTAACGGAGGTTCATTTTTATGAACTTTAGTAGGAAGATGAAAGCCGGCGTCGCCGCGTTGGCCGCAATCGCCACGCTTGGTGCCGGCGGCGTCGTCGCATCGACCGCGTTCGCGGGCGGTGGCGGCGGCAACCAGCCCGGCACGGGCGGCAACCTGGACGCGGTGCAATTCTGGCAGTACAAGGACGACGCTTCGGGCGCTTGGGGCCCGGCCACGAGTCTTGATTCGGTGCGCGCCGCCATGAACAATGCCGGCGTCACTTTGGAGGGCAACGGCATCACCAAGGCGCAGGCCGCATTGGACCAGGCCCGCACGGAATGCGAGACCGGTTTCCAGCGGCGTCACCCCGGCGAGGGCAACGGCGACTGCCGAGTGGTCGCGGTCGGCGCGGTGCCAGCCGTCATCGGCGGCAACTACATCTACAACGGGTCCGGCGTGGCTTCGCCGACCGGGACCGGTGGCTGGTACGACAACTGGAACAAATACGTAGCTCCAGGAACATACCAGTACGGCAGCACCGTATATAGGACCTCATATCCGTTCGATGATGATCCGTCGAACAGCGTGGATGCGATCATGCGTCGTAATGTGGAGGCTTCCAGCAAGCCGTCGATCGTGGTGATCGTGCTGGACAAGTACCAGCCCGCGCCGCCCTCATATCACCTGAGCATCAGCACGCAGGCTGCGGAGATGTCGGGCCAGGCGGGCGACACCAAGGATGCTTCGGACACGATCACCCTGTCCAGCGACGGGTCGAAGACCGAGAACGTGAACGGCACCGCGACCCTGCACTGGCGTGGCATCGACGGCACCGAGAAGACGGTGGCGAAGCAGTTCACCGCATCCAACAAGGGCAGCGCCACAGTGAGCGCGTCCTTCAAGGAAATGGACGCCTCGTGGGAGTCGTGGCCTGCGGGCAAGCGCTGGTGGGACGTTGACGTGGCGAAGCAGGGCAACATGGCCGAGGCGGTCTCCCACAAGGGAGAGAACGACGGCAAGGAGTCCGGCGAGAAGACCACCACCCCGCCCGAGAAATGGCTGACCAACGAGGCCGGCCAGACGGTGCAGGACGGCAACGACTCCATCGCGTCCGGCTCGCTGTACACGGCGCACATCAAGGCGCATTCCAACGCCTCCGGCAAGTTCTGGATCTACGACACGATCGACACCAAGGACGTGGTGATCGGCGGCACCGAGCAGGACGACGTGAGCAAGGTCAACGTGACCGACGCGAACGGCAACATCGTGCCGGCGGACATTTCCATCGACGATTCCATCGATGGCAAGCGCGTGGTCAAGGCGCACGCCACCGCCCCGCATTCCGGCCTCTACACACTGAACGTGCCACAGTCGGCCAAACCCACCGGCGGCGACTACAAGATCAACGACGGTTCCGTGGCGTGCTGGAACGGAGACAACGGCACCGGCAGCCTGGCCGACTGCCAGACCGGCAACAACGACAGCGTGGGCAAGGTCACGCCGACCCCGGACAAGGTGTGGGTGCTGGACGAGTCCGGCGCTCTCGTGGCCGAGGACAAGCAATGGACCAACCAGCAGGGCGTCGACCAGAAGACGTTCCTCGTGGGCGACCAGGTGGGCGTCGTGGTCAACGGCAGCATCCCGAGCCACTTGCTCAACCCGCTGGCATCCTATTCCATCACCGATGATCTGACCGGTTCGAACCAGTGGATCGACTGGAAGTCCGGCAAGGTGTTCGTCGACGGCAAGGACGAGACCGCGAACTTCACCATCGCGATCGACCAGAAGGCCAAGACCGCGACCGCCACCGCGAAGGCTTCGTACATCGCCAAGACGATGTTCAAGAACAGCACGAGCAAGGTCAAGTTCTACCTGACGGGCACCATCAAAAAGGGTGCCACCGAGGGCAAGAAGATCCAGCTGACCAACAAGGCGTACGAGAAGTGGAACAACGAGACCCGACCGACCAACGAGCCGCCGGTGTTCGTGTGGACACCCAACCCCAACAAGGCGTGGGCCATGAAGGTTAACGGCAAGTGGCAGCTGACCGTCGATCCGACCAAGAGCGACAAGGTGGGCGGCGACGACAAGTACTACCGTCTCGGCGACGAGGTGGCGGCGGTCGTTTCCGGCACCCTGCCCACAGGATTGGGCCGCGTGCCCGAGATCGCGTGGACCGACGACTTCGCCAACGTCGATAGCATCCTCGACCTGAAGGACACCTCCAACATCAAGGTCTACGAGCAGGACACCACCGACGAGGCCAACGCCAGCGTCAACGACCTGAACAAGACCGGCAAGGACGTGACCGACCAGTTCGACATCACCGCCGAGGGCACCAAGGTCACGGTCAGCGCGAAGGACTCCTACGAGGCCGCGCAGAAGGACCTGAAGACCGCGAAGCAGATCAGCGTCGTGATCCCCTTCGACGTGAACTTCGACACCGTGAAGCTGCTCGAATCCTACGGCAAGGCGGAGGGCGACGAGCTCAACACGTGCGCGGACCCGAAGGGCGACGACCTCGACAACAAGGGCGGCCAGACGGTCGGCGGCAGCACGGTGGACACCAACACGCCGAAGATCTGCGTGACCGTGCCCCCGATCCACAAGCAGGTCATCGCCGAATCCTCCCAGGGCGGCGACCAGTCCAGCATCGACACCAAGACCGTGTTCCCCGGCCAGACCGTGGAATACACCGTGCGCGTGGACCCGCAGATCCCTGCGGACCAGGCATATTCGGTGACCGCCATCAAGCTGAGCGACACCTATTCCGAGTACACCACCGCGAACAAGCAGACCCTGGAGATCACCGACCTGGGAACCGGCGGCATCATCCCGAAGAGCGCCTACAAGGTGCAGTGGGACGAAGCCAACCACTCGTTCGAGGCCACGTTCGCCAAGGACTGGGTTGCCGCCAACTGGAAGGCCGGCTCCAACCCGCGCGTGCTGCTGCGCTTCGAGGCCAAGGTGAACGAGGACGCGCCCACCGACAAGACCGTCGACAACAAGGCCGCGCTGACCGTCAACAACGGCGTCACCCCGTCCAACAAGGTCGAGAACGAGCCGCCGGTCATCAAGCCCTCCAAGCAGGACACGCAGAAGGACCCGACCATCAGCATCGACGGCAAGACCGCGCTGCTGGGCGACAAGGTGTACTACCGCGTCAACATCGACGCCTCCAGGCTCACCGACACCGCCTACAAGGTATGGCGCTTGGGCATGACGGACGACTACGACCAGGAGTACCTGACCCTCGACGCGAAGCACGTGGAGATCCTTGACGAGACCGGCAGGGACCGCACCGGCGAGTTCAACATCCAGGACAAGGACGGGGTGCTCTACGCCTTCGCCAAAACCGTGGACACCCAGATCCCCGCGACCGGCGAGACCGTTCCCGGCAACCCGCAACCCGACGACCTGAAGGCCTACAGCGAGAAAACCGACAAGGATTACGACCCGCTGAAGGACCCGAGCATCGACCAGTCGCTGCTGGGCCACACCTACCAGGTGGTCATGCCGATGACCGTCACCAAGGTCAAGGACGGCCACACGGTGGAGAACACCGCCACGCAGGTCACGAACGACAAGCGCGACAAGACCAACACCGTCACCAACCCGCTGAAGGAGATCAACCCGACCAAGGACGTGGCCGTGCAGGTCGGCGGCGACAGCATCGACGGCAAGAGCGTGTATCTGAATCACACGTTCCTCTACCGACTGGATTCCAGCATCCTGCCCCCGGACCGCGCCTACCAGACCGTCACGGACTGGGGCGGCACGGACCAGCTGAACACCGAGTACGACCAGTACCTGGGCAACTGGGCCGTCTACGCCTCGCGTGATTTGTACAGGGACGGCCAGATGCTCGCAGCCAAGGGCGAGAAGATCGCGGGCAGCGGCTTCGACTCCTCGAAGTTCGGCGGCAACCTGTTCACCGTGGACGCCGACGACAACGGCAAGGTCACGGCCGACGCGACCCAGGCCTACCTCGACCTGGTGAGCGCCGACAACGAGCACGAGGCCGGCTGGGTGCTCTACCTCCAGTGCAAGCGCATCGCCGTGGCCGACGAGGTGCCCAACACGTGGACCGAGACCATCAACGGCCAGCCGCGCGAATCCAACAAGGTCGTCACCAAGACCCCGGACATGACCCCGAGCATCCACCTGGAGAAGGTCGATACCCCGACCCTCAAGCAGGAAGGCCAGGAGCAGGCGGACCGCGACGACCCGAAGCAGGCGCTGAAGATGGACGCCGACAGCATCGGCATCACGTTCATCATCACGAACACCTCCAAGACCGACCCGGCCACCGGCGACGGCGCATGGTACAAGGCAAGCGACCTGAACCTCGCCGACTCCACCATCGTCGGCGACGCGCACGTGGACATGGATTCGCTCACCTATCCCGCCGACTGGGACACCCTGGTGCTCAAGCCGGGCGAATCGGTCAGCGTGACCGGCACGCTCAAGGGCGTCAAGGAAGGCGAGACCCACACGGATCGCGCCATCGTCACCGGCACCCCGCTCGTGGAATGCGCGCCGTCCAACGGCGACCCGTTCAACGACAAGACCGACGGCGGCGAAGACACCGATCCGGAATACTCCACCGGCGACGTGACCGAGATCGACGGCAAGCAGCTGTGCGCCGACACCCAGACCGCCAGCAACACCGACGACTGGAACGGATACCGTGCCAAGCCGTTGGCCTCCACCGGCGTGGCCGTGCTCGGCCTTGCCGGCGGCGCTCTGGCGGTGCTGCTCGCGGGCGGCTCCCTGCTCGTGTTCCGCAAGCGCCACTACGCACAGGGTTCCGGCCGCCACACGGCCGTGAACGCGGGCAAGTGACCCCGTGGCGTTCCGGCCTCGTCGTCCGATGACGGCCGGGACGCCCTCCATTGACTTCACATGCCGGAAAGGGGCATAAAGCTTTCCGAATCCCGTGCCCCGGACGGCGTGTGAACCCCCAGGCCCTTCGCCAGCCTCTCCCCCGGCGAAGGGCCTTTTCCATGCCCGGAACCCGTGAACCCGTGGAACCGTGGAGCCGCAGACCCGTGGAACCGTGCTCCCGATGGGGCCTGTAGACGGTGCGCCCCGCAGCGGCCCGCGACCCGGCGCATCATCGACTCTGACATTGTTCGCACCATCATCATTCTTCTGGAGGTTGCACATGGCTGACAGGCAAACCGCATTGGCCGTATTCGATTTTCTCGACTCGCTGCGCGCCGGACAATACCGCATCGGCGCGGACGCGGAAAAAGACCATGCCACGGCGGGACTGCTGGCATCGCTGTCCGGCGACACGGGGCTGCGCGACGCCGTGTGCGCCAAGCTGATATCGCCGGGCATGGAACGCGCCCGTTTCCTCATGGTCGCCGAGCATGATCCGCGCGCCTTGCCCCTGTTCGCCTCGGGCCAGGTCAAACCGTGGTACCAGGCCGACTACAACGTGCGCGAGATCGCCAACAGCGAGTTCCACCAGGACATACCCGCACTGCTGTGGCGGCTGTCCAACACCATCCCGGATTCCGCGCGAAGGGAGGGCGCGCTTGAGGCCGCCGCGTACATGAGCTTCATGCAGGGCGATCCCGAGGCCGCGTTCACCGGCCATCTGGGCCGGCTCGCGGCGGTTTCACCCGAGGGCGAGGTCACGCGCTGCCTCATGGACGCGCACGAACACGGCCAGCATCCCGCATGGGTCATGGAACAGCGGCAGCTGCGCGAACGGCAGGCCGACGCCGCCGACGGCATGACCGCCACCGCACCGGACCGCCCGAGCCTTCGCCAGCGCCTCTTCCCGAACCGATGAACACCTCCGGCACGGACCCATGGGAGATGGGCCCCATAATCGCCGCCGGCACCGCCGTCGCCATCGACACGGCACGAGAACCGGAACCGGAACGCCGGCCACCGGCCGAACCCGAACCCGAGCCCGGGCCCGGGCTGGAGCCGGATGCGCGATGCGTGGACGACGCCGGAAGCGAAGACCGGGCGAACACGGCCGTCGATCCGTGGGAGATCGGCCCGCTGCCATCGGCCTCGAATCCGGTGGGGAATGATATCCCGGCCGATGCTCCGGCATCGGAACCGCAGCACGTTGTCGGTGCCGTGGAGCCGGCCGATCTCGCCGACACGATCGACCTCACGCCGGTCGGCGATCGGGATGCCGCCATGCCCGTGCGCGAATGGAGGCGCATAGCCACGACCGCGGGCGGCATCCTGCTCGCGGCCTGCGTCACGGTCGCCGGCATGTCCGCGTGGAGATCGCATGAATCCGCCACGGCCGCACGCGAGCTGGAACAGGCGACGGCGGACTGCGCCACCGCCCACGCTGCGGCGAAGAAAGCCGAACGGAAGCTGGCTGAATATCTCGACGGCGACCGGCTCGCACAGGCGAAAGCGGTCACGGCCGACAAGCTCGCCGACCCGGAAACCCTGGAAACCCTCGACAAGCTGGCCGAACAATATTCCGAGGGCGAGCGAATCCCCGCATGTGCCGCCACGGACACGGAAACGGCCAACGCCACCACATCCAAGCTGCAAGCCATCGAAAAGAAGCACACGGGAAATCTCTCGCGGCTGAAGAAGGCGGCGGGCGCGGTGTTCTCCTCACGGCTGGCCCATACCGTCGAACAGGGCGAACGATTGTATTCCTCCTCCGAAGGCAAGGTGCAGGACGAATATTCTCGCGCCCTGCTGCGCGCCTCCATCGACAAGCGCGACGAGAAGGCCATCACCGACGCCATGGACAAGGTGAACGCCTCCATCGACGCGAAGACCAAGGCCGACGAGGAAAGGAAAGCGCAGGAGGAGGCCGCAGCGGCTGCGGCGGCGCAGGCGCAGAGCACGCCGGCACCGCAACAGTACTCGTACACGCCCTCCGGCTCCGCTTCGGGCTCGGGTTCCGGCCCGTCCGGCGGCGGATACCATTCCTCCGGCGGTTCCGCCGGCTCGACCGGTGGTTCCGCGTCTCCGGGCTGGTCGGTGCCCGCGAACCCGGACCCCTCGCAACTGCCCGGCACCGACCCGAGCCTATGAAAGGACCAACACCATGCCACAACTGACCACGTTGATCCCGTCGTTCGCGGCACCCGTCACCGACCGCGTGTGGCTGGTCGGCGCGCACGGCGGTGCCGGATGCACCACGATCCGCCATTCGGACCCCGACCGGTTCGCCGACGCCGGCCGCGCGCTGCCGGTGAGCCAGGATCCCTCCATGCCCTCGCGCATCATCCTGTGCGCCATGGGCACGGGGCGCGGCCTCGAATCGTTGCGCGCGCTGCTCGCCGACCAGTCGGCCGGACTGTTCGGCGCATCGATCCTGTTGGGCGCGGCCATCACCGACCCCGTGCCCCGTATGCCCCGGCCTTTGGTGGCGGCGCGCATCCAACTGTCATCCGCCGTCCGCGTGTGGCGGCTGCCCCATATCAAAGGGCTTGAACTCGACGGGTTTCCCCGGCGTTATCCGGCCGCGTACTCACGGCTCGTGAAGGACGTAGACGCCATGCCCCGCGCCACGGCCCATGTCGGCTGACGATGGTGCATGAACCTAACACGAAAGGAACAACCCAATGCTGCATGAAACATGCGTGATCCTCGCCGAGACCCTTTCCGACCCGACCCCGTGCCTGCCTCCGGGATTCTCGGGCCCGGTATCCACCGCCCTGGGCTGGGTGAAGGCGCTGAGCCTGGTGATCGGCGTGGTCGCGCTGGTGCGCATCGGCGTGCACATCCTGCGCCAGCAGGGCGACGGCGTGCCAGACCGCGACGACACCTTCGACAAGCTCGTCAACTGGGTGATCGGCATCTTCCTCGGTGCGGGCGCTGTCGCCATCCTCGCCGCACTCGGCCTGTCCGTCACCGCAAGCTGCTGAGAAAAAGCCATGAAAGGGATTCGACGCATACGGCAGCGCCTGTGCGCGCTGCCGCTCGCCCTCGCCTGCCTTGCCGGCCTCGCCGCCTGCGGCGGACCCGACTTCGGATCGTTCAGCAAGGAGCTCACGTTCGGCGACAAGCAGATCAGCGACACCCAGACCACCTACGTGATGAAGATACCCGAAGGCAAGCTCGGCGACCTGATCGGCCCCAGCCAGATCCAATGGGTCATCGACCAGTACGGCGACCCGCCCGCCCATACCGGCGCGGTCGCGGTCGGCACCAAGAAGGCGGCGAAGGATCTGCTGAGGAAGTCTCCGGAACTGCAATGCAGGGCATTGGAGAACACGTATCAGGAGGAGTCGTCCGACGAGGGCAAATGGGAGTACAAGGACTCCTCGTGCCGGAAGCAGCGCAAGCTCTCCTGGCTGGAGAAGACCCTGTGGAACATGTACCAGGTCCAATCGGATTCCACGATCGAATGGCTGTCCACCAGCCGCAACACGCTGGTCGCCGCGGACGACACGGTATCAACGTTGCAGGCGAACGCCACGCCGAACTACGATTCATGGTTCGCACCGGTGAACCGGTACCTGCGCATCGCGCAGGGCGTGCTCGTCGCAGCCGCCGCGATCAGCCTGATCGTGCTGAGCGCGCGCATCGTGTGGAACATCGGCCAGGGCGGCGAGGGCCGTCTGCTCGACCGCATCGGCTGGATACTGCTCGGCGTGCTGCTCGGCTCCTCGTGCGCGAGCATCGCGCTCACGTTCTTCTCCCGCTCGTCCGGCGGCAATCCGGGCCTGCCGTCATGGACGCCGGGCGGCGGCACCACGTTCTTCCTGTCGGACTACATCCGTATGCAGGTTGACCCGTTCCTTATCATCGCGGCCGTGTGCGGCGTGATCGCGGCCGGCTGGAAGCTCGTCACCCAACAGGAGGGACGTGACCTGATCCCGTTGGGCAAGGCGTTCATGTGGGCGATCCTGAGCGCCGTGTGCCTTGCCGGACTGGTCAACACGTTCCAGGCCACATTCGACACGTGGACCGCCGACGTGCTCAGGTCCGCAAGCGGCATGATGAACGACGCCTGGGAATCGAAAAGCCTGGCCGCGAGCTCGTTCTTCAATCTCGGCGCGCCCGTCGCCATCGTGCTCACCATCGTGATGTGGATCTGCGGGCTGATCAGCAAGATATTCGCCTACTTCCGCGCCGGGATGCTGCCGATCTTGGTGGGCGTGGCACCCATGTGGGCCGCCATGAGCTGGATGGAGACCGGCAAGCAGGCTTTCGCCAAGACCATCGGCTGGCTGGCCGCGTTCCTGGCCTACAAGCCCGTCGCCGCACTGGTCATGGCGACCGGCAGCGCGATCATGGCCACGGCCGGGCCCGGCGACGACAGCCAGGCCATCACGCTGATGCTCACCCTGAGCGTCATCATCCTCCTTCCCGCCATGATCCGCGTGATCGTGCCCGCAGTGCAATCCTCGGTCGGCGGTGGCGGCGGCGGAATCCTGCCCTCCATACTCGGCATGGGAGTCGCCGTGGCCGGCGGCGGCCTGCGCAAGGCCATGGGCGGCAAGGGCGGCAGGAAAGGCGGCGACAGCGGTGGCGGCGAAGCGTCACCGGACGGTGCCAAACCCGGTGCCGGCCGAGGTTTGGCCGGACTGCTTTCCGGACTCGGCCGGGGCGACGGCAAACCACAGGGAACGAACGGCGGCGGCAAGCACGCCAAGCCGCTGGAAGGCAATCCCACGGGCGGCGAACCACAGAACACCGGCGACCAGCCACAGGGAGCGAACCGCAAGGGCAACGGCGGCAAACCGCAGGGAACGAACGGCAATGGCACGGGAAGCCCGGTTCCACCGGCACCCGATGGCGCGCCACCCGACCCGTCAGGCGGCAACAGGCCGCAGGGAACGAACGATGCCGGCGGGTTCGCCCGCGAGGGCGCACCGGACGGCGCGGACCGTTCCTCCACGCGCAAAGGCAAGACATTCTGACGCATTAAGGAGATTCGGATAATCATGGCGTCGAACACGACATACGGGGATTGGATGCGGCCGATGCCGGGAGGCATCCGCAACATCGGCATACCGTTGACGATAGCGGGCATGGGCGTATTGACCTGCACGCTGCTGGTCAGCATGGCGAGCGTGGTCGCGGCCATCGCGATCCTCGTGGTCGGCATGGGCGTCATCCTCGTGCTGGCGATCAGGGACCGCGAGCACCGCAACATGGTGGACCGCGCCGTGGAGAAACGCACGTGGATGGCCGCGCAGCGTACCGGCGCAAACCTGTACCGTTCCGGCCTGCTCGCGCCGATCGACGGCGGCAAGGCCATGCTGCCGGGCATCCTCTCCAGGGTGGTCCTGACCTCGGCGCTGGACGGCTTGGGCCGTGAGTTCTGCCTGGTCAGGCACGCGCACACCGGCGAATACTCGCTGCTCCTGTCATGCCAGCCGCAGGGCGCGAGCCTCGCCGACGACGACGTGGAGGACTCGTACGTGGCCTCGTGGGCCGGGCTCATGGAATCGCTCGCCTCCGAGACCGGCGTCACCCAACTGGCCGTGACCGTGGACACGGCACCCGATTCCGGCGTGCGTTTCCGCCGCACGCTGAGCAAACGCATCGTGGAGGACGCTCCCGAGCTCGCGGCGCGCGCCATGGCGCAGATCATGGACCAGTACGCAGCCGGCGGCGCTTCCAACGACGTGACGCTCACCTTGACTTTCCGCTACACCGACCGTGACGGCAAATACCTGGAGGCCGGGGAGGCCGCGCGTCGCATAAGCCTGCTGCTGCCCTCGATCCGCGAGCAGATAGCGCAGGCGGGAGGCGGTGCCGCGAGGACCCTGGGCATGGAGGAGATCACTCGCATGGTCCGCGTCGCCTACGATCCGGCCGCGCAGGAGACCATCGAGGAATCCGACGAGCCCCCGTACATCGCATGGGAGGATTGCGGGCCGCTCATGCACGAGGCCGGCTGGAGCCATTATTCGCACGATTCCGGGCTGAGCCGCACATGGGAGATGGTGGACCCGCCGCAAAGCAACGTGACCGCCGACACGCTCACCCGACTGCTCAGCCCATTGGCGGACTGCGACCGCAAGCGCGTCACCGTGCTCTACCGGATGCTGCCGCCCGACAAGACCATGTTCATGGCCGAACAGAACCGGCAGAAGGCAGCCAACCAGGTCAGCCAGGAGAAACGCGCCACGGTGAGGTCCATGAGCCAGATAGGCAAGGCCAACCGCCAGGCCGTCGAAACGAACCAGGGTGCGGTCATGGTGTTCTTCGGGATGCTCGTCACCGTCACCGTGTCCAGGGGCGAACAGGAAAGCCAACGACTCGAAGCCGCGTCACGCGCCGTGGAACAGGCCGCAGGCGGCGCGAAGATCGACCTGCGCCCCTGCTACGGGGCACAGGACACGGGATTCGCCGCAAGCCTGCCCCTTGGATTGAACGTCAGATCATACACTCCAGCCGGCCCCCTCGGCCGGCTCCTGTCCTGAACGGAGGACACATGATGCCGATGCCATGGAAGCCGTCGAAACGGAAGGGAACCATGCCAAGCGCCACGGCCACGGACCCCGTGGCACGCATGGAATCCATGCTGCTCACACCGTTGAAGGCCAAACCGGACGAGCCCGTGCCCCCGATGCCGTGGCGTGGAAGAAGATCGCGTGGAGGCGGCTATGCGGCCCTGATGCCCACGATAGACGAGTTCTTCGGCACGTCGAACCAGGTGTGCGGCGGGTTCTGGCCGTTCGGCACCGACATGGCCCTGCCGGCCGAGGGGGTGCCGGTCGGGCGAAGCCTGATGACGGGTGCCGGCGTGTGCTGCGACCCGATCAGCTGGTTCAAGGCCGGCATCATCAAACAGCCCTCTATGTTCCTGCTCGGCCTGCCGGCCATCGGCAAGAGCACGTTCGTGCGCCGCGAGGTGCTGGGACTGAGCGCCCTGGGCATGAACGCGATCATCCCCGGCGATCTGAAGCCCGACTACGCCTCACTGGTCAACATGCTCGGCGGCCAGGTCATCCGGCTGGGAGCGGGCATCGGCGTGGTCAACCCCCTGGACCCCGGCGACCTCCATTATGCGCTGCAACGCTTGGAGGGCAAGGCGCGCAAGGACCTCACGGACTACTACAACGACACGCGCGCCGCGCTCATGGAGGTGCTGCTGACGATCATGCGCACCGGCCGCGAGAACGACACCGATGCCGGTGCCAGGGGCGTGACCGCACGCGAATCCGATATCCTTTCCGTCGCCGTGCGCGTGCTCCACGACCGGCACGGCGACGACCCGCAGCCTCCCGTCATCGCGGACCTGCGAGACCTGCTGCGCGAAGGACCCGACGAGGTGCGCACGGCGGCGGTCTGGGACGACCCGGAAAACGACGAGCTCTACAGGGCGCAGGTTCGCGGCCTTCTGGCCGACCTGCACGGATTCTCGAACCGCATGACGAAGTTCGGCCGTCTGTTCGGCGACCAGACCACCGCGCGCATCGACCTGTCCAGGCCCGTGGACTTCGACATCAGCGCCCTGGCCCAGTCGGGCGACGACGTGGTCGCCGCCGTGCTGGCGACCACATGGACGAGCGCGTTCGCCGCGAAGAACGCCGCCGACGTGCTCGCCGAGGAGGGATTACAGCCCCGGCGCAACCACGTGATCATCATGGACGAGATGCACCGCGCTTTGCGCGCCAGCCCCCTCATGGTCGAAAAGCTCGACCTGCTCACCCGTCTGAACAGGCAGTGGGGCGTAGGCCAGATCATGATCACACACACGTTCAAGGACCTGATGTGCATGGAGACCCCGGCGCAGAACACCAAGGCGCGCGGCTTCGTGGAACGCAGCGAGATCAAGGTGCTGGGCGCTTTGAGCCGCATCGAGGTGGACCGCTACCTGCGCGGCGAATGCGGACTGCCCGTATCCCGGCGCGAGGAGGACATGCTGGAGGATTGGGCCACCCCGGTCAACTTCGGCTCCGACGCCTCGCACAAGGGTCTGGGCCGTTTCCTGATCAAACTGGGAGGACTGCCCGGAATCCCCATCAACGTGGAGATGTGCCCGCTCGAAAAAAGCGGGTTCAACGATACGAACCTCAAATGGCACGCCTAGAAGGGAACCCTGCGATGACAGACCACCTCGC
>ENA-UPXC01002810-UPXC01002810.1-human-gut-metagenome-genome-assembly--contig:-NODE-2810-length-19572-cov-6.657553_pt1 | contig 19572 bp, 9 predicted proteins | sample MGYA00250047_ERZ773371 | MGnify/ENA primary metagenome ERZ773371 (study PRJEB29103, sample SAMN06111975) | human gut metagenome | biome: human gut; feature: ankylosing spondylitis patient; material... | reverse complement strand
TCTCCTTTTTTTGTATCTTTGCGCGCAAGAAACAACTTGATTATGAAGATAGAAGATAAACTTGTAGCGTCCGTCATCAACGGACTAAAAGCACTTTACGGTCAGGAAGTCCCTGAGAAGATGGTGCAGTTGCAAAAAACGAAGAAAGAATTTGAAGGACATTTGACGCTGGTGGTGTTCCCTTTTCTGAAAATGTCAAGAAAAGGACCGGAACAGACAGCGCAGGAAATTGGCGAATATCTGAAGGCGAACGAACCAGCTGTAGCTGCTTTTAATGTAATAAAGGGCTTTTTGAATCTGACTATTGCATCGGCTACCTGGATTGAGTTGCTGAATGAGATTCAGTCGGATGAAGAGTACGGTCTGGTGAAAGCTACCGAAACTTCTCCGTTGGTGATGATTGAGTATTCTTCACCGAATACCAACAAGCCGCTTCACTTGGGGCATGTGCGCAACAATCTTTTGGGAAATGCGCTGGCTAACATTGTGGCTGCAAACGGAAATAAAGTAGTAAAGACGAATATAGTAAACGACCGTGGTATCCATATCTGCAAATCCATGCTGGCATGGAAGAAATACGGAAACGGCGAAACTCCCGAAAGCACCGGCAAGAAAGGTGATCATCTGGTAGGCGACTACTATGTGTCTTTCGACAAGCATTATAAAGCGGAACTTGCCGAACTGATGGAAAAAGGCATGACGAAAGAGGAAGCGGAAGCTGCTTCTCCGTTGATGCAGGAAGCCCGCGAAATGCTGGTGAAATGGGAAGCCGGCGATCCGGAAGTACGTGCCCTGTGGGAGATGATGAACAACTGGGTGTATGCCGGATTTGATGAGACTTACCGGAAGATGGGTGTCGGCTTCGATAAGATATATTATGAATCCAATACTTATCTCGAAGGAAAAGAGAAAGTAATGGAGGGACTGGAAAAAGGCTTTTTCTTCAAAAAAGAAGACGGCTCTGTCTGGGCTGACCTGACTACCGAGGGGCTGGATCATAAGCTGCTTCTTCGTGGCGATGGAACCTCTGTTTATATGACGCAGGATATTGGTACAGCCAAACTTCGTTTCGCTGATTATCCGATTGATAAAATGATTTATGTCGTTGGTAACGAACAGAATTATCACTTCCAGGTACTTTCTATTCTGTTGGATAAACTCGGTTTTGAATGGGGTAAAGGCCTTGTACATTTCTCTTATGGTATGGTAGAATTGCCGGAAGGTAAGATGAAATCTCGTGAAGGAACAGTCGTTGATGCCGATGACCTGATGGAAGAGATGGTATCGACTGCAAAAGAAACTTCGCAGGAACTTGGAAAACTGGATGGTCTGACGCAGGAAGAAGCGGATGATATTGCCCGTATTGTCGGTCTGGGTGCTTTGAAGTACTTTATTCTCAAAGTAGATGCCCGTAAGAATATGACTTTCAATCCGAAAGAGTCTATTGACTTCAATGGTAATACAGGACCGTTCATTCAATATACGTATGCCCGTATTCAGTCTGTGCTTCGTAAAGCGGCTGAGTCTGGAATTGTGATACCTGAACAGATTCCTGCTGGTATCGAGCTGAGCGAGAAGGAAGAAGGACTGATTCAGATGGTTGCTGACTTTGCGGCAGTTGTAAAACAGGCCGGAGAAGACTACAGTCCGTCTATTATCGCGAATTATACCTATGATCTGGTGAAAGAATATAATCAGTTCTACCATGATTTCAGCATTCTGCGTGAAGAGAATGAGGCGGTAAAAGTATTCCGTATTGCTCTGTCTGCCAATGTAGCAAAAGTGGTTCGTTTAGGAATGGGCTTGTTGGGCATTGAGGTACCTTCCAGAATGTAATACTTGCCCTGAACAAAATATATTTATGTGTTCCGGAACGGGACTGGGATGTTGTTGAATAGAAAAAGACTGTCCGAAAAGGAATTGTACACTATCTTTAAGAAAGGCTTTGGGTAAAGTTAATGATAGGGATTACATACTTTTCAGACAGTCTTTGTATTATTGGGTAATTACTTTCGAATTATCAGGATCTTTCCACCAATATGGATTGGAAGCGCCGAAGCTGGATGCCCAGTCACCAAATTTAGGATACGCTTCCAAAATGCTTGTCGTTTCTACTGGTACGAGAAAATCGGCACTTCGTTTGATTCCTACACTGATACCGCTAATCTGTAGTCCCGTCGGCATATTCTCATTATTTACGTAATATAATCCCTCATCAGGCCTGGATACATCACTGCCTGTACCGAAATAAGAGAAATTCATTTTGTTTGTCGGAGGGAATTTCACAATATGTGCTTCTTTATCACGTCCTGTGCTGGTAGAAATGATGATAAAGGGGTTCATATTAAATTTGCTGTATGTCTTTTCCCAATATTCGTTATTAAAGAAAGGGGTGAATGCCGTTTCTGTAAATCTTTCTTGAGCGACATCTATCGTTACTGTAAATGTTTTGTTTATAGCTGTTTTTTGATTGTCAAAAAGGATAATAGTGGGATAATTTTGACCAGGCTCCCGGTCTTGCCCCTCCATGAATTGTGAGACGATTCCGTCGGATTCTACGGTTATTTTCTTTATATCACTATTTGCTATACCTGTGAGCTGGTAACCAAAACCATTCTGCCAGTTTGCACCATCATGTTTAGGCACAAATGTATCTATAACTTTTACGACTTTACTTGTGAGAACGCTCTTATAAATCTCACGCTTATATTCGACAACCATATCATTCATGTCATAATCTCCTTTGGATGGCCAAAAATCTTCAAATGATAATACGCCTTTAAAGGAGTTATAAATCTCTTTGTCGTTAATGGATTTGTCAGGGAGTTCTTCTACACCACCAGTCTCAATGGCTGATCCATCTGAGAAATCAAGATAGAATACGGCATCGCCAAAGTTTCCTTTTCTGGTATTATCTCCTGTCGGTTCAAAGTTGGTTGCATCCTCCATACCAAATGCAACGACTTCTCCTGATTTGTTCTTTAGGGCAATGGTACGGTGTTCTTTGCTCTTATTCAGATCACGAATCGAATAGAAAGTACGTTTATTGTTCAGAACCTCCTTTGTGCTTTGGTTGTAGGAGGACTCAATAAGGAACCATGCTATGCTTACTCCCGCAGGGAACTCGTTCACGAACTTTGTGCCATCCCAATATTTCAGTTCTACTCTGTCGCCGGTATACATACTACCTGCTGTACTGCTGGAATTACACACGGCAGTCGATATGCGCGGATAGGCAATGATCGGTGTAACTTGACTTATATCAGTCGGCTTTTGGTCGGTAGGGTAGGTGAAATAACCGACTGTATTTTGCTTGGTACCTGTACTGCTGAGCATAACCAGTCCGATTTCCGTAGGCTTCTTAATATTGATCTCTATATTTACATTATCATCTATATATTCAGGATAATAATCTTCCATCGCTGCACTTCCACCCGGTTTAATAAAAACTTCGCGGATATTATACATGAGCTGCCCATCTATTTCCGTCGGAGTAGAAGAAAGATAAGTAGGACATCCTATCTCATTCCATTCACCTAAAATCTGAAAACCTTCCGGATATTTGTAGCCGCTATTGGTAACCCCTCTACTCGTACCCTTCGCATTTCTCTTACTTTGTATAAAAGCTTTCTGATCAAAAGATACTTTTCCGTTTGTAATTTGTAGTTGAATCGGGCTGACAGTTCCCAGATAGTCTGAATAAAGGTAAAGTTCTGTAAGATAAGATGGAATGGATATGAAATCATTAAAAATTCCTTTTTTATCCGTAGCCCCGCGATAGACAGGCTCTTCTTTTGTCTTGATAATGTTTCCATCCTCATCTTCCTCAAGTGGATTTTCGGCATATAACTCAAATACAACTTGATAATTTAAACCATAGTTTACATCAACTGTGCAACTGGAGGATGTTGTAAAGCCAAAATATTCATCTGCAGTTTTTTCTTCTGGAGCCTGATATAAGTCCTTTTCCATACAACCGACTAACGAGAGTGCGCATAGTACCCCCATTGAGAGAGATTTGAAATTGTTTGTTTGCATAACTGTGTTCTGATAATTTGATTGTGACCCGCAAATGTATGCATTTAATATATCAAAACAAAGAGTTTGGAAATAAATCGTTTAAAAAGAAATATATAGCATGGTAAATACAACAAAAGTCCGGTAACCAGTTGATATAGGTTACCGGACTTTGATGTCTCATTGGATGCAAATATTATTTCTTTTTTGCAGTTCGTTTACCTTTGGCAGAAGTGCCAGGACCTTTCTCATCTTGTATTTTGATTAGATCCAAGCAACTCTTCAAACTTAGATCTTGAGGAACAATGTCTTTAGGGATCTTGTAATTATTGCCTTTGTATGCAATGTAAGGTCCGTACCGACCATTCAGAATCTCCAGTTCCGGTTCTTCATCAAACTTCTTGATATGGCGTTCTGCTTCTTTCGCCCGTTTTTCCAGAATCAGCTGCTCTGCTTCTTCTAGAGTAACTTTCATCGGATCAAGTGTTTTCGGCAGTGATACATAGACCTTGTTATGCTGGATGTAAGGTCCGAAGCGGCCTACACCTACACTGACAGTCTTTCCTTCATACTCACCTAAAGTACGTGGTAGCTTAAACAGTTCCAGTGCTTCTTCCAGGGTAATGGTCTCCATGGACTGCCCTTTCTTCATCTGGGCAAAACGAGGCTTCTCTTCATCATCCGCGGCACCGATCTGTACTACAGGACCGAAACGACCGATTTTCACAGAGACAGGCTTGCCTGTTCCCGGTTCTTCTCCCAGCATACGTTCGCCGACTTTATGTTCTGTCTTTATAGATAATGTCTTTTCTACTGCCGGATGGAACTGATCATAGAAAGTCTTCATGATAGAAGTCCATTTAACTTCTCCTTCCGCTATTTCGTCAAATTCCTTTTCTACACTGGCAGTAAAGTTGTAATCCAGAATATCCGGGAAGTATTCGGTAAGGAAGTCATTTACCACAGTTCCTGTATCTGTAGGAAAGAGCTTCGACTTTTCTGCTCCCGTCACTTCATTGTGACTTTCATCTTTAATCTGATTGTCTTTCAGTGTCAGCACATTAAATGTACGCTCTTCACCGTCTTTATTTCCTTTTTCCACATATTCGCGTTGCTGGATAGTAGAAATCGTAGGAGCGTATGTGGACGGACGACCGATGCCCAGCTCTTCCAGTTTGCGTACAAGGCTTGCTTCCGTATAGCGTGGCGGGCGTTGAGTGAAACGTTCAGTGGCAACGATAGGTCCATATTCCAGTTTCTGGCCTTTCTTTAAAGGAGGCAACAGACGGCTTTCGTCTTCCTGTTCATTCTCATCGTCATAAGACTCACGGTATACACGCAGGAAACCATCGAACTTGATAACTTCGCCGATGGCAGTGAATACATCACCGCTTTTGCTTATAGAGATGGTAGCAGTAGTCTTTTCCAGTTCCGCATCCGCCATTTGTGATGCGATGGTGCGCTTCCAGATCAGATCGTACAGTTTCTTTTCCTGTGCCGTGCCCTCTACGGATTGATTTTCCATGTAAGTCGGACGAATGGCTTCGTGCGCTTCCTGTGCTCCCTTCGTCTTTGTTTCGAAGTGGCGCGGATGTACATAGCGTTCGCCCATTATCTGTATGATAGCGTCTTTGCTGCTGGCTGTTGCATATTCCGACAGGTTGACGGAGTCCGTACGCATATAAGTGATAAATCCGGATTCGTACAAGCGTTGTGCGATCATCATCGTTTGTGCTACGGTATATCCCAGTTTGCGTGCCGCTTCCTGTTGCAGGGTGGAAGTTGTGAACGGAGCCGGCGGTGTTTTCTTTACCGGACGGGTAGTTATATCTTCAATCGTAAAAGTCGCTCCCTTACATGCGTCAAGGAATGCTTTTGCTTCTTCTTTCGTTTTGATACGGCGTGATAGTTCCGCTTTCATTTCTACCAGCTTGCCGTCTGTATCGGGAACCAGGAATATGGCAATAACCCGGTAAGCGGCTTCTGATTTGAACGCATGAATTTCGCGTTCACGTTCTACAATCAGGCGGACAGCTACCGACTGTACGCGTCCTGCCGACAGAGATGGTTTAACTTTTCTCCAAAGTACAGGAGACAATTCAAAACCTACAATTCTATCCAGGATTCGTCGTGCCTGCTGTGCATTTACGAGGTTGAGGTCGATATTGCGTGGTTGCTCGATTGCTTTTAAAATAGCACCTTTGGTAATTTCGTGAAATACGATTCGCTTTGTGTTTTCCGGTTTTAGTTTTAATACTTCATACAGATGCCAGGCAATAGCTTCTCCCTCGCGGTCCTCATCGGATGCGAGCCATACGGTTTCTGCCTCTTTAGCTTCTGCTTTCAGCGTGCTGACCAAAGCCTTTTTGTCTGCCGGAATTTCATAATCGGGTTTAAAATTCTTATCTACGTCGATACTGAATTCTTTCTTCTTCAGATCACGTATATGTCCGTAACTAGAAAGGACTTTGAAATCTTTCCCGAGAAATTTTTCAATCGTTTTTGCTTTTGCCGGAGACTCGACAATGACAAGGTTTTTTTGCATAATTCTTTCTTTTATAATGGCTTGTACCATAATATTTCGGGGCAAAAGTAAAAAAAAAGATTCTCCCTACCTTATAATATAAGGAGAAACTAATATTTTTTTGGAAAAAAATAGGTTTTGAGTAAATCTGCATTTCTTTTGTATGTGCAAGTATTATTAAAGAAATGTTCTATAATTAAGGGGAAATTAATATAAAACAGTTTTATTTAAATGGAATTTCCTATATTTACACCTTTGTACAGTATTATGTGGCTATTTATGAGAAAGATTCTATTTAAAATATATCTATTGTTTTTCTTTGTAGGTATTGCACAACCTATATTGAGCCAGTCTCCTTATTATTATTACAAACAACTCGGAATAAAGGAAGGACTCTCACAGTCGAAAGTACAATGTGTTCTGAATGATCATCGGGGGTATCTTTGGATTGGTACGGAATCCGGTTTGAATTGTTATGACCGTGACCATCTGAAGCAATATCTGCATCGGCCGGGAGATGAAAGAACGCTCCCTTCCAACAATATCACTTTTATCGCCGAGGACTCTTTATGCAATCTATGGGTAGCTACGATGAATGGCATTTGCCTTTACGACAGAGGGAGTGATAGTTTCAGAACTTTATCGAATAATGGTAAACCGATCTATGTTGCTTCCTATTTATTGGTTGAAGGAGGAATCTTACTGGGAGGATCAGGAGCTATATACAAATATGTCTATGCCACTAATAAGCTGGAACCTTTGTATTATGCGCAAGACCCTGTTTATTACAATCCCTTTTGGCAGATGATACGTTATGATGAAGAGAATATCCTGCTCAATTCACGTTGGCACGGCATATATTCCTTTAATATGAAGACGTATGAAGTGAAGAAAATAGAGTCGTTTACAGAAAATAACTATACCAGTATCTATCTGGACTCCTACAAGCGTCTGTGGGTAAGTGTTTATGGTAACGGACTGTATTGCTATCAGGGAGACCAGTTGATAAAACACTTTACGGCGTCAAATTCTCCTTTGACGTATGATGTCATTCATGATATCATGGAGAGAGATAATCAGCTTTGGGTAGCCACTGATGGTGGTGGAATCAATATAATCTCTTTAGATGATTTCTCATTTACTAATATTCAACAAAAACAGGATGATGTTCATTCCTTTCCAGCCAATACTATATACCGCCTCTATCTGGACCCGGCCAATAATATGTGGGCAGGCAGTATCAGAAGAGGGTTGATTGGTATAAAGAATGTGTATGCCTGTTCTTATCAGAACGTTCCTTTTGGCAATCTGTACGGATTAAGCAACCAGACTATTAATAGTTTCTTTCAGGATAGTGACGGAATAGTCTGGGTGGGAACTGATGGGGGAGGTATCAACCGGTTTGATCCGGTATCGGGTACCTTCAAACATTATCCTGCTACCAAATATGAGAAAGTTGTCTCCATTGTGGAATATACTCCTGACGAACTGTTGTTCTTCTCCTTTAATAAAGGACTCTTTATCTTTCATAAGCAAACGGGGCAGATACGTCCCTTTGTGCTGATTGACAAGGAAATGAATGATCAGACCTGTATCAATGGTTTTTCTGTCAATATCCAGCGGATAACGAAGACTAAAATTCTTTTCAGTGCCCAGCATATTTTTATATATGATATGGTCACCCGAAAGTTTGATATAGTGGCTACTATGGGAGAAGAGTACGAGCGTCATTCTCCACTGATAATAGCTACGAAAGGTGCAAAGACATACCTTTCCGATCTGAAGAATATTTGTGAGTATGATTCTTCGGAAGGGACTTTCCGGACGATTTATCAAGGACAATACACTATCAATGACGCCTCTATGGATCAGGATGGTATTTTTTGGCTGGCTTCTACCGAAGGTTTGGTACGTTATGATCCACGGACAGGGAAGAGTGAACTGATAAATACAAGCCTGTTTCAGGATGTAGCTTCTGTTGTTGCCGATAATCAATATCGAATCTGGATAGGAACGAGACGTCATTTATTTGTTTATTCTTCCCGTACCCATAATTTTACTACCTTGGAGGAGGTAGATGGAGTCTTGCCTAACGAATACATCTTTCATGCTACTCTTCTGGCCAAAAACGGAGATGTTTTTGTCGGTGGAACTACAGGCATGACGGTGATAAACTCTGCCGTTCATTTTGATACAGATGAGGATTATACGGTCGAACTGCTGGATGTATTATTAAACGGTCTGCCTGTCTCGTTATCCGAAGAGCCGCAGGAAGCGGCTGAAACAATTCAGATTCCCTGGAACTTTTCTTCCCTGCAACTGAAAGTTCTGCTGAATGAAAGCGATGTGTTCCGCAAGAATTTCTTTCGTTTCAATATAGAGGGGCTCGATCAGGAATTGGCGAGTTCCAATTCAAACTCTTTGGTTATCAATTATCTGCCGATAGGGGAGTATACGATTACCGCTTCTTATTATACCCGTGACGGAGGGTGGAGTATGAAACAACCCATTCTGCATGTTGTGGTTACTCCGCCTTGGTGGAAGACCGGTTGGTTCTATGTGGGATTATATATATTGTTGGGAGCAGTGGCTTATAGCATTGTCTACTACTTCTATCGCAAGAAGAAAGCCAAACAGAAGCGGGAGATTATGCGTCTGAAAAATAAGATGTATGAAGAAAAGATTAATTTCCTGACGAACATCAGTCATGAACTTCGCACTCCTCTTACACTGATTTGTGCACCATTGAAGCGTATTATCAATCAGGAGTCGGACAAGCAGGATGTGGAAAAGTTGTTGGTCCCGATCTATAAGCAGGCATATCAGATGAAGAATATTATTGATATGGTACTTGATGTAAGGAAACTGGAAGAAGGAAAAGATATGCTGCATATATTGCCGCATCCTTTGAATGAGTGGGTGCGCTCTGTCGGAGATAAGTTCATCAATGAGTTTCATGTGAAAGGTATCAGACTCGAATATGAGTTGGACGAACAGATAAAAGAGGTACCTTTCGATCAGAATAAGTGCGAGTTCGTTCTTTCTAACTTCCTGATGAATGCGTTGAAGTTTAGCGAATCGGGCACCACTACTACACTGATTACCACCTTGTCACAAGAGAAAGACTGGGTTCGGATCTCTGTCAGGGATGAAGGGATGGGACTGAATATGGTAGACACAGACTCTCTTTTCTCCAGTTTCTATCAGGGGGGACATGAAAAAGGAGGAAGCGGCATCGGATTATCCTATGCGAAGAGTCTCATCACACACCATAAAGGAAGAGTGGGCGCTTCGAATGCAGCGGGAAAAGGGGCCATCTTTTATTTTGAACTACCCTTATTCACGGATACTTGCGGACAGCTGGAACCGGCTTCTGTGGAAGCAGCTACAGGCGTGGAAGTGAATGAACCGGATAGAATCGATTATACCTTCCTGAAAAAATATTCAGTGATGGTGGTCGAAGATACTCCCGAACTGCGAAGTTATCTGAAAGAAACGCTGAGTAATTATTTTGCCCGTGTATATGTTGCCAAGGATGGGAAAGAGGGATTGGAACAGATCAAAGACCGATTGCCGGATATTATCATCAGTGATGTCATGATGCCCCGGATGAATGGGTTTGAACTTTGCCGGGAAGTGAAGACTAATCTGGATATCAGCCATATTCCTTTTGTCTTATTGACCGCCTATCATAATTCTCAGAATATGTATACCGGTTATAAGACTGGAGCGGACGCCTTTTTGCCGAAACCTTTCGAAATAGACGGTTTGCTGGCATTGATTCATAATCAGTTGAGGCAGCGCGAACAGATACGGGCAAGATATAAAGATGATAAGCTCTTGACGCATAAGGAAGTGAGCTTTAGTAATGCGGATGAGACTTTCCTGCTGAAATTGAATACATTGATTGCGGATAATATGAGTAATCCGGATCTGGATGTTGCGTTTATAGCTACTAATATGTGTATCAGTCGTTCGTTATTATTCAATAAAGTGAAGGCCATCACGGGTATGGGGATTGTAGACTATGTGAATAAGCAGCGCATTGAGCAGTCAATCGTGTTACTTACTACTACTACCATGAACATTACTGAAATCTCCGAAGTGGTCGGCTTCTCTTCTTTGCGTTATTTCAGTAAGGTTTTCAAGTCTATTAAAGGAGAGATTCCTTCCGCTTATAGGAAGCAGGATAAGTAAATCGCATTGATAACTTGAACTTAGGAACATATACTAGAAATAAAAAAATAAATATTAGTCTCATACTCTCATTCTATATGAGGTAAATAGCATATAATCAGTGTGATATACAATGAGAGATACTTCTTCTATAAGGTATCTCTCATTGTTTTCTACGCAAAATGCCTTCAATTTAGCTTATCTCTCATCCTTTTTCAAAGCATCTCTCATTCCCTTTCCTTGCGTAAGTAGGTAAAACTGTCTACCTTTTGAGGGTTAATATCTCATATGTCAGTTTCAAATAACAGGTACTTTGTAGCTCGGATACCTTATATCTTTGCCATATCAAGCCTATATACTTATGTTTTCTTACCGACATCTTCATCGTTCCACCCGGGTGAAACGATCTTGCCACTAGAGTGGAGAGATCTGTTCACTCTAGTGATGAGATCAGATCACTCGAGTGGAACGATGAAGATCTCCTATTAAAAATCTGATAACAATAGGTGAAAAGTACGACAGGATAGGGTCTTCTGCATAAGAGAAAGCGGTATATCCCGTCTATTCCATCATTTCTCTGCCTACAACGTTTATGAGCTTTAAGTCATAGTTATCATCGTGGGCATCTTGGAATAATTGCCAGATCATCACGCCGGCATAGTCGTTTTCTTTGATGAACTTACATTTGTTGGCTATAGTAGGGCGGCCGTTATAATAAGTCTTGCCTATATTATCCTTGTCCGCTGCTTCATTTCCAAGATGTTTGAGTATGCCGCTATAGCGGATTCCACGAACGGCATCCACTGCGCCTTGCAGACTTTCCTCCCAGGAATATCCATAAAAAGGAAGTCCTCCCACTATTTTACTTTTGGCTGCACGGCATTGTTCATTCCAGTATTTGAGGTCTTTCACAAAGTCATCGTATGAAGCATGCTGGACCGGTTTGTCGGTAAATGCTCCCCGGTCATAACTCATCAGGTTGATATAGTCGAAGTATTGCTCCCATTCGGTTCCGTAATTAAGCCAGCGGCTGTTGACGGCACAGGTCATCAGCATATTTTTCTCTTTTGCCAGGTATAAACCTCTGGCAAAAACCAATAATGAGGGGAAATTCTTATCCCAGTTGTCATATTCCTCATAATCGATGTCGAAGCCGTCCAGTTTATATTCTTTAGTGAATGCAATAATCTGCTGTATCAGTTCTTTTCTGGCTTTCGGATCATTGATGGCGGTAGTGAATTCTCCCGGACTGTTCTTTGCTAAAGATATCAGAATCTTGACATTATGCTTGTGAGCCGTTTCACGTACACTTTCAATTCTCTTCCGGACAGGCTCGATGTTGAGTGTGCCGTCTGCTTTTACCCTTGCAAAGCTGGCATTGATATGCGTCAGATACTTCCATTCTATTGTAGGAAATAAATTTTCAAACTCCCAGTCGTCAAGCGCAAGATAGCCGATAACTACTTTCTGGGTGACTTCCGGTTGGGGCTGAGGCTGCGGTTGAGGCACATTGGGCACCTGTGGGTTGTTGGTATTAGAAGAGGGTCCGCAACTAGTGAATAAAATGCTTACAGCCGTTAATAATGCGTATAATAAATGTTTCATAATGAATTGATATTAAGTGAATAATGTTTTTTTACGAGTTTATAACCAAATGACTTTTCCATCTTCATAAAGGAAGATTCTATGATGTTCTTGAGTATTTTTACTGCAGTGACTTAATTTCAATAATGCCTTTCGAGGGACATTGTTGAATATAAGATAGCTGCCATTCCCTTCTTTGCGTTCAATTGTACGCCATTCATTTTCCCAATATGATAATTCATATGTGTTCGATTTGCCAAGCCATGATCTTATATAGGGACTTATTCCTATGGCAGATAATTTGTATTCATTATTTAAATCAAAATCAATATATCCTTTGGAGACTTCTCCGCTGAAGGCGGTATCGCTCAATCCGTCAATTAGCATTTCCGGTTTTTCATCTTCGTTGTTATGCGGCAAAGGAGACAGGATTTGAATGCCGGTGATCAGTTTGTCTGCACTATAAAATGAAAGTTCTCCTAGGGCAATGCCGGGCGATGGTAAATAAAGCCGGACAAATCGATAAGACATCGGGTCGTCTATTCTGAAAAGTTGATGTTGTATCTGTAATGTATCATTGATGGTATACAATAGTTTATCTTTTTTCCCATTTTTCATTCCCCAAAGTTCGCTTCCTTTTAATGAAGTCAGGTTCTTCCTGTTCTCGTTGAACGGCACTTGACCCGCAAAATTGCGAATTACGACTTGCCCCTTTTCTCCGTTGGCAGACAGATTTTGCAGGGTACCGTCGGATTTTAACCAGAACGGTTGTCCTGCCGGTATGCTTTTCCCTTTTGCATAATAAGTAGGAAGGTATACAATATCTTTTCCCATTTTGTCGAATGTTACTTGTTGCCCTTTTATCTTGCCCCACTGAACAGGAATCCAGTCTTGATAGTTGTAAACTGATAAATAAGCATAACCGGGGATCGGATTAATAGAATCTGTATTCAATACCACTCGTACATCTTGAGTTTCAAAATATTCAGAAGATACATCTTTCTTCTTTTCATTCAGAAATAGAGGTGGAATATCCTCACGTGTAACTTTCTCATCGGATAATGGACCTTCCATATGATTGGAGAAAGTCTTGCGATAGACTTTGGGCAGTCTGAACTTCCCCCAAAAGCTATCGTATGATTTGTTATTATAAATACGTTTATATTTCCAACGGTCGTCATCCCAGAATGCTTCAAAAGCATAAGACTCTCCGTTTACAATGATCACGTTCCAGCTGTGCCCTCCGTTGCGATTGCCCCATACGGGAACGAAATCTACGGCGGCGGCCATTCCTACTGATGAAAGTAGCAAGGAGTTGAACCAGCATCGCTGTTCGCATGTACCGGTTTTTATCTTTTCGAATGTAGATGCAGTTAATATTGGGATGAATGGAACATAGTAGGGAGAATGAACGATATCTTTATAAAGAAACAATAAAGAGTCGGTCTCCTCCATGACGTTCTTTCCATGTGTTGCATAAAAGTCTTTATGATGGCGTTGATAATATCTATCTCTTGAATTGTCGATTACCAATCCGTTTTCTCTCCGGTATGGCAAGATGTATTCACAAAACTCATGAAAGGAGCAATTTTGCGTATATACGTTCCCTTTCCATGCTTTGAATGCCAGTTCAATTTCAGAGATAATAGTTGAGGCTGTTAAGTGCTCCGCATCGTTCCTGTTTTTTGCCATCAATTCATCTGAGTATACAAAGCAGAACACTTGCCATAAACTGTCAATTTCTTCTCCGCATTTCTTATTTATTTCATAATTGTATTTCTTTCTGACATTGTCGTATATCTTGTAAAAAGGAGCATATACAGTTTGCAAGTTGGAGTCATTGGCGTATGATCCCTGCATGTTGGAGATTAGAAACTTGGCAGCTTCTAGCTTCAACGAGTCGTTTGCGTAATGTTTTAAAACATTTTGCAGTTCCGAACGGTTTTCTTTGGCGGATGACAACGTTTTGTCTAAAGCACTTTTTTGAGTGCAAGAAACTAGTAGAAGCATTCCGGAAATATATAAATAATTTAACCATTTCTTTTTCATTATCCTATCTTTTAAGGTCTATTTCCAATAAAATGTATACTCCTTTTCGTAGAGTTCTCTATTCCGTTTTCCATTGTCATTTCTTTTAAAGGTCCAGCTATAAATGACACAATGTAATTGTATTTTGTGTATTGAATCCAAGTCTTTTACATATCCTCCTTTTTTTAGCTCTAATAAACTGATATTACTTTTTTTAGTTTCTTTCGGGAGGAAATTAAGGTATAACTCTGTTGGATGATACATACATCTGCTATAGCCTATTTTTTTATTGTTCTTATCATAAATATTAAGATCGTAAAAACTTCCTGTATCGCTACCGTCATTCGTTTGAGAATGGCGAAGAATAGCTTTCAGCTTCTTGTCATTGTTTTTTAGAGTAAATGTCAGGCATTTCTTTTGCTTGTCAAATGTTGCTTCCAGGCTCATTTGCCGTTGTTGCCCCATTATTGGTAACATTGTAATTAATAATACTGTTGTAATAATTGTTTTCATTGTATTTATATATGTGTTGATTGTCAGTATTTTAATATCTATAATAAGAGGTTATTCTAATATTGAATAGCCTCTTATTATAAAAGTGACTCTCAATGTCAATATTGAGACTACAGGTTGACTACTTAGGTGTATATAGCATCTTAGATGCATTTGTTATTTTGGCTTTTGATCCCACCAATATAAGATATAATTCATTTTTCTTCCAAGTTCAGTTGGAGTATACCAAATATTAGACTTTAACTCAGTTTCAATCTTACGATAAACAGAAACTGGAATTGTGGCTAGTGAATCAAAAGTGTGAAATATAAAGTCCACTTCGGACACCTTTCCTGTTTTTGGATCAATATACATACTTATAATTAGCTCTTCTTTTATACGTTTTTTCTCAGTAGTTGAAAATGCGCTATTTACAATATCAAAGCGTTTAGAACGCGTCCAATTATCATCTTCAAACAAGGGTACATATACGTCAGGGTGCATATAAGGTTCACCGATTGTCGTATCTATCTGAGGTGAATACGTCCACTTATTAGTTTTATTGTATAATCTAATAGTTCCTGAACCGGCTACATCACACTGATAGGTGTAACTATTTTCATTAAATGTTTTAGTACTAGTATAATAGTTTGTTTGAGCAAATGTATGTGCTATGCAAAAAAGCATACTGATTAATGTTAATATTATTTTCATTAGATGCAATTTTTAGTTATTTCTCTTAAATTCTTAAAGTTATCTAATATAGGCCTGTTTGAATCAAAAACAAACCCTCTTTGAGCTGTATATCCATTAGATTCAAAAGTCGATGCAGCTTCTTTGAGTTTTTCTTTTAATGATGTAATTGTTGCGTCACCTCTTAAAAAACCTCTTTCATCTATAAATCGATTAATATCTTTAATGGATCTACGGCGTGGATCTGTATTATCTCTTGTTTCCCATTTGCTTTTAGGATATTCTTTAAGACTTCTTAGATACAAATATTGTACAAAATGAGTCTCAATCTCGGCATTTAAAGTTGATTCATTGTAGGATGAAGTTGATTCTCTATATGATTGAAAAGCATGCATCATTTCATGTATAAGGCAATTGCTTTCCATTTGTTTACCTAATGTTATTCCAAACGAACCATCCTCGTTACGCTTGCCGAAGCCACCGTTAGTACCAGAATTGAATTCAATCGTAATTGTTTTTCCCTTTAAAATATCAACTAATCCATTATATAATCCTTTTCCCATACAATTTTGTGTAATTTTATCCAGCATCTTTTCAATCACCCTCCAATTCTCATCTATCATACTTGAGTTTCGGAAAATTGTTTTCGCTTTAGGAGCTATTGATTGTGGTTGATAACCTCCTCCACCACCTCCACCTGTGTTTTCATTGGGATCCCATTGTCCGCCAGTATTACCATCTTCTTCATAAGTGGGTACTTCGATACATACTTCCACTGTTTCCCATTTTCCCACTTTGCGGCATTCAGAACCGAATCCGAGACCATATTCTGGATCTTGATAGATAAATCCATTACATTCATTATGTTCCACATACTTCGTTTCAGTGTGGCATTCTCGTTTCAATATCGTCCCACGTGTATCTATAGCATCTTGCATTTCTAGCCCTTCTTCTGTCCCTTGGCTGATTGTAGCTACAATCTTTCCATCTTTGTATTGCCAGCCGTTGACCAAACCACCTTCCGGTTCATAGAAGTAAACGCTACCACTAAGATCGGGAGCACGGTACAGGTAACTATTGTCTTCAAAATGTTTTGCTTTCATAAGATAGTCATAGGTGCCTACGATATGCATCACAAAATTGATGATTTCCCCTGTTTCCAGATTCTTGATGATCACCATTCGGGAGATGTTTCGTATCTTTCCGCGCTCTGTGTCCTTATATTTTTCCATAGTTTCACGATCCATTAAAACTGCACCTCCTCTTGTCAATAGAGGGACTTCCACTACTTCAAACTTTCCTTTTCGATTTTCGTAACCTTTCTTCCAATGCAGCTTAGTCATTAACTCGAAATGGGTAACAACAGAGCGGGTAGTAACTACAGGTGTCTGATGAGCCTCATACCAACTCCGTGCTACATCTATACTCAGCTCACGGTTTTTACCTTTAATAACTTTTCCTGTCGTTTCCTGTGAGTCCAGATCTGTTTCGTCCTGTAAACAGGAATACAGCATCAGACCAAAGGCAAGAAGTCCGACAAGGTAACAAACAGGTCGTTTGATTCTTTTTGTTTTCATCTTTTTATATTGTTATATAGAAATAGATAATTTGAATTAAGAGGTTATTCCAATATTGAATAGCCTCTTATTATAAAAGTGGCTCTCAAAATTACTATTGAGGCTACAGATTACTTAGGTTCTATTGCCCACCATTGGTATACATAATTCAATGTTTTAGCTAAGGGGGTTAATGTATACTTTAGACCAATCAACTTGGTCTCTATTTCACGATAAATGGATACAGGTATAGTAGCATAAGGTGTGAAACCAGCAAAATTGAAAAGAACTTCGCTTATTTTTCCTGTTTCAGAGTCAGTACAAGTAATTATGATCAGTTCGAATCCTTTCATCTTTCCTTTATAGTCAGCAAAAGCATTATTAACGATCACTTTGAAAATGGAATCATTATAAGCCTCATTCTTATCTTTAACATATAAGGGACTATAGTTTTCCGGTGTTACATAAAATGGAGTATTAGTACCTTTTTTCATTTGGTTTACGTATGTCCATTTATTGTTCTTATTATATAATGTAACATTTCTTCCTCCACTTACATCACATTGATAAGTATATCCCTGTTCGTTAAAAGTTTTAGTTACTGCATAATAATTAGTGGTTTGCGCTAAAGCAAACACTATGTTAAATAAAAAACTGATTAATGTTAATATTTTCTTCATAATATTTACCTGTGTTATTTATATAGATTCTGTAAATTCTTAAAATTATCTGACCCTTTCCTACTGTTAAGCCATGGATAATCTACATTATTATAACCTACGTTCCGGAAATCTTCGATGCACTTCGGATTTAGTATTTTCTGTAGGTCTTCTTCAGTTACCCCTGGTCGTAAATTGCCAAACTCATCGATATATCTTACCAAAAGACGTGTTGCATTCCATCTAGAGTCATTCTTGCTTTTTTCGTACCACCAAGTCCTTTCGCTTGCCTCCAAACTATTTATATATATTTGCTGAATGAGATGTGCTTCGAATTCTCGATTCAACTGCGTTGCATTCCATGTTTCTTGCTCTGTATATGATTGGAGAGCATGAACCATCTCATGCAAAAGAGCACTGCTAGTTATATCCATTCTCATTTTAATACCTCCTAAACCAGGATCGAAATTACTATTCATATTGTCACTAATAAATTGAATAATCAAAGTTTTTCCCTTGAGTGCTTCTTGTAATTTGTGATATAAAGCTTCACCAATCTTGGTCTTAGTCATTTTATTAAGTAGATTCTCAATTGTTTTCCAGCTATTATCTGTCATATTGGAATTACGAAATATCGCTTTTGCTTTAGGAGCCACTGGTTGATACCCTCCTCCAACGCCACCACCGCCATCTACTTCTGGAGGGAACCATGTATGGGCATTACCATCTTTATCATAGTATATGTTGTTGCATACTAATTTGGTTTCATATTTTGTTCGAGTACGGCATTCGATACCGAAGCCGATTCCGTATTCAGGATCTTCGTAAATAAATGGTGTACATTCATCATATTCTACAAAAACACTTTCATAATGACATTCTGAACTTTCGCTACGTGTATCTGCATTAGCTTGCATTTCTAGTCCTTCTTCTGTCCCCTGGCTGATTGTAGCTACAATCTTTCCATCTTTGTATTGCCAGCCGTTGACCAAACCACCTTCCGGTTCATAAAAGTAAACGCTACCACTAAGGAATCCGTTCTTTCCCATCTTATCAACTGTAACCTGTGGGAATACCTCAGTCTCATCAGTTTCCTGTGCCAGAGGCTTTACTTCATTTTCAGCGAAATCCTTAAAAAGCTGTCTCGCCATCTCATGCTCTTTACTTAATGTAAAATCCATGATTTGCTTTACCACCTTTCCTAAATTTAATTCTTATTTAATTACTGAGCATCAACCGGAGTCTTTGTACGGTCAGCATTGTAAACATAGAAACCTTTTCCGCTCTTAGCACCGAGGTTTCCACCACGAACCATCTTACGGAGAAGTGGGCATGCACGATACTTGCTGTCGCCTGTCTCATTGTAAAGTACATCCATGATAGCAAGGCAGATATCAAGACCGATGAAATCACCTAACTCAAGAGGTCCCATTGGATGATTTGCACCAAGCTTCATAGCAGCATCGATACCAGCGATATCAGAAACACCTTCCATCTTGATGAATGCAGCTTCGTTGATCATAGGGATCAGGATACGGTTTACTACGAAGCCGGCAGCCTCATTTACCTGTACAGGAGTCTTTCCGATCTCCTCAGAAATCTTCTTGATCGCATCTACAGTCTCTGCAGGAGTATTCACACCAGCGATAACCTCGATAAGCTTCATACGGTCAGCAGGATTGAAGAAATGCATACCTACCATTGGACGGGTAAGACCATTTCCGATCTCTGTGATAGAAAGGCTTGATGTATTAGAAGCGAAGATACACTCCGGCTTAGCAATCTTGTCAAGCTCTGCGAATGTTGTCTTCTTAACGTTGATATCCTCAAAAGCTGCCTCGAC
>ENA-UPXC01002807-UPXC01002807.1-human-gut-metagenome-genome-assembly--contig:-NODE-2807-length-19596-cov-3.619704_pt1 | contig 19596 bp, 10 predicted proteins | sample MGYA00250047_ERZ773371 | MGnify/ENA primary metagenome ERZ773371 (study PRJEB29103, sample SAMN06111975) | human gut metagenome | biome: human gut; feature: ankylosing spondylitis patient; material... | reverse complement strand
CGCCATCACAGAAAAAATATCCTTTTTGGGAATCGGGGCGTTAAGACGCACACTGGCCAGAGGCAGCTCTCCATCCTCAACCAGAACAGAGGAGGCAATATTTCTCACAGGATTTGTCACCTCGCGGACAGCGTATTCCTTTCCTCTTTTACAGTTGTTCCCGGTAACTTTTTCCACCTGTCCCTCAGGGAGAACCTCTGCCTCCAGAGAACAGCCCATAGGGCACATAATACAGGTAAATTGTCTCAGCATATCACATTCACCTCCAAAGGAGCTTCTCCGTTTAGCTTTTCCGCCTCAACAGGAATCTGGATCATTTCAGCCGGAAGAGCTTTTTTAAATTTATAGCGTTTTACAGTTTTTCCATCCTGAGTAATTTCAATAGCTCCATCCTTCATCGGACGGCGCACACGCATGGCAAGACGGAAGGATTTTTTGCCGCTGACCTTCTGGGGAATGGTGTGAGTTACGTTTCCGTCTGTTTTTATATCAAGCTCACAGGGAGGAAGTCCGCCTTCACGGATATACCGGGCCATGGCGTCTGCCAGCTTTTCTGCCTCCATAGACACAAAATCCACCAGATCATGAACATGAAGTACATTTCCTGCTGCAAAAATCCCTTCCACATCTGTCTGGTAGTTTTCATCCACAACAGCACCCTTACTTCGATCATCCAGAGTAACGCCTGCTTCAAGAGAAAGCTCATTCTCAGGCATCAGCCCTACCGAAAGAATCAAAGTATCACAATGGTATGTTTTTTCCGTTCCGGGAACAGGCTGAAGCTTCTCATCTACCTGGGAAACCACAACCCCCTCCAGGCGGTCTTTGCCCAGAATATCTGTTACCGTATGGCTCAGATAAAGAGGAATGTCATAATCTCTCAGACACTGCTCAATATTTCTGGGAAGTCCGCTTGCATAAGGCTGAAGCTCAAACACAGCCTGCACATGAGCCCCCTCCAGAGTCATTCTCCTTGCCATGATCATTCCGATATCGCCGGAACCCAGGATCACAACCTCCCGTCCGACCATTTTATTCTGAAGATTGATATAGGACTGGGCAACGCCTGCTGTCCACACGCCTGCAGGACGTTCTCCCGGAATGCTGATAGCTCCCCGGGTTCTTTCCCGGCAGCCCATTGCCAGCATCACGGCTTTTGCCTGTATCTCAATGATCCCCTCTCTGGATGCAGCATATACCTTTTTATCACCGGTAAGCCGGATTACGGTAGCGTCTGTAATATAGGGAATTTTCAGCTCCTCCACCTGATCGATAAAGCGCTGTGCATACTCCGGTCCGCTTAAGGTTTCCCCGAAGCGGCTGAGCCCGAAGCCGTCATGAATGCACTGCTTCAGAATCCCGCCCAGACTGCTTTCTCTTTCCAGAATCAGGATATCGGTAATTCCTTTATGATAAAGCTCTACGGCTGCCGCAAGCCCTGCCGGACCGCCGCCGATGATCACTGCGTCTGCCTGTCTCATTTTTCATCCCTCACCTTTCCCGTAAACATGTACGAATTTTTTCTGGAATAACGAATCTGATCTGCTGAAATGCCAATCTCCTTCTGTATCAGATCTGTAATTCTTGTTTCACAGTAACCTCCCTGGCACCGTCCCATAGTAGCCCGGGTACGGTTTTTGATTCCGGTTACTGTACAAACTCCCAGAGGATTATGGACAGCCTGAAGAATTTCCGCCCTTGTAACTGTTTCGCAGCGGCAGATCACTTCCCCATAATCAGGGTTCTCCTTCACAGCCTGCTCTTTTTCCTCAAGGGACATATCCAGAAAACGGAGAATACCCTTTCTTCGGGGATTGAAGCTTTCGTTTACAGCCGGATGCTCTTTTTCCACCAGCTTTGCCACAGCCCTTCTTGCAAGAGGCAGGGCGCAGGTGATTCCCGGTGATTCAATTCCCACAAGATTTACCGTACAGGGATTTTTTTCATCTGCTTCCAGCATAAAATCAAGAATTGCGCCTGTTTCCGGATCATAACGTTTCCATCGGATTCCGGAAAAATTGCGGATAAAATATTCCCGCTTCATTTCTTTAAACACCTTCCGGCCGTCCTCAAAAAGTCCGTCCATGTGCTCCTTCGTCACCTTATAATCCTCAGGCTCCTCTATCACATAGGAATCCGGACCTACCAGAACATTCCCGTCTACAGTAGGCGTTGCGTGGGTGGAAAATCCTCCTTTATCATTTGGAGCCGGATAAATGGGAATTTTCATTTCTTTTCCGGCTTTTTTGTCAAGAACATAATATTCTCCCTTAAATCCTTTAACCGGATAGTTCGGATACCCCAGCATTTCAGAAATCTGCGAAGCATACATTCCTGCGCAGTTAAACACCCACCTGACGGAAACATCCTCTGCCGGTGTATGAATAATATAGCGTTCATCCCTGCGCTCAATTTCCAAGACCCTGTGATCAAAAAGAAATTCCGCACCGTTCATGCAGGCATTTTCCGCCAGGGCAATGGTATACTGCATAGGATCAAGAATTCCGGAGGACGGCACATACATGGCAAACTCGCCGCCTGCGTTGGGATCGATCTCATTAAGGCGCTTTTTGTCGATCATTTCCATGCCCCTGACACCGTTTTCCTCGCCGATGGCCTTGTATTTCAGAATATTTTTTCGATCCTTTTCATCAAAGCCAACTACCAGCTTGCCTGTTCTTTTAAATGGAATATCCAGCTCCTCTGCCACCTGGTCAAACTCCCGGTTTCCCTCCACAGCACACTCCGCTTTCAGAGAGCCCGGCCTGTAGGTAAAACCCGCATGAAGCATTCCTGTATTTCTGCCTGAATTTCCGCAGGCAACATCCAGTTCCTTTTCCAGGACACAGATGCTTAAGCTGTACCTGGACAATTCCCTTGCCACTGCACATCCCACAACACCTGCTCCGATCACTGCCACATCAAAGCATTTCATCTTTTTCACTCCTCGCTTTTCGTTCTGTGTTTTTAACAGAAGAATCCTGCTTTTCTCCGTTATTATCAGTTATTTTGCACAGTCTCATTATATAGAATCATATATTATTAGTAAAATTGATTATTTTACTAGCTCTCTAAGTTTTTTTAATAGTGATATTTCAGACCTCAAAATAGCAGAACAGAATTTAAAGACAGCTCAATTCATCCCCTTTTTCCGTCCATGATCTTACAGAACACCACCGCCACCGCCGTACTCACTGCTGTAGCCAGTATGGCCGGGCCGACAATAGCAGCCGGATCAGCGCTTCCGTATTTTGTTCTGTATGCGATCATATTTAGCGGGATCAGCTGAAGAGAAGAAACGTTTATGATCATAAAGGTACACATGGCAGAACTTGCTGTACGTGGACTGCGTCTTCCTGTTTTTCCATACCTTCTGCACTCCTCCTTATTCAGACGGTCCAGTTCCTCCATTGCTTTTAGTCCTGCGCTGGTGCTTGCCCAGGAAATCCCAAAAAGATTTGATAAAAAATTCAGAGAAATATAATGACAGGCCGGGGAATCCGGTTCCAGACCGGGAAACAAAAATTTAAGAACAGGTCTCATCCTGCCTGCAAGCTGCGACACCAGCCCGGCATTTTCCGCAATTTTCATGATACCTGTCCACATGGCCGTAATTCCTGCCATTGTAATACAAAGACTCACCGCCTCCCCTGATGAAGAAACAACTGCTTCTGTCACAGCCTGAAGATTTCCTGCAAAAGCGCCGTACAAAACGCCAATAAGTATCATTCCGCCCCATAAATATGTCATACCTTTATCCTCCGGGACTTTCTCCACATATCTTATGACACACAAAAAACATTTTATTCCCACAGATCATATCTCGGAAATCAGACTCTCCCAAAACTGTTTCTATGGAAATAAGCCTGACCCGTCTTTTGAAAAGCACACCGGAATGATGCCACAGCAGTTCCGTTTACACAACAATTCTGTAAACACTACAGGCAGCCTGCTATGAAAAGCAGACTGCCTGTAAATAAACGAAATATTATTATTTAATAATTACTTTGTCCAGATGCCACATATCATCTACATACTCCTGAATAGTGCGGTCAGAAGTAAATTTTCCGCTGCAGGCAGTGTTCATCATTGCCATTCGAGCCCAGCGTTTTTCATCTCTGTAAGCCTCTTCCACTTTTTCCTGAGCTGCTGCATAGGCTCTGAAGTCAGCCAGGATAAAGTACTGGTCAGCTTTGTCATAGCCGTTTCCGCGAAGCAGAGAATCATACAGATCTCTGAACAGCTCTGTATCATGAGAGAAGGTTCCGTTGATCAGTTCCATAAGCACCTGGCGGATCTCACCGTCTGTATTGTAGATCACATTCGGATCATAGCCGCCATTATTCTCATAATTGATTACCTCGTCAGAGCTGAGGCCAAAGATAAATGCATTCTCTTCGCCTACTTCCTCAACAATCTCCACATTGGCGCCGTCCATGGTTCCGATTGTAGGAGCTCCGTTCAGCATGAACTTCATGTTTCCTGTACCGGAAGCTTCTTTACTTGCAGTAGAAATCTGCTCGGAAACATCTGCTGCTGCAAAAATCATTTCTGCATTGGATACACGGTAATTTTCAATAAATACAACTTTGATCTTGTTGTCAATGGATTTATCATTATTTACAACATCCGCAACTGAATTGATCAGTTTGATGATCTTTTTCGCACGGGCATAGCCTGCGGAAGCCTTTGCTCCGAAAATAAAGGTTCTCGGATAAAATTCCATACCCGGATTTCTTTTGATCTTATCATAAAGATAGATCACATGCAGGATATTCAGAAGCTGACGTTTGTACTCATGAAGTCTCTTAACCTGAACGTCAAAAATGGAATGAGGATCTACCTCGACACCATTATGTTCCAGAATATATTTGGCAAGTCGGACCTTGTTCTGGTATTTGATGTTCATAAACTCCTGCTGCGCTCTCTCATCATCCACATAAAGCTTCAGCTTGCTGATCTGAGAAAGATCTGTGATCCATTCCGGTCCGATGTGATCGGTTACCCAATCTGCAAGAAGCTGGTTTCCGTGAAGCAGGAAACGTCTCTGTGTGATACCGTTTGTCTTGTTGTTGAATTTCTCCGGCATCATCTGATAGAAATCTTTCAGTTCCTGTTTCTTCAGGATCTCTGTATGCAGTCTGGCAACACCGTTTACGGAAAATCCTGCAACAATGGCAAGATGAGCCATTTTTACCTGGCCGTCATAAATAATGGCCATTTTCTTGATCTTCTCATAGTTGCCCGGATATTTTGCCTGGATCTCAAGGATAAATCTGCGGTTGATCTCCTCAATAATCTGATATACACGGGGAAGCAGTCTGGAGAACAGCTCGATAGGCCATTTTTCCAGCGCTTCGGACATAATGGTATGATTGGTGTACGCAACACATTTTGTTGTAACCTCCCATGCCTCGTCCCATCCAAGACCTTCCTCATCCATAAGGATACGCATCAGCTCTGCAACAGCTACTGTAGGATGAGTATCGTTCATCTGGAATACAACTTTTTCGTACAGCTTACGGATATCGCTGTGATTTTTCTTGTACTTCTCGATTGCAGCCTGAAGACTTGCGGAAACAAAGAAGTACTGCTGTTTCAGACGCAGCTCCTTACCTGCCATATGGTTGTCGTTAGGATAAAGCACCTCAACGATATTGCGGGCAAGGTTTTCCTGCTCTACAGCTTTCTTGTAATCACCCTTGTCAAAGGAATCCAGTCCGAAGTCTACGATGGGCTCTGCATCCCAGATGCGGAGAGTATTTACGATCTTATTGTTATATCCCAGGATCGGCATGTCAAAAGGCACTGCCTTTACTGCCTGATATCCCTCATGGATAAATCTGTTTGATCCGGTTGCCGGGTCATATTCCACACGGACATATCCGCCGAAGTGAACCTCCTTGGCATATTCCGGACGGCGCAGTTCAAAAGGATAACCGTTTTTCAGCCAGTTATCCGGAACCTCAAGCTGGAAACCATCCTTGATCTCCTGCTTGAACATACCGTAACGGTAACGGATACCGCAGCCATAGGCACAGTAATTCAGAGTTGCAAGAGAATCCAGGAAGCAGGCTGCCAGACGTCCAAGACCGCCGTTTCCAAGAGCCGGATCCGGCTCCTGATCTTCAATTACATTGAGATCAAGACCCAGTTCCTCAAGAGCTTCCTTTACCTCGCCATAGGCTGTCAGGTTCAGAAGATTGTTGCCCAGAGCGCGGCCCATAAGGAACTCCATGGACATATAGTATACGATCTTCGGATCCTGTTTCTGATATGCATTCTGTGTCTCAAGCCAGTTGTCAATGATAACATCCTTTACTGTATAGCTGACTGCCTGAAAAATCTGTTCCTGAGTTGCCTCTTCAAGGGTTTTGCGATACAGAAATTTTACATTTTCTTTTACGCTTTCTTTAAAAGCCTCTTTTTTGAACTGCTTATCTATCATTTCTTTTTCCTCCTACTTTCTGGTGTTACACCAAGAACTACATTCTCTTTGTTAATGCTCCATTCTTTTACATAACCATCAGTTTCGTTCAGAGTGATCTCCTCTGCCAGAACCTCAGACATGATTTCATCCCTGTGGTTTTCCATAATATCCATAATGCGCTGATTGTCTTTTGCATAAACATGGATCTTATCCATAACCTCAAAGCCAGCCTCTTTTCTCATTGTCTGAATCTTACTGATGATCTCCCGTACAAATCCTTCCTCGATCAGTTCCGGAGTCAGGTTTGTATCAAGAACTACAGAAGTATCTCCGTCTGTTTCTGTTACATATCCCTCTGTCTGAGCTGTCTCGATCAGAAGATCTTCTTCAGCCAGCTCGACCTTGTTTCCGTCAATATCCAGAGTAAGAAGTCCTGTTTCCTTCAGTTCTTTCATAGCCTCTGTTCCATTAAGCTCTGTAAGAGCTGTGCGGATACCGTTCAGAAGTTTTCCGTATTTTGGTCCCACTGTGCGAAGCTGAGGCTTGAAGCTGTAGGAAATAAAGGATTCAACGTCCTTTGCAAATTTTACTTCTTTTACATTCAGCTCATCTGCAATGATATCTGTATAGAACTGATCCATTTCCTTCTCAGCCTTTACAAACATAGTTCCGATAGGCTGACGGTTCTTGATATTTGCAGTATTTCTTGCTGCGCGGCCAAGAACAACCACCTTCAGAAGAGCTTCCATGTCATCCTCAAGCTCTTTGTTGATCCATTCCTCTTTTACCTGCGGGAAATCACAGAGATGGATACTTTCCGGAGCAGACGGATCTACGCTTCTTACAAGGTTCTGGTACATATCCTCTGTCATAAACGGAATCATAGGAGCTGCAGCCTTGGAGATTGTCACAAGAGCTGTGTACAGGGTCATGTATGCATTGATCTTATCCTGCTCCATTCCCTTTGCCCAGAAACGCTCACGGCTTCTTCTTACGTACCAGTTGCTCATGTCGTCCACGAAATCCTGGAGGGCTCTTGCAGCCTCGGGGATCCGGTAGTTGGCCAGATCGTCGTCTACCTCCTTCACTGTGGAGTTTAACTTGGACAGGAGCCACTTATCCATCACCGGCAGTTTCTCATAATCCAGGGCATACTTTGTTGCGTCAAAATTATCAATATTCGCATAAAGCACGAAAAATGCGTAAGTATTCCACAGGGTTCCCATGAACTTTCTCTGGCCTTCCATTACAGCCTTTCCATGGAACCGGTTGGGCAGCCACGGAGCGCTGTTGATATAGAAGTACCAGCGGATGGCGTCGGCGCCGTATTTTTCCAGGGCATCGAAGGGATCCACGGCGTTGCCCTTGCTCTTACTCATCTTCTGGCCGTTCTCATCCTGTACATGGCCCAGAACGATCACGTTCTCAAAGCAGGGCTTATTGAACAGCAGGGTAGACTCGGCGTGTAAGGAATAGAACCATCCTCTTGTCTGGTCCACGGCCTCAGAGATGAACTGGGCCGGGAACTGCTCATGGAACAGCTCCTGATTCTCAAAGGGATAATGGTGCTGGGCAAAGGGCATGGCTCCGGAGTCGAACCAGCAGTCGATGACCTCCGGCACCCGGTGCATCTCTTTTCCGCACTGGGGGCAGGTGATGACCACGTCGTCGATGAATGGACGGTGGAGCTCCACCTCTCCCTGGTCGCCGTTCATTTCCTTACTGTATTTCTTTACCACATCCATATAGTTGGGGCTCATTTTCTTAAGCTCTTCCCGGCTGCCGATGCAGTGCATATGGCCGCACTCACACTGCCATACGGGAAGCGGAGTTCCCCAGTAACGGTTTCTGGAGATGCCCCAGTCCTGGATATTCTCCAGCCAGTCGCCGAACCGGCCTTTTCCGATGGATTCCGGGATCCAGTGGATCATGTTGTTATTGCGGATCAGATCCTCCTTCACGGCGGTCATCTTGATGAACCAGGATTCACGTGCATAGTAGATCAGCGGAGTATCGCAGCGCCAGCAATGGGGATAGCTGTGCTCAAATACGGGAGCCTCGAATAAAAGATCCCGCTCTCTCAGATCCTTTAATACCTCCGGATCCGCCTTCTTCACAAAAAGACCTGCAAAGGGCGTTTCCTCTGTCATATCTCCCTTTGCATCCACGAACTGCACGAAGGGCAGGTCATATTTTCTTCCCACCTGGGCGTCGTCCTCACCGAAGGCCGGGGCGATGTGTACCACGCCGGTACCGTCGGTCAGTGTAACATAATCTGCACAGGTCACATAATGGCCCTTTTTATGCTGCTTTTCTGCCACATCGGCGGCGCACTGGTATAAGGGTTCGTATTCCTTGCCCTCCAGATCCGTTCCCACATAGGTCTCCAGGATCTCGTAGGCCGGAGTCCCATTCTCCTTGTCCGCCAGCTTTCCAAGAACCGTGTCCAGCAGAGCCTCTGCCATATAATAGGTAAAGCCGTCGGCAGCCTTGACCTTCACATACGTTTCCTTCGGATTTACGCAGAGAGCCACGTTGCTTGGAAGAGTCCAGGGAGTCGTGGTCCATGCCAGGATGTATGCGTCCTCTCCCTTGGCCTTAAACCGAACCACCGCCGAGCGCTCCTTTACGTCCTTATATCCCTGGGCCACCTCATGGCTGGAAAGGGGGGTACCGCAGCGCGGGCAGTAGGGAACGATCTTAAAGCCCTTATAAAGAAGGCCCTTGTTCCAGATCTCCTTTAATGCCCACCACTCGGATTCGATATAATCGTCCTGGTACGTTACATAGGTGTTATCCATATCCGCCCAGCAGCCGACGGTGCTGGAGAAATCCTCCCACATGCCCTTGTATTTCCAGACACTCTCTTTACAATGCTCAATGAACGGCTCCAGGCCATACTCCTCGATCTGCTCCTTGCCGTCTAAGCCTAACATCTTCTCCACTTCCAGCTCCACCGGAAGTCCGTGGGTATCCCAGCCGGCCTTACGAGGAACCATATACCCCTTCATGGTGCGGTATCTGGGGATCATATCCTTGATCACCCGGGTCAGGACGTGGCCGATATGGGGCTTTCCGTTGGCTGTCGGCGGTCCGTCGTAGAACACGTAGGGCTGTCCCTTACGGCGGCTGTCGATGCTCTTTTCAAAGATCTTCTGGTCCTTCCAGAATTTCTCCACCTGCTTTTCTCTGTCCACAAAGTTCAGATCTGTTGACACCTTCTGGTACATGACACATTTCCTCCAATCTTGTTGTATGCGCAGCTTTCTCTTCCCTGCGCGTTTCGGTTATGCAGTTTGTGTCTGCGGCTCCCGCGCGGGATGCGGTCTGATTGATAAAAAGATCCCGTGGAGCATTTTTATGTCACAGGATATCCGTTCCTATGATATAAAAAATCGTCCTGTTCTTGCGAACAGGACGAAATATACTCGTTGCACCACCTATTACTGCATACTGACATATGAGTTCCCCTTAACGGTGGAAAACCGGGCTGACTTACTGGCCCAGGGACTTCCCGGACGTTCAGACGCCAGCTTGGGAGTGATCTTCCATCTGCATCCGGCGCCAGGCTTCCATCATCCCCGGCTCGCTTTGGCCTTCCCGCAGATCTACTGTCTCCGTCATCGCCTTTTCTTATGCGTTACGCCCTTTTATTATACGGATCTCGCAAAAAAATGTCAAGACTTCGATGGGCAAATCAATCAGCTTTTTACTGGATCCACGCACCGTCAGCTCCGACCTGGAAGCCATCGGGAGTCACCGCCGACTCCAGCATGGCTCCTGCCGGGCCTCCGTCTGTCCCTGTGCGGAAGTAATACCAGCTGCCGCCGATCTCATGCCATCCCGTATACATGTGGCCCCGGAAACCATCGTAGCCGGTGTGCAGGTAATACCAGCTGTTATTCCAGAACAGCCATCCATCCTCCATCCAGCCGTCCTCGTCAAAGTAATACCAGTCTCCGCGTCCATTGTATGCCAGGTATTCCCACTCTCCATGGGGATATGTACCGTCGTCATAGCAGAACCACCAGCCGTTCAGACGCCAGGTTCCCTCCGCATCCCTGTATCCGCCTCCGGCAGCAATGGCTTCCTCTGTGTAACGCTCTGTATGGTCAAAGCCAATGGCGATCCCATGGGTATAAAAACCGTAAATACTTCCTCCGATCTTCAGATATTCATTGGACGGCAGCCTTCCATTATTTTCTGTAAATTCACGGCCCTCCAGGATCCAGCGTCCCGTCTTTCCGGTATCGCTGACTGCCCTTTGCCGGCTGCGGCCCGTATCCTCCTCATCGTCGTCATCCCCGCTCACAGACTCTGCGTAAAAGGTCAGCACAAAGGTCATGCCTCCCGGCTCCACCGTTCTTCCGATGGGATCTCTGTCCCACCGCCGGCTTCTGTATCCTCTGTCGGCTCTGACTGCGGGTACAGAATCGATGATGCTGCCCACCTCATACGTTTTCAGTATCTCGGTGCCCCCGTTCTCAGTAAACGTGCCATTCACCACACGGAAGACCACCTGGGCAGTTTCCTTTTCCGGATGCTCGGGAGTCTCAGATCCGGAAGGGTCAGTGGGATCGGCCGGATCTGTGGGGTCGGTGGGATCCGTCGGCTCAGCAGGGTCCGAGGGGGCCGCCGGCTCCTGGTCCTTTGTGTAATAAACGCATATGACCAGATCCTCTGTGATCGTTCCCGTCACACTGCCGTCGATCCTGCTCAAGGTATATCCAGAGATCTCCATCCCCGCATCCTGGGTCACATCGTACTCTGTACCAGAAGCAAAGCTTCGTACCGAATCTCCGGCGATCGGTCTTCCAGTGGATTCATCCAGGTACCGGATGGTCACGGTATTCTGCGGAACCCCCCATACTACGGCAAACAATCCAAACTCCGACGCAGGAAACTGGATCCCCTGATCGGTATTCTCCAGATCCGGGATCGTTTCCATCCCAGTGGTGGCAATGGATGTCCTTAGTCCCGGGTGTCCATTCATTCCGTATTCCCGGTTCAGCTCCGGAAACCGGAGCAGAGTAAATTCTGTATTTTTGTCTGTTCCCTCCGGGTATGGCAGATAGACCAGCTTTTCCGTATTGGAGGTCACCCACGCATTGGCGCTGTTCTGATCCACCAGATCCAGATAGCGGAATTCAAAATGATATTCCATTCCTGATACAGTCCCCAGATGCTCTTCGATCCGTTCCTCCAGCTGCTCCTCCCCGTCGGGGGCGCCTGTCACATAGGGGCGGTCCTCAAGAAGCACGATCCCGGACGTATCTGAAAGCTCCCGGTCCTGGTCGCCGTTGAGATAATAGGCCGCATCACGGGTGCCATTCTTCTTCTGCTCCACAGCCACCGCCTGATCCGGCAGCTCCGCCGGTTCTCCGGAAAGGAGCGGACTGGACAGCTCTTCTGCCGGACTGCTGGTGTAGCGGATCACAAGAACGCCATCCTTCAGCTTCACCTCATTTTTATTGATCCGTACCTTTCCATCCAGATCCGGATCCGCATACTGGAACACGGCCCTGTAAGCGCCCGGAGTTTCCGCTCCATCCATCGGGCTCCCATCGGCTTTCACATAATGAACGGTAAACAGAGCCTTTAGATCGCTCCATGCCTTTTCCTTTTCGTTTCCATACGTCTTATAGACGGTTTCTTTTCCATCCACGCTGATGGATGTGATCTTATTCAGTCCTCCGATGGAGAAATCCTCTGGTTCCGGCATGGCGTTTCCAGAATAGATCCCACATTGGTCCGGATACAATGTGTACTGGTCATTATTGACAAACATCAGCGCATAGGACCGGTTCCCCTCTGCGCCCTCCATGGTGACGTCGAGGGTCTTCTGGTTCTCCACCGGGATCAGCTTCATATCCTCTGCCGTAAGATCTGCAGCGGGAAGCCCGTCGGCGTTCAAGGGAATATAGACTGCATACAGCCCGGAGGTATCTGCGCTGTACGGTCTGGATATCAGGAAATGATAATCTTCCGAAGATGGCCGGATCCAGAGACTCGTTGTCCCCGCCAGTTTCCAGGAGGGCTGGCATACTGCCAGCAGCTCCTTTATCTTATCGACTGCGTCTTGCTTTGCCTTTCCCAGCCATACCTCCTGATAATCCTCATCCAGGGTCATCGTTCCGGCTGAAAGATAAATTTCCCGGTTTCCCGCCAGTGTTCCTGGTTTAATATGGATGAACTCGTTTTTGTCGTTGGAGCTTCCTCCTGTTACTGAGATCTGCGCTCTGCTCCCATTTCCAAAAACCGTTCCGCCGTTGAGCTCCACAACAGATTCTCCTGCATTGGCATACGAGATCCCATAACTGCCGTTTCCGGAGATCTCTCCACCGTTCATAATAAAGGCTGCTCCCTTTTTTTCGGTTTTTCCTTTCACCTCAATCCCGGCTCCCGTATTGCCCGAGATTTTTCCTCCCTCCATAGTCAGCAGGGCGCCATTGTTCACCTTAATGCCCAGGCCCTTGTTATTGCTGATCTCTGCTCCCTCCAGCATCCGGGCAGATACTCTTCCTCCGCCCTGGTTGGCCAGATAGACGATCCCCTTGAGGGCCGTATTTCCAGTGATCTTTCCTTCAAATACGTATCTGGAACCATTGTGTGTATACAAGAGTCCTCCCTCTCCCGTTGCCGTACAGCCTGTCACCTGGCCGGTGGGGCCCACTGTGATCTCCGCATACCAGCTGCGCATCAGAGAGTCCTTTGTGGTACAATCGGAGATAAGGCCGTTGAGCAGCATTTTATGGACATAATCGTTTTCATAGTCATTGGCGCTGGCCACCATAATGTCCCGGCAGCCGGAGATCTCTGATCCCGATACGGCCTCAAAATCTCCGCTGGCTGTATCAATGACCGTATGCTCTGCACTCTCTCCTGCGATCCCCTTAATGCTGCCGCTCTGGGAAAGGACCGCTGTTCCTTCATTCCGTACATGGACAGCCGCGCCTGCTCCTCCCTGCCACATGTCCTTATCTGACCGTATATCAGAGATCGATCCGCCGATCTCCGCGCTGCCGCCGTCCAGGTAAACGGCGCGGCCGCGCATATGGCTGATCTCCGCTCCGGCCTCCATCCGGAAGCTGCCGCCCTGGATCCATACAGCTCCCGCGGCTCCGTAATCCCCCTTCTCCTTCGTCCTGTCAGCAACACCGTCCGTATCATCACAGATCTGGCTCCCATCCTCCATCACCAGGTCACCGCCGGAAAGCCGGACCGCTGACATTCCTCCAAAATTCCGAAGGGTGGCCCCGGAAGCCAGTATGATCTCTGCCGTTCCGTTATAGGTCGCCACAATGGCGTCCTGTACCAGACTTTCATTTCCTCCCTTTCCATCCGTGGAGGCCTGTTTAAAGTTCACACCCTCGGTCTTTCCGCCATCGTCCAGAACGATATCCGTCAGTGTCAGGGACGCGGTCTGCGCCTCGCCCGGCCTTGTTCCTCCCACCTCGATCATAGCTGGATGATAACCGCCTCTGGCCAGGTCCTGCGCCTTTTCAAAGCCATCTCCCCGGAAAACCGTATGGCCCTGTCCGTCAATGGTCAGATCCTTATCCCAGAACCTGGCGCTTTTCGTCTCAGTAAGATCTGACATCAGACAGATAGTATCCCCATCCTCTGCCTGGTCCACTGCATAAGCCAGAGAAATATATGGATCCTCCTCAGTCCCTGCTCCCGAATCCCACCGGGCATTGCTGGAGGAAGCGGAAACATAGACCTCTCCGCCGCTGCTCCGTTTTTTCCCCATCGTTTCCGGCCGTCTGGATAAAAGCCCCGGGACTGTTGTTCCAGGAATTTTCTCCGCATCGGAAACGGTGGCTGCTTTCATGCCGTTTTCTGGCTGCTTTGTCTCCGCTGCTGCCCGGATCTGACCGGCCGGGAACACCGTCCCGCCTATGATGGCCAGAGAGAGCAGAAGCGCTCCTGCCTGTTTCATCGTTTGCCTGTTTCTCACACACTCTACCTTCTTTCTGAATAATTTCCAGTTCTCTCCAGAAGCTGGGCTCCCAATGGAAGGAACCTCTGCAAATAAAGCAGTTTATTGGAAGAAAAACACATCCATTCCAGGCAGATTGCAGTCAAGAAACAGCAAATCTGCAGTTTCTGCCCTTTAAATGGTTGAAAACGTCAGAATTAAATGGTAAAATTAAGCTGAATGGAAAGAATTTTCTGCGTCCTTGCTTCCTATAAACTGCTTTATTGGAAGCAAGGTTTTTGTTATTTGTTTAACAAAGAATTTGCGTTTTCCTTCCTTTATTGCTATAATGTCGGCAACGATATGGGATAGTACACAAGGAGAAGGTATTATGAGTAAACGCAACCTGACGCTGCTGACGGATCTCTATGAACTGACCATGATGCAGGGTTACTTCAAAAACCCGACAAACCAGACCGTGATCTTTGATATGTTTTACCGTACCAATCCCTGCGGAGGCAGCTTTGCCATTACAGCCGGACTGGAGCAAATGATCGAATATATCGAAAATCTTCGTTTTACAGAAGAAGATGTGGCTTATCTTCGCAGCCTGAATATGTTTCAGGAGGATTTTCTGGAATATCTCAGCACCTTTCATTTTACAGGAGATATTTACGCGATTCCGGAAGGAACTGTTGTTTTTCCCCGGGAACCTATTGTAAAAGTAATTGCCCCTGTTATGGAAGCGCAGCTTGTAGAAACAGCAATCCTTAATATCATTAACCATCAGAGTCTTATTGCCACCAAAGCGGCAAGAGTCTGTTATGCGGCCCGCGGAGACGGAGTAATGGAGTTCGGGCTTCGCCGCGCTCAGGGACCTGATGCAGGCATTTACGGCGCGCGCGCGGCTGTGATCGCCGGCTGCGTGGGAACCTCCAATGTTCTTACAGGTCAGATGTTCCATGTTCCTGTTCTTGGTACTCATGCTCACAGCTGGATCATGAGCTTTCCGGATGAATACACCGCATTTAAAACCTATGCAAAAATGTACCCTGATTCCTGCATCCTTCTGGTGGATACCTATGATGTACTGAAATCAGGTGTTCCCAATGCCATCCGTGTATTTGAGGAAATGCGGGAGGAAGGGATTCCTCTGACAAAATACGGCATCCGTATTGACAGCGGCGATCTTGCCTATCTCTCCAAAGAAGCGTACAAAATGCTTGCTGCTGCCGGTTTTGATGACGCTACTATTGCAGCTTCCAGTGATCTGGACGAATATCTGATCGACAGTCTGAAAACTCAGGATGCAAAAATCAATTCCTGGGGCGTAGGAACCAATCTGATCACCAGCAAGGACAACCCGGCTTTTGGCGGAGTTTACAAGCTTGCTGCAGTAAAAGACACTGACAGTAATACTTTTATACCCAAAATCAAGCTTTCCGAAAATACAGAAAAGGTAACAAATCCCGGAGATAAAACTGTTTATCGTATTTACAGCAAAAAAACCGGAAAGATCAAGGCCGACCTGATCTGTCTGGCTGATGAGATTTTTGACCCGGAAGAAACGATGATCATCTTTGATCCGGTGGATACCTGGAAAAAGACAAAGGTTCTGGGCGGTACCTATGAGCTTCGTGAACTTCTTATCCCGGTGATCCGGGAGGGAAAACGGATTTACACCTCGCCTGAAGTTATGGAGCTTCGCAAATACTGCCAGAAGGAGCAGGAAACTCTCTGGGATGAATCCCGCCGTCTGGTCAACCCCCAGAAAGTTTATGTAGATCTTTCTCAGAAGCTCTATGATCTGAAAAAAAATCTTCTGGAGGAAATGAGCGAAAAGGCCCTTGATTAAAGGGGCATATCCCCTCCCTGCCTTTCATATCATAAAAGGTAAGGGGGGATTTTTATGGACAAAGATTACACGATTCTCATTAACAGGAAGCATCCGCTTCCTGAAGATTTTATACCGGATCATCTGGTTGATATCGGACTGCCCTTTGATGCTGTTCCCGGAGAGCCTAAGCGTCTTCTGGAAGAAAAAACAGCCCGCTCCGCTCTTGAGCTGATCACACGCAGCCGCTCCGAGGGACTGAATCTGTACTGTATCTCCGGTTACCGTTCTTACAGGCGTCAGAAAGAACTCTTTACAGGTGATTCTTATGTGGCGCCTCCGGGCTCCAGTGAGCATCAGAGCGGTCTTGCGCTGGACATGTCCTGTCCTGCAGTACAAATGGAGCTGACTGAAGCCTTTGCAGAAACAAAAGAGGGAATCTGGCTGAATCGCCATGCCGCGCTTTTTGGTTTTATTATACGATATCCCAAAAATAAAGAACATATCACCGGTATTCCATGGGAACCCTGGCATATCCGCTATGTAACCAGATCTCTTGCCTCTTATCTTTCACTGACCGGTCTGACCCTGGAAGAATATCATATGCTTGAAAATCCGGTGGACTTTTCCAATTTAAAGTGATATACTGTGAATGTTTCGTAAATAAAAGTTTCCACTGTTGTTTACACAGTACTGTCCCGCAGGTTTTCCCACATTTTATTAAAAATCCGAAACCCTGCAGACTGAATTTTTTATGAAAATAATGTAGAACATATTTTAATTGCTGCTGCAAACAAAACCTTACTGTTCATGACCTTCACAGCAACTTGGTCAAATGCCATGTGAACTGTAACAATAAAACACGCCGCAGCTTATCTGCAGTTAACTATTTTATAACTAATCTACTTACGGAGGAAATCTATCATGTCAATGAACATCAACCACCAGCTTCCTTTACCTGATGTGCTGAAGGAACAGTATCCCTTAACGGATGAGCTCAGATCAGTAAAATCTCTGAGAGACAGCGAGATCCGCAAAATTTTTACCGGAGAGTCTGATAAATTTGTTGTTCTGGTCGGTCCCTGCTCTGCAGACAACGAAGATACTGTATGCGAATACGCAAACCGTCTCAAAAAAGTAAACGACCAGGTTTCCGATAAACTGATGATCATTCCGAGAGTCTATACCAATAAGCCCCGCACCACAGGCGACGGCTACAAAGGCATGCTCCATCAGCCGGAACCGGACAAGGCTCCTGATCTCCTGGCAGGCATCATTGCCATCCGCAAAATGCATATCCGTGTGCTGGCAGAAACCGGACTCTCTACCGCAGACGAAATGCTTTATCCTGAAAATCGCAGCTATCTGGACGATATTCTGTCTTATGAAGCTATCGGCGCCCGCTCTGTAGAAAACCAGCAGCACCGCCTTACTGCAAGTGGAATGGATATCCCTGTGGGAATGAAAAATCCTACCAGCGGAGATCTTTCTGTTATGTTAAACTCCGTTACCGCTGCCCAGCATTCCCACCATTTTATTTACCGGGGATTTGATGTTGCTACCAGCGGAAACGAGCTTGCCCACACCATCCTCAGAGGCGGCGTAAATAAATTCGGCCAGACTCAGCCAAATTATCACTATGAAGAGCTTGTACGCCTTGCAGAATTATATAATCAGTGGAATCTCAAAAATCCGGCTGTTATTGTTGACGTCAACCACTCCAACTCCGGCAAACAGTATAAAGAACAGATCCGTATTGTCAGTGAGGTTCTCCACAGCCGCAATTACAATTCCGACCTGAAAAAGCTTGTAAAGGGTGTTATGATCGAAAGCTATCTCTTAGAAGGCCGCCAGGATATCAGCGATCATATGATTCCAGGCTGCTCCATCACCGATCCCTGCCTTGGATGGGAGGATACTGAAAAGCTGATCTATGAAATTGCTGAGAAGTGCTGAGAAATCACTCTTGTACTTTCTTTTCAGATATGTTATATTGAACCCATAGAGGAAACAACCGCCCACAAGGGGGTTGACCTGTAGTATTGTTTAGCATAGAAAATGCCACCCAGACTGAAGGTATCATATCACTGGTCAAAGTTATGATATGATACCCTGAGGGTGGTTTTTCTATGCCTGTATCAGTGACAAAATAACTCTTTTTTTACTGCTCCATCTGTCTTCCCAGAAATCCTGCCGCTGTCTGTACCAGCATTTTCTCCGGGGTTCCAAACATATCCTTTTCACTTTTGCCAATAAGAATAACTGCTCCTATGGCGTCTCCGGCGCAAATGATCGGCTGAATGATCTGCGCATATAAAATTTCTTTCTGACTGTCTGTAACAGGAACTTTTCCTTTTTCTCCAGGATTAAAACACTTGCCTTCCCTATCCGCAATAACTTTCTCCAGAGGCCGGCTGATCTCTTTTCCTGCAATTTCTCTGCTTCCATGTCCCGCAGCCGCCACAACCTGATCGTGATCGGTAATGCAGACAAGAACTCCTGTTGTCTGTGCCAGAGCCTCTGCATACTCTCTGGCAAACGTACTGAGTTCACCAATAGGAGAATACTTTTTCAGGATGATCTCTCCCTCTCTGTCTGTAAAAATTTCCAGTGGAGTTCCTTCTTTTATTCTTAATGTTCTGCGTATTTCCTTAGGTATCACCACTCTGCCCAGGTCATCTATACGCCTTACGATTCCCGTAGCTTTCATATAAAATCCTCCGTTTACTGTACTTTCCGATTCTGGAAATAGTATCTGTAAATGGAGGATTTTTATGCATTTACTCTAATGTAATTTCTTTTTCTATCATCTTTCCACGATCCAGCTGATGACGGAGCTTTCGATTTTCTACTGTATCAAATATAATAGAAAAATCATAGTCTTCCGGATAGAGCTGATCGGCTGCCACCTGCAGCTTCACCCGCTTCTGATTGATCCAAATCTTCTTTTGCGGCATCTGCACACGGAGCACTCCTTTTTCATTCGCCGTCTGGCAGACGATCCCGATTTTTTTATCCGGATAGATCATCACGCTGTCTCCGATCCGAAACGCATAGCTTTTGCTTTCCTGTGCTGTCTTTGTCTTTCGTTTCTGCACTTTCGCCACATGGGTCTTTTTCAACGTCTCTTCATTACAAAGCTGCTTTAACTCCTCCGGAAGCGTTCCGTTATACGCTGCTTTTGCAGCGGTTTCCAGCATCGTTTTCGGCATTCCCATCCGTCCTGCAATATAGAACGCACAGCTCTCCCCGGCTTCTCCGATCACCAGTTGATACAATGGTTTCAGGCTTTCTTTATCGAATGTCATCCGCGCATTGACGATCCCGTCGGTATGTTCCGCATATTGTTTTACTTCCGGGTAATGGGTCGTCACCAGAAACAGCGCGCCGCTCTTTTTCAACTCTTCCAGT
>ENA-UPXC01002803-UPXC01002803.1-human-gut-metagenome-genome-assembly--contig:-NODE-2803-length-19603-cov-12.706750_pt1 | contig 19603 bp, 23 predicted proteins | sample MGYA00250047_ERZ773371 | MGnify/ENA primary metagenome ERZ773371 (study PRJEB29103, sample SAMN06111975) | human gut metagenome | biome: human gut; feature: ankylosing spondylitis patient; material... | reverse complement strand
TATAGGTACATCTCCTTTCGGGTGGTTGGTTTATAGTTTCTAGGCAACTCTATTTTACCACAATCCGTTGAGGAGATATTTTGTTTTATAAAAGTTAAAATGCCGTATTTATGCGGCTTGTGGCGTTTCGCAAACGCCTAATTGAAAATAAAATGAAAAGGAGAATTTGCAAGATGCCATTATCAAATGATTTTTTATGGGGAGGAGCAGTTGCGGCAAACCAGTTTGAAGGCGGATGGAATGAGGGCGGTAAAGGAATCAGTGTTATAGATGTGATGACAGGTGGAACACATGAGAAGATGCGGGAGATTACAAACGGAATTGAAGCAGATAAATATTACCCGAACCATAAAGCGAGTGATTTTTATCATGAATACAAGAGTGATATTGCGCTGATGGCGGAGATGGGATTCAAATGTTTTCGTACAAGTATCGCATGGACCCGCATTTTTCCAAGCGGGGATGAGACAGAACCGAATGAAGAAGGGCTGAAGTTCTATGATGATATGTTCGATGAACTTTTGAAATACGGAATCGAACCGGTCATTACGTTAAGCCATTTTGAAATGCCGTATCATCTGGCAAAAAAATACGGTGGATGGGTCAATCGTAAGGTGATTGATTTCTTTGTAAACTATGCAGTGACGGTCATGGAGAAATATAAAAATAAAGTTAAATATTGGATGACATTTAATGAGATCAATAATCAAAGTAATACATCAGCTGATATTTTCGGATGGACAAATTCGGGAGTTCTCTTTTCGGAATATACAAATAAGAAAAAGGCGATGTATCAGGCGGCGCATCATGAGCTGCTTGCAAGTGCGATCGTTGTGAAAAAAGGTCACGAGATCAATCCGGAGTTTCAGATCGGATGTATGTGTTCTTTTGTTCCGTTTTATCCGTATTCCTGCAATCCAGAAGATGTTATGACTGCGGCAGAATGTATGCATGAAAGATTTTATTTTTCAGACGTACATATGAGAGGGCATTATCCGGCTTATGCAAAAAAGGAGTGGGAGAGGGAAGGAACAAAACCACAGATGCTTCCTGAAGACGAGAAGATTTTGGCGGAAGGAAAATGCGACTATCTGGGATTTAGTTATTATATGACGAATGCGGTGAAAGCAGATGCAAAAAAAGATACGACAGAATCTCTGGACGGAAGTTCTCCGTATTCTGTACCAAACCCGTATGTGAAGGCAAGTGACTGGGGGTGGCAGATAGATCCTGTCGGATTAAGATATGCTCTGGTTACTCTTTATGAACGTTACGAAGCATCTCTGTTTATTGTAGAAAATGGATTCGGCGCGATCGATGTGTTAAAAGAAGATAAAACATGTGATGACGATTATAGGATTGCATATTTAAGAGAACATATTACCGAAATGAAAAAAGCGGTTGAACTTGACGGAGTAGATCTTATAGGATATACCCCGTGGGGATGCATTGATCTTGTATCGTTTACAACAGGCGAGATGAAAAAAAGATATGGATTTATTTATGTCGATATTGATAACGAAGGAAATGGAAGCGGAAACAGGTATAAGAAGAAGTCTTTTGACTGGTACAAGAACGTAATCCGGTCGAATGGAGAAGAACTGTAGTTTTAAAGATAAAATAAAAAGAAGAATAAGCGGAAGAAAAGAAATAATGCGCTATACCCCCTTGATTTTTGAAGCAGTATATTCTATATTATAAATGATGTAAAAATTACATCTTCTGTACAACCTGACAGACGAGGGCTTGTACTGGTTTCGACAGGGATCTTGAAGATGGAGAAGCTATCCGCAGGCTGATGCGTTAAATCGCAAACTTAAAATTAAACGCTAACGATAATTTCGAATTAGCTGCGGCCTAATTGCCGCATGTCGGCTCTGTGGCACTCACACCACGGAAATCCGGCATCAACGATGTGAGAAACGATATTGGCAAAGCTTTGAGCCGATAGGCGTATCATGAAGCTACTGAAACCGTAAGGGTGTTAGTTCCCGTGCGGCAGAGGGAATGAAAAAGAACTGACTATGATAGTAGAAGTACATGGGATAGGTTTTTGGACGCGGGTTCGATTCCCGCCAGGTCCATAAGGGGTATTAGCGCAGTTGGGAGCGCGCAACATTCGCATTGTTGAGGCCAGGGGTTCGACTCCCCTATACTCCATGGAAAAAGCGCCCACACAAAAATCATTGTTTGAAAAAACAGGATTTTTGTGTGGGCGCTTTTTGTATAGCCGGCAAGCCAAAGTCCGGAATTGTTCAAGATCCCGGCGGCTGCTTTAGAATAAATTTCATTTTACATAGATTTAACATAGCGCTGATTTTACATTTTACATTTGTTATTTATGATAGTCAATGTGCAAAGGAGCACAAAAGAAAACAGCGAAATGTGAAGTTGGTTTTAGGTGTTTTCGCTGAATAGAAAGAAATAAAAAAGAATAAAAGAAAACAAAAAAATGAAAAAGCGGAAGCAAAAAGGAGATTGTAAGACTATGAAAATGAAAAAGTTTATCGCAGTTGTATCTATGGTAGGAATGTTGGCAGCAGCTATGACAGGCTGTGGATCAGGAAGCGATGATGCAAAAGATGCGGATAAAGGCGGAGATGCAAAATATGCAGGAGACTGGGACAGCGCAAATGACATTACAGTTGTTTCCCGTGAGGATGGTTCGGGAACAAGAGGCGCGTTTATCGAATTGTTCGGCATTCAGGAAGAAGTTGACGGAGAAAAAGTCGACATGACGACAACGGAAGCGCAGATCACAAACAATACTTCGGTTATGATGACAACAGTGGAAGGAAATGAATATGCGATCGGATATATTTCTCTTGGATCTCTTGATGAGGACGCTGTAAAAGCACTTAAGATCGACGGAGCCGAAGCAACGGCAGAAAATATTGAAAACGGAAGTTACAAAGTATCCAGACCGTTTAATGTAGCAGTAAAGAAAGATCTGGACAATGAAGCGGCAAAAGATTTTATGAGTTTTATCATGAGTACGGAAGGTCAGAAAGTTGTAGAAGAAGCAGGTTACATACCGGTATCCGATGTTCAGGCATATGCAGGAACTAAGCCGGAAGGAAGCGTAGTTGTAGGAGGATCTTCTTCTGTAGCTCCGGTAATGGAGAAACTTGTAGAGGCATACAAAAAAGTGAATCCGAATGCAAATGTTGAACTTCAGTCATCCGATTCAACGACAGGTATGACATCTGCCATCGAAGGAAGCTATGATATCGGTATGGCATCAAGAGAGCTGAAAGACGAAGAAAAAGAGAAACTGGAAGGAACAGTCATTGCGACAGACGGTATCGCAGTGATCGTAAACAAAGCGAACCCGACAGAAGAGATGACATCTGATCAGGTAAAATCCATCTACCTCGGAGACGTACTTACATGGGATGAGATCGCTGAGTAAGGCTCGGCGTGTGACAGAACTGTTCGGCAAGATCAGATAAAATGAAGAGGAAATTAGTATGAAATCAAAAGCATGGACTGAAAAATTCATGCAGGGAGTGTTCTTTGTTGCCGCCTGTGCCTCGGTACTGGCGGTAGCTCTCATATGTATCTTTTTATTCGCTAACGGCATCCCTGCAATTAAAGAAATCGGATTTGTGAAATTCATTACCGGAGAAATGTGGCGTCCGAGTAATGAACTGTTCGGTATCTTTCCTATGATCATCGGAAGCTTGTATGTTACGGCGGGCGCAGTTATCATCGGTGTGCCGATCGGCATTCTTACTTCTGTATTTATGGCAATGTACTGTCCGAAAAAAATTTACAGACCTCTGAAAGCGGCAACAGAACTTCTGGCGGGAATTCCTTCTGTCGTATATGGATTTTTCGGACTTGTTGTCGTTGTTCCGATCATCCGCGATTTCGGAAGAGCATTAAAAGATGCAGGACTTATAAAAAACGCAGGTGACGGAAACAGTATTCTTACGACTTCTCTGATCCTTGCCATGATGATCCTTCCGACGATTATCGGAACAACAGAAAGCGCGATGCGGGCTGTCCCGGCTCATTACTATGAAGGAGCGCTTGCGTTGGGAGCAACAAAAGAAAGAAGTATTTTCAGAGTGATCATCCCTGCGGCAAAATCAGGTGTGATCGCAGGAATTGTTCTCGGGATCGGGCGTGCGGTCGGCGAGACGATGGCAGTGATCATGGTTGCGGGAAATCAGCCCCGTCTTGTCGGAAATCTGTTTAAAGGAATCAGAACGCTGACAGGTAATATCGTAATGGAGATGGGATACGCGACAGGACTTCACAGAGAAGCGCTGATCGCAACAGGCGTTGTTCTTTTTGTATTTATCCTGATTATTAATTTCAGCGTTGCACTGCTTAAGAGGAGGACAGATCATGAGTAATAAAATGACAGTCAAAGACAGGCTGAAAACATACAGAAAACATCCGGGATCATTTCTCGTAATGCTGCTCGTGATGTTAGGAGCGCTGCTTACGTTTTCGGTACTGTTGTTTTTGATCGCATATATTTTGATCAACGGAGTACCTCATATTAAGCTTTCGCTTTTTGAATGGAATTATACTTCGGAAAATGCTTCCGTTGTTCCGGCGCTTATCAATACGATCGTAATGACGATACTTTCTCTTTTGATCGCAGTTCCGTTCGGTATTTTTTCAGCAATCTTTCTTGTGGAATACTCGGGAAAAGGAAATAAATTCGTAGAAGTGATCCGTCTGACAACAGAGACGCTTTCGGGAATTCCGTCTATTGTATACGGATTGTTCGGAATGTTGTTTTTCGTAAATACGCTGGACTGGGGATTTTCGATTTTGGCAGGAGCGTTTACATTGTCTATTATGATCCTTCCGCTTATTATGAGAACGACGGAAGAAGCGCTTAAGTCTGTTCCGGATTCTTACAGAGAAGGCAGCTTCGGACTTGGAGCGGGAAAGCTTCGTACAGTATTTCGCATTGTGCTCCCGTCGGCTGTTCCGGGAATTCTTGCCGGAGTGATCCTTGCAATCGGAAGAATCGTCGGTGAGACGGCGGCGCTGATCTATACAGCGGGAAGCGTGGCTCAGATTCCGAAAAGTGTGATGGGATCGGGGCGTACATTGGCGGTTCATATGTATCATTTGTCAAGTGAAGGTCTTTATATGGATCAGGCATATGCAACAGCGGTTATTCTGTTGGTTTTAGTAGTAGGTATTAACACATTGTCAGGTATGATCGCGCGGAAACTGACAAAAGCATAAGGTGAATTAAGAGAGGAAACAGGTATGTCAAAGATAAGTATTAAAAATCTTGATCTGTATTATGGGGATTTTAAAGCCCTTAAAAATATAAATCTGGAAATCGAAGAAAATAAGATCACTGCGTTTATCGGACCGTCCGGCTGCGGAAAATCAACGCTGCTAAAGTCGATCAACCGAATGAATGATCTTGTAGAGGGCTGCCGTATAGAAGGCGAAATTGCGTTGGACGGACAAAATATTTTTAAAGGGATGGACGTTAATCTTCTGAGAAAGCGTGTCGGAATGGTATTTCAGAAGCCGAATCCGTTTCCGATGAGCATTTACGATAATATTGCGTTTGGACCGAGAACGCATGGAATCCGTTCCAAGTCTAAGTTGGATGATATTGTGGAGCGTTCTCTTAGAAATGCGGCGATTTGGGATGAATGTAAAGACAGGCTGAAAAAGAGCGCTCTTGGAATGTCCGGAGGACAGCAGCAAAGACTTTGCATAGCGCGAGCGCTTGCGGTTGAACCGGAAGTTCTTCTAATGGACGAAAATTATAGTACACTTAGGGCATGTGCATAGCGTGTATAGCGTAGATTTTGCTATGAATATAAGTACATGATACACGGAATATGGAAGAGTTTGGGTATCACGTTGTAATATAGAATTGACAAAAAGGAGACAGAAATGAACTCAATTATAGAAACTAAAGATCTGAAATTATGGTATGGAGATCATCAGGTGTTAAAGGGAATTACAATGGATATCCCGGAACATCAGATTACTGCATTGATTGGACCGAGTGGTTGTGGTAAATCCACGTTTTTGAAAACACTAAACCGAATGAATGACCTTGTAGAGAATGTGCGCATTACAGGAGAAGTAAAATACGATGGAAAGGATATATTTTCTTCTAATGCGAATGTAAATGAACTGCGCAAAGAGATCGGAATGGTATTTCAGAAACCGAATCCATTTCCGATGAGCATCTATGACAATGTGGCTTTTGGACCAAGAACGCATGGTATTCGTTCTAAAGTGAAACTGGATGAAATTGTGGAACGCTCTTTAAGAGATGCGGCTCTCTGGGATGAAGTGAAAGATCGGTTAAAAACATCTGCATTGGGGATGTCGGGAGGACAGCAGCAGAGACTTTGTATTGCAAGAGCGTTGGCAGTACAGCCAAAAGTAATTCTTTGTGATGAGAGTACAGCATCGCTTGATCCAATCAGTACAGGGAAAATAGAAGATTTACTTATGGAACTGAAATCAAAATATACAGTAATTATGGTCACACATAATATGCAGCAGGCAGTTCGTATCTCAGATTGCTGTGCATTTTTCCTTATGGGTGAGTTGATTGAGTTTAACTGGACAGATACATTATTTTCTACACCACAAAATAAAAAGACAGAGGATTACATTACAGGAAGATTTGGTTAATTGAATATGGGAATTTTGCATAGGTGGATATGAAAGTGGAAAACTTCTATCTGCCTTTTATTTTGTGATTATAGGGGAGGAAACAAATAAAGAGTAAAATTTAGTGGATTTGCTGAATAGCTTTTTTACGATAAGTAGGTATACTGGTGTGGTGAAGAGAAGAGGTGATGACTATGGCGTATTGCTATGATGGGAAAACATATGAAACGATAAAAGAAATGGCAGAGGAATATGGAATTGACCGTCAGAGAATATATTCCTTCCGGCGCCGAGGCTGGTCGTTAGAAGATGCAATGCAAATGTGCATCAATGATGTGCGAGGAAGAGGTCGGCTTTTTGAATACAATGGAAAGTTATATCGTTCGCCTAAAGCGTTGGCTGAAGAATATGGATTACCTTGGAATTCATTAGCACATTATATACAAAGGTGCAAAACAATAGAAGAAGCGGTAGATCGTTGCAAAGAGACACAAGAGAAGAAAATTATGCTATGGGGCAAACGATATCAGAGCAGATATGCGCTGGCAATAGCATTTGGAATTAGAGAGACTTCCATATCAGCCAGAATCCATACAAGAAACATGACATTAGAAGAAATTATTCTTGAACTATTGCAGAAAGAACCGATATGCTTCGAAGGGAAAACCTATAATACATTAGTGGAATTATGTGCGGAGTATCAAGTGCAGCCCTGTAATGTTTTTGAACGCTTGAAATATGGGAAAACATTGGAGGAAGCTATTTATTTGCCGATCAGGAATAATGGGAAAAGATATGAAATTGTGTATGAAGGGAAAGTATATCAGAACGCTGCTTTTTTATGCAGGGAATATAATATCTCCAAGCTGTTAGTATATGGACAACAGCGCTATAAACCAGAATATTCGTTTATAGAGTGCTTTCGTTTAGTAAAGCAACTGCGGGATGAATGTGGATGGCCAAACACTGAGGTATTTGCCTTTATTCCGAGATGTAAGATTCAAGGAAAATTTTATAAAAGGATATCAGATTTTGCATCGGCTGTCGGCATGACCAGAGGGCAGATAGATACCTATAAATCCAGACACCATCACAAAAATATGATTGAAGCATTACAGGAAATGCAGAAAGACCGTATTCCAGCGTATAAGACGGAATACGGTCTTTTGCCATATAGCGAAGCCAGAAAGAAAAAATACACGTCTAAGCAGTTGGAACAATTAGAATATGTTTCAAGCGCATTGCCGCGATACCCCATGCTTCAGCCATTTGATTTTACACAAGACAGTATGGATATACTTCTTCGGTATGAGGAATTATTTCAAAAGAATCCTCAGTGTAAACGGGAATGGCGAGAACGGTAGAAAATAGTACCGACGAAAAGACCATAGGCTCTGATCAGTTGTATGATTAAGGTTTCTTTATTGTGTTATTGGCAATGGACCACGAGTTCCCAGTTGTTTTGTATTTTTACAAGCAGGGAGTAAAAATCGTTGGCATCGACAGGTCTTTCCCCGGTCTCAAAGTTGGTTAAAAGCTGACAAAGCTCATTATATAATTCATCACACAGCATTTTAAGGACTCCTTTCAAATTTTTAATTGTTGGTATGTTACCTTGGGACGCTGGATTCGTCAAGTGATTAAAAAAGATATAAGAGACATGAACAATCAAAGTAGACTCTTTTAATTCTATATCTGAGATATAGCGTTTATTTGTCCAAATTCTGGTAAAATAAAAAACTTAATTTAAAAATCATACAAAAAGGGAATGGAAGATCCCGCAGCGACAGACATCGTGTAGGTGCCTGTCTTTTTTTCACTGAAAATTTGGAAAAGAGTTTTGAAGGGAGGTGATAGCAAACGTGAGTATCAGTATCCATGAGTTATTGGCAGTAGCCAGGGAGTCGGAGGGTGTGAAGGCAGTACAGGGAGATGCCATGCTATGTGAGAAACGGTTTGCACCGGATACCCGGTATATGGTGGAGTTTTTGGTGTTGAAGCAGACGGAGAAGTTTGGGGAAGCGGGAATATATCATCGTTACTTTTTAACAAAGAAAGCATATTACGAAATGGTGGAGCTGCAGAATAGGGGAATCCTCCGTTTTCAAAGATTGGCTCTTGTTTTGGAAGGAACATTGCATTATCTTCCCGTCCAGACATTTTTTCGAGACCGGGAGTAGGAAGAACAATGGGCTGGAAAGAAAAGAATGCCTGCCGGGGCGCGCCTCCGGGGAGCAAGGGTTCTTTCACTGGGAATTTTTCATAGAACAGAAAAGAAGGGAGTGGTAAGTGATGATTATCGGAATTGATCATGGATATTACGCCATTAAAACAAAGCAGGTGTGTTTCCCGACAGGGATCATCCGGTATGAATACGAACCCTATACCATGCAGAATGTCCTGCAATACCGGGGTGAGTATTATGTGTGTGGGACTGGGAGACAGACATTGGTAAAGGACAAGACCGCCAACGACAATTATTATCTTTTGACGCTGGCAGCACTGGCACAGGAGATTCGAAAGCGAAAGGGGGAAAGGACAGCGAAAGTTGTTCTTGCAGCCGGGCTTCCCCTTACCGGGTTTGGAAGGGAAAAACAGAAATTCAAGGAGTATCTGTTTCGGAAGGAACAGCCAATCCGTTTCTTATATGAAGGGGAACGCTATGAGATCCAGATTGAGGATGTGAAACTGTTCCCCCAGGGGTACTCAGCCCTGGCTCTTTATCCGGAATACTTAAAAGATGAACCCTCTGTTCTTCTTGTGGATATCGGAGGATGGACGGTGGACTTAATGCGTCTTGATAATGCGGTTCCCAATGCAGCTACCTGCCGCAGTCTGGAACTGGGGGTCATTCGTTGCATGCCAAGGACACCATTTATTCCCCGGACGGAGCAAAGGATGAGCAGGGCAATCCGGTCATCCGTTATGAAAAAGACGATCTGGTGGCAACTTTAGTGATCGATACAGAAGGAAAGGCAGTGGTAAATAATCTTCCATTGGGTTCTTATTATATGAAAGAAACCATAGCAGGCGACCATTTCGTATTGAACCCGGAACAGAAAGAATTTACCCTAACCGCAGAGGATGATACGCAGGCAGTTGTTTATGAAGGGGTTGCTTATAAAAATGAGCGACAGAAGATTTCCATTTCTGTAGAAAAGAAGGATGCAGTCACAGAAGAGAAGCTGGAAGGCGTGATTTTTGGATTGTATGCCAAAGAAGATATCCTCTCCCAGCAGGGTGAGGTTCTTGTAGAAAAGGACACTCTGCTGGAGAAGAAAGCAACGGATGAGAAGGGACAGCTTACCTTTGACAGCGACCTCTATCATGGAAAATATTATGTGAAAGAGGAAGTGAGAAAGCCGGGGTATCTTCCGAATGAAGAAATCTGGGAGATCGATGCCTCTTACATAGACCAGAACCTTGCAGAAATCAAGCTGACAAAAGAAGTGGAAAATCAGCCAACGAAAAGCCAGTTTACAAAAACCGATGCCACAACTGGGGAAGAACTGGAAGGGGCGAAGCTTCAGATCATCGACCAGGATGGCAACATCGTGGAAGAGTGGATCAGCACAAAAGAACCGCACGTAGTTTATGGACTGCCGGAAGGAACGTATACGCTCCATGAAGAGCTGCCGCCTTATGCAGAAGGGTATGTGTCTGCGGAAGATATGGAGTTTGAAGTAAAGGAAGATGGCAGTGTGACCAAAGTGGAGATGAAAGATACCTATTCCAAAGTGGAAATCTCCAAAACAGACCTCACCACCGGAAAGGAACTGGAAGGAGCCAAGCTTCAGATCTTAAATAAAGAGGGTGAAGTTTTGGAAGAGTGGGTAACAGATGGAAAACCGCATCTGGTAGAGAAACTTCCGGTAGGGGAAGAACTGATCCTGCGTGAGATCACAGCACCGGAAGGCTATGAGATCGCAGAAGATGTGAAGTTTACACTGGAAGATACCATGGAAGTCCAGAAGGTGGAGATGAAGGATGCAAGGACACCGGAAACTCCGGGTGTACCGCAGACAGGAGATGACCACTGGAAACAAATCCTTCTGTTTGCACTTTTAGGCGTGTCAGCAGCCGGACTCATGGCAACCATGCTCTATAAGAAGAGACATAAAAAAGCAGATGAAGCGAAAAAAGAAGAATAAGCTGTGGATGCTGCAGGCAGTCTTGTGTGCTGTCTGTATCCTCAGTGTGGTACTGCTTTATCAGAATTATGTGGTCATTCCCCGGCAGAATCGAGAACTGGTGGAGGAGTTAAAAACCTGCTTCCCGGAGGACATCCCTCCGGGCGGGGGCTCTCCAGGAGAGAAAGAGGAACAGGCTGGAAGAGAACCGGAAGTGTCTGCCGTTGACCTTCGATCCCTCCAGCGCCAGTATCCGGGTGTTCGTGGCTGGCTTACGATCCCGGAGGTTGGGATCGATTATCCGGTCATGCAGAGCAGCCGGGAAGATCCGGAGTATTATCTGCGGAGGGATTACCGGGGAAACTACGACATCAATGGAAGTTTGTTCCTCCAGGCAGACTGTATTTTGGGAGAATCAAAGAATCTGACTATCTACGGTCACAACATGAACAGCGGGGCGATGTTCGGGAATCTGGACAGGTACGCCTCCTATGATTACTGGAAAGCACATCCCAGGGTGTTCTTTCAGACGCCGGAAGGCATGGAAGAGTACAGGATAGCGGCAGTATTGAAAGCTGATGTGTCCATGTTCGACTTCCAACAGACATCTTTTCACAGTCCGCAGGAATTGGAGGCTTATGCAGCACAGGCGAAAGCGCTGTCGCTGTTTGAAACAGGGGTAGCTGGTGCAGGTTGTGAGACAACCCTGACGCTGGTAACTTGTTCTTATGAGTGGAAGGAGGCCCGGAACATCCTTGTGGCAGTAAAAGCAGAACCTGAAAGGTGAAAAGTGTTCAAAGGTGGGTACTTTCTTCAGCTCTCTGGATGTATCCTGCGGTGCTCTGAATCGATCTCCTGCCGGAAGTGTTCAAAAGTACCCGAAAAGTGCAGTATGTGAGACAAGCTGCAACGGGAAGTGGCGATACGGAACAAAAAGTGTTCGAAGTTAAGGGATGTGCAACAGGTTGTGGCAACTTGTGTAATCTTGTAGTATGGCGGAAGTGTTCAAAGGCAGGTGCTTTTCCAGCTCTTTGGTGGCTTTCTGGAACTGTATATTCCGGGGAGTGTTTGAAAGTATCCGAAAAGTGCAGAATGTGAGACAAAACACAGATCGGGAAAAATTATAAAACCATAAAAAAAGAGGAGTTGTGTAGATTTTATATGATAAAAAAGGCATTCTATATACCATAGTTTTCTGGAAAAATCAATAGTAATTTAGAAAAAAGTGTGGTAGAATGAAGCAAGCAACAAATGAGGAGAGTGAAAGAGCATGATGAACAAAGAGGTTTATTTGAAAAATGTGGCTGAGAGTCTGGCCTTATTAAGTCGGGAAGTGTCTATCTTGAATGCGGTAAATCTCTATGATATTAACATCGTTGCAGAAGATTTCTTTCCCGGATTATTGAATCTTATCTATGGATATGAATTGAAAAATGCAAACTATTTGGAGAAAAATGCCCCGGCGATTGATTTGGTAGATCCAAAGAATAGGATAGCAGTTCAAGTCACATCAGATAATAGTAGTACAAAGATTAAGCATACGATAGAAGAATTTAATAAAAACAAAGCGTATCAGAGCTATGATAGATTGATTGTGCTGATTTTGACACAGAAGAAAAAATATTCTTCCAATTTTGATACACAGGGAATGTTTTCATTTGAAAAAGAAAGAGACATTTGGGATGTAGAAAAACTGATGCAAGATGTTCGAGAGTTGGAAACAGAACAAATAAAAGCAATCAGTAATTACCTGTCAGCAGAATTGTGTAATAAATATTATTCAGTGAAAGAAACGCAGGCCAGTGAAGTGGACACGATCATAGATTTGATAGAGTATATTTCGCAACACAGAAAAGTAAAGAAGCCTTGTGAGACAACGGTAGATCCGGAGTATAAGATTTATAAAAGGTTTCGGGATTTTGCAGATAGATTGATTGCGGAATATACGACACTTTACACCATTTATGGGGAAGCGTTGAAGATTGTAAATGAAACGCTGGGGATCGATGAGGCACAAGACATTATTATTATGTTCTATCTGCAGGATATCAGCGTACAATTTTTGGAAGAAGAGCAGGATAATCCGATTGCTGCATTGAATAAACTGGTTACATATTTTGAAACAAAATTAAGCGCGAATGGTAAAAAGTATGACCGTTCTGCAATTAAATTCTATCTTGTCAACGAAATGATTAAATGTAGGGTATTCCCAAACGAAAGGAGTGAGTATGATGCTGGCAAGTAGCAATGCACTGAAATCTTCCGCAATGTATATTGGCTATCTCATACTCAAAGAGATAAAAAAGCAGGAAGCTGGGAAGATTTCTATTTATGATGTATCTAAAGCATTGAAAAAGGCGGGGATCACAAGCAGCAGACAGTTGATTTTGGGTCTTTCCTTTTTATATTCTGTTAATATTGTCGAATTTGAGGAGGCGAATATATGGGTAAAGAAATAAGTCGTATTCGTCTCAATCGGCTCTATTCAGAAAGTAATATTTTTGAAGAGATTTCTTTTCATGACGGAGTCAATATTATATTAGGCGAGAAATACGATGATAGTTCTGTAAAAGGTCGGAAAACAAATGGTGTTGGAAAGTCTATGAGTATTGAGTTTTTAGATTTTGGTTTCTTGAATGATTATGAAAAATCAAGAATTGCAAAAATACCGAAAGAAGTATTTCCGTTAGAAGAAAACGTAATATTAGATCTGGATATAGGGGACGAAGCGATCACGATAAAAAGAAACCGGAAACAAGCGGATCAGCCTGTAATCATAAGAGAAGGGAGAACGGTATCTTTTGATAAACTTCAGGATGCAAGAGAATATCTGACAGGGCTTATTTTCCCAAAATTAAATGGGAAGAAAGTACCTAGTTTCAGAAATCTCTTTTCAATTTTGATGCGGGATGAACGTTCGGAATTCACAGATATCATCAAATGCCATGATTTGACGAAAAAGATTCCGGATGATTTGAGCGCTCATTTGTTTTTGTTGGGATTTTCTTTAGAGGCATATAAAAACACTTTAGAAACTATAAAGGAGATAGAGGCAGTCAATACCGTTATTGCAAAAGATAAAAAAGAATTGACGCAAGAAGGAAAAAAGAAAATTTCAGATGTTAAGGCAGAATTAAATGCATTGGAAGATGAATTACAAAAATTGGAAGATGCGATTGAAAGTTTTAAAACGAATGAGACTTTTGATTCTATGGAGGCAGACCTTATTGAACTGGAGGATTTGCTGGATCAGTTGCGTAAACGCCAAAAGGCTTTGCGATATGACTATGAAAAAATCAGAAAAATGCCAAAGCCGGAGCAGATTGATGACAGAGAAATCGAATTGGTCTATAACCAATTTAAGAGCGAGTTGGGAAATGCAGTAGTAAAATCTTTAAATGAGGTCGTAGGTTTTAAGAACAAGATAGAAGAATTCCAAAGAACATTGGTAAACCAAAAGGCAAAGGAATTGGAGAGCCAATTGAAAAGTATTGCGGAACAAATTCGGGTACTGGATGATGAATATTCAGAGAAACTGAAAGTCATCGATAAAAAAGGAGTGCTAAAGAATCTAAAAGTAAGTTTAAAGATTTATGAGGCGAAGAAGGATTCCATTTCTCATACGAAGTTTTTGTTTGATCAATACGAAAAGAATGAGAAAAAGAAAAGAATGCTGAATTTACAAAAAACCCAGCAACTCATGGAAATTGATAGTGAGATTGAGCAAAACAAAGAAATCATGGATGACTTTATTGATACCATTTTGGAAATCCATGAATCCATTATGGGAAATAAGGAATGTTCGTTTAGCCTCCAGACTGTTGATAAGGCACGAAAGAAAACACCAGTTGAGTTGACGCTTCGTATTTACGATGATGGAAGCCATAGTGTAGACAGAACAAAGGTGTTCATTTATGATATGGCGTTATTATTTAATCAATACACCAGAGACAGGCATCCGTTGTTTTTGGTACATGACAACATTTTCGATGTGGATCAAGATACGTTAGTTCAATGTTTAAATTATATTTATAAGCAGGAAGAGCAGTATCAGGATTTTCAATATATCCTTACGTTGAATCGGGATAAAATCGAAAATGAAGAACAGCGGAAATTAATCCAGATGGATATTGATGAACATCAGGTAGCTGTGTTTACGAAAGAAAAGAAATTTTTAGGACGGAACTATCAGGAAAAATAGTAGCGTATGTAGAAGGAATGTTTTGTTCTAAGTTTGGAGGTATTTCATGCATTTAAGAAAAGCAGCGGAAGATGTTTCAGTTTTGAAAATGCGATGTTCTATTAATGCAGATACTATGACGAAAGCAGAACTTCACCAAAAGCTGAAAACAGGATACCGAGATATTGGGAAAGGAAGAGTGAGAAACGCTTCGAAGGCTTTTGAAGAATGGCAGAGAAAATGTGAAACCAGTGAATAGTGAAAGGATGAAAATATGCAGATTGAGATTCAAATACCGAAAGCTGTTTTATTTGATGTCAAGTATACGGTAGAACAAGCAACCAATTTTGCAAAGAAAGAAGTTGCACTTGGATTCTATATGCAAAAAGGGGTGTCAGTTGCACTGTGTTCACAGATTGCAGGTATGTCGGAGAAAGAATTTCTAGTAGAAGTAAAAGATAGGAAATAGTTTTTGACAAATCTGTTAAAAAAAAGTATGATAAAAAGTAATCGCACTACAGAAACTTGCGAAGCCTGTAGTCTGGAAGGTTTCTTCGGGAACCTTTCGTTATATATGGTAAAGTCATGATTAAATTTCACAGTGAAGTAATTAAGAACTGTGAGATGTGATAAAAAATGAAGCCGTAGGACCGCAAGGTATAGCTTCTGGAGGCTCCCCAGTTTAGCTGGGGAGTTTTTCTTTATCATATTTTAAAGAAAACAGAAAATGAAAACAAAATAATAAAGAGACCAGGCAGGATATGTTCCCGTGAAAAGGAAGGTATCCTGCCTTTTTTGCATGAAAGTCTAACTATTAAAAGTCAAGGTTAAAATGAAGATTTTTTGAGTAAATTGCAGAAATGCTTTTCAGATATATTTGAACCTTGAAAACTGCATGACAATAAGCGCTCTTTGGTCTTTACCATGTCCGCATAGGCATTTTCACAGGTACACCCCATGGCATCCTCAAAAATGGTCTCTTCTGTTTTTTCCCGGTTGCATGCATAATCAATGGCTTCTTCCAAAGAACCGGCGCTCTTGGTGGTCTTCGTCCGGTCCTTCACATAGTCGATGGAACGCTCCAGGCGGTGGACGGGGAGGACACTGGTATATGCCATCTACCATTCCTCTTTCACCAGACGCCAGGTCTCTTTGGAAATCCGGAGCATCTCCTGTACGCTGGCTTCCCCTGCCATCCCGGTGCCATTGGCAACATGGGCAAGCTGGTTGGCATTGTTGCAAAGTCCCGCAATCTTTCGAAGAAGTTCTGCATGATGCTCACAGGGCTTTGTCTGAAGCTGTGCGCTTAAGATCAGGGAACGTAAAAATTCCTCCCTGCTTAGTCCACTCTTTGCGACCTGCCCGTCCAGATGCCGAAGTTCTTTCGCATTCAAACGGACAGGAACTACATGGTTTCGTTTTCTCATTCGACCACCTACCTTTCCTTCTTTTATGCTGTCTCTAAGGGATACACCTGAATCCCCCTGCGTTCCATCTGCCAGAGGAATTCCCCGATCTCCCAAATCTGCCCATTCACATCCACCTGCTTCCCATCCACAAAGCGGCAGAGCCCAATCTCTTTCGTTCCGTCCTCTGCCATCATGCAAAGGCTTTCCCCATCCGAAAGGGAGAACCTCTCTATTCCTTCCCGATCCCGGAAATGGATTGTTTTCAGTTCTCCCTTCTTCTGTCTGCGTATCCGCATCTGTTCCATCTGCTGATCCTCCTGCTTTCCGGCAACTACACAGCACATGATTCCAATGCCAAAGGCTGCGCCTGCCACTATCCCAAGAGCCATTCCTGCAAAAAACATTTCACTTCTCTCCTTTCTCGACTGCCGGGGGATTGGGGTTCTCCCCAAAGTGCGTTTGGATATCCAAACGCTATGCTTGCCAAACCAGTTCCATCGATTCAAATCGACTCCCCCATGCAAGTTCTCTTTAACGTTCTCTTTGATATTTCTTCACTGGATGGATCAACTTTTTATAGTCATTCGCCATTCGACCTAAAATACAATATCCATCGGCACCATCCGCCACCTGATTTTCATATTCCTTTATTGGTAACATAGGCAGTTTCGGATCATCCTCCTTCCAAAGTTTCATTCCATAAGAAAGGCGGGGTACAGGGCTACCATCTGGTGCAGAGTTTTGCAAAAGGGGAAGGGAAACCTACCTGGAGGACTGTCATCCGCATGGATATCCGGGATGCCATTGGCGTGAGCTTTTCCTGGAGTCAGTTTGTAAAAGAAATGGAGAAGCGGGGTTATACCTGGAAGCTGAACCGGAAGTATCCGGCATTAAAGACACCGGATATGGAGAGGTATGTCCGTCTGCGTTCCTTGGGAAAAGGCTATGGGGAGGCAGAGATCCGGGAGAAGATCCTGCGTCCAAAGATCCAACAGGTGTATGGAAAAACACAGGTGCAGTTTCCAAAGAGGAAACTTACCGGACTTCAAAAGCTGTATTTTTCTTATCTGTATCGGATGGGAGTGCTTCAGCAGAAGCCGAAACGGATTTCTTATGCGGTCCGTTCCGATATCCGAAAACTGGATCTCCGCATCCGGCAGATGGAGTTTTTGCAAAAAGAGGGGATCAACACCAGGGAAGAGCTGGCAGCATACCGGAAACCTTTGGAGGAACAGGTGCTTTCCTTAATGAAGGAGCGAAGAACGCTATACCGAAAAGAACCGGGCGGTATGCGGATTCAGGAGATCAACGGGGAATTAAAAGAACTTCGGAAGAAGATCCGTTTAAGCCAGCAGATTGAGATCCAGTCGAAAGAGATGGAAAACTTCCTATCCCGGTACACTGCATTATGGATGAGTGGCCAAACGTGGCGCTGCCGGATGATTTTGACAAGCTTCTGGCAACCATGAGGTCGCGCGCAATTTCCTGCAGCATCATCATCCAGAACATTGCGCAGATGAAAGCCTTGTTTAAGGATAGCTGGGAAAGTCTCATAGGGAATTGCGACGAATTTTTATATCTGGGCGGCAATGAAAAAGAGGGGCATAAATATGTCTCGGAACTATTGGGGAAAGAAACACTGGATACCAATACCTATGGGCAGACCAAGGGAAGGGGTGGAAGCTATTCTGTGAATTTCCAGCAGTCAGGAAGGGATGTGCCATACTTGTTCGTGAAGAGTTCAGTTGCCTTGAATTTATCATGAACAGGGACACGATCAACTGGATTCTGAAAAAATTGAATACAGGAGGTCGAACATGGAGCATTTACCAAAGAAAATCCACCACAACGGCATCGGCTACACGCTGATGGGAGACTACTACATCCCCGACCTGAAACTGCCGGAGGAAAAACGCCCCATCGGGCGGTGGGGGCGGATGCACAAGGCGTTTCTGCAAGAACACTGCCCCGGCCAGTACAATGAACTGCTTCTGTCGGGAAAACTCTGGACATATCTTGCTGACCTGAACGAGCAGGCCGATGACCGGCTGGCGTGTATCATCTCGCAGATGCAGGATGCGGAGGGCGTCACCGAGGAACTGAAAGCCTGTGACCAGCTTGCATGGGTCGGAGCCATGAACAGCATCCGCAGTCGGGCAGAGGAAATCATCCTCTCTGAGATGATTTTTGCCTGAGGGAGGTGGACGCATGATTCTGGAAGAAATGTTTAACGGCAGGTTCTATCCTTGTGAAACGGTGGTCGCTGATTCACTGAGGTTCAAGCAGGCCACCAAAGCCAGTGCAGCTCTGATGGATACTTTATCGGAACACCTGAGCAAAGAGGACTATGCTCTGGTTGAAGAACTGCGGGAGCAAATGGCAATCGCTCAGTGCGAGGAAAACGAAAGCCACTTCAAATACGGCTTTTCGGCGGGGCTACTTGTCCAAAAGGAAGCCTATGAGCAAGTGGCGCAGAGAGAAAAAGAGTAGCATCCCCATTGTAGCCGTTCTCATTTTGAGTACGGCTACTTTACTCCCATAAAGTGGTGGTGGACAAAATGACCACTCCTACTTCATTGGAGTAAAGTGGTGGTTTCCATTTTGAGAACTACCAAAATCGAAACAACATCGGCTTTTGGCTGTGCCCATTTTGGGCACAACCACCACAACAGAATACAGCTTCATAAAGGTCATTTACCGCTCAACCGGTGGATGGCCTTTTTTGCTGCCCTTACAGCCGCCAACCGTGACAAACACGCCCGGTAGCTGTACTACAAGTCACTCTGATTCCGCCGTGTCCAGACCTATACTTTTTATTGTCGGAAGCGAATACCGAGTGATGGACTATGTCTACAAGACATAGCGAACTGCGTCTGCAAGGGACTCTGGAACCGGCGTTTCTTCCGCTAAACTGGAAAATACAGACAGGGATACACATAAAGCCGATACCGGCAGACTTACTTCTGCTTGCGCCTGGCCTTGCGGTTGAGCGGGATGGGGCTGGTCTTTCCCCTCATATTGTTGGGATTTTTGAGTATCTTGGACAGGCTCAGTATCCGCAGGAACGCCGAGAAGTCCTCCGAGGAAATCTTCTCAAAGGGTATCTGCAACTTATCGCAAAATTCGTGGATCAGCATTTCTATATCGCTGCCCTGATGGATGGCCTGCTCAAATTTTTCCTTCACGTCATCCAGCGTGGGCTGCGGGTCGGCGGTGGTCTTGTCCTTGCGGTGTGCTTCCCGGATGTCCCGGACGATGCT